>Ga0007866_1000761_pt1 | contig 9343 bp, 7 predicted proteins | sample CryBogCBH18Jul07_FD_71223 | JGI IMG/M metagenome (GOLD analysis project Ga0007866, IMG submission 71223) | Freshwater microbial communities from Crystal Bog, Wisconsin, USA - CBH18Jul07 | ecosystem: Environmental > Aquatic > Freshwater > Lake | place: Crystal Bog, Wisconsin, USA | collected... | reverse complement strand
TGGTAGGTAGGTGAGGACTCATCTCTGGCGGCTGTTTTCCCCAGCCCTTAGGGTTTCCCCTCCGTCGGATATTTCCAACGCACCAGCGATGATTCCGATACATATCCTATACAGATTTTGAGATATGTCAAGGATTTGTAATGGAAAAAGTGGCACAGCCCGTAGGAATCGAACCTACCCAGTCGGTTTTGGAGGCCAACTCGCCTATCCTTGGAACATTGGACTGCGTGAGAAAAGTTAGTCTTATTTCCGGAAGAAGTCAATTCTTTTGTGATTTTTTGTAGTTGATAGCGTCTTTCTCTTTCCAGACTGCTCGTCCGTAGATGGTTTGTTTGGCGATCTCTTCAGGGAGATTGAGGACGAAGTGTTTGAGGCGAAGGGTGTATTCTGGGGTAAGACTCCTGATATGGTGGGAGAAGTCGAGTCCGGTAGCGGCGAGTCTGGTACATTTGGCGAAGAGTTCTTTTTCTGGGTCCATGAGCGGATAATGCAGGAGGTAGGTTGAGTTGTAAAGGGGATAATCTATGATTCAAAAGAAAAGAAGGAAATGATTAAAAGGAAGAAAAGAAAAGGACATTAGAAGCCCTAGGCGTGACTAGAGCTTCTATTCCCTCTCATCTTCAAGAACAACCTATGGAGACTAGTCTACTAAGCGGACTAGGGAAAGAAGGGGGACGGAGCCCCTTGGATTAAGGATTGGCGGCAATTCCAATCCTCTTGACCTTCACCAGCGGCCCGACAGACTCGATCTCCGGTGGTTACGCTGTTGTAGTTTTCCTACAACGGGGGAGAGATTAAGGTTGCGGGGGAGATGTGTCAAGGGTAGATGTTGGAAAATTTATGGAAAGAAAGATTGAAGGAGTGACGGTGTGTGTTGACTATGCGGATTTCCTTGAGGTGACATTGCCTCAGGCGATGAAGGCATTTGACAACGTGATTGTGGTAACGTCTAAAAAGGACAAGGAGACGCAGAAATTGGCTAGGGGTATGGGAGCCGAGGTTGTGGTGACAAACTCATTCTACGAGGCTGGAGCGGCGTTTAACAAGGGCAAGGGAATCAATGAGGGATTCCGGAAGCTGAGGCATTGTGATTGGGTTTGCCATTTTGATTCTGATATTTACTTCCCGAATGGATTCCGGAAGGTTTTGAATGTGGAGTCATTGGATGAGACGTTCATGTATGGGATAGATCGGATGAATATTGAGGGGAGGGAGAAGCTTCAGGGTTATCTGGCGGGTGGTATGTTTTGTGCTGAGGATGCTCCGTATGATTCTCTTTATCGGTTTCACAATATCCCCTTGGGTTATTTCCAGTTATTTAACTGGGTGTTGCCAACTTGGTATCCAGAAGATAGCAAGGATGCTTCCGAGAGCGACTTAGAGTTTGTTAGGCAATGGGATGGGGCGCATAGAAAGTATCTTGATAACCAGAAGCTTTATCACTTAGTTAGTAATGGATGGGAAGTGCAGGACAACTGGAAGGGCAGAAAGTCTCCAAGGTTCTGATTTCCGTTCCCATTTAGAAGAATTGGGGGTAATGGATTGAGTATGGCACTGGGAGAAGAGATTCCGGAAACTGATCCTGTTGAGGTCATGTCTCGTTTGAGACAACAAGCTGGTGAGTTCTTTGACCATGCCATCATTTTGGCTAGCAGGGACTACAACGGGGAGACGGAGTTTTACCACACCAAGATTGGGAATCAATTTGCGTTGAAGGGGATGGCGGAGGTCTTCATGGACATGAATGAGGGGATTCTTTCCAGCCCTGAGGCCGACGAGGAGTACGAAGAGGAATACGAGGAAGACGCCTAGGAAATCTGTTGACTTGTGGGTATTTGCTAGGATAGCTATGTCCCAATGGCATCCCTTAATTTCGGACAAGCAAAACAGTTGGTTGCTCCCTACGTTACTGGGAGAGGGCCGTCTGATCCTGCAGTAGGGACGGCCCTGAATTTCGTTAATGAGAGGTTTATTACTTCTGGTCAATGGAGGGGGAACCGCTTCATTACCAAGTTTCAGGTTAATGTAGATTCCAATGGATATTATTATTTTGACACTGTTGCTGGCGTTGAGTCTGTAATTCAGGCTATTGCCGTTGACTTCACCCAGATTGACAACTGGGAGATTGCCGAGATTGAGTCTGACTTCTATCAGTTCAGAAAGGGAGGGCTTGGCTGGATCAGTAATACCTACACTGGGGATACTCAGATCCTCCGGATGGGGAATGTTCCTGCTGGGGCCGGCCCTCAGGGAGGAACGGTTGATACGCAGAGGTATCAGGTGATTGGCAAGGTTCCTGAGACCCGGACGATGTATTGTTTGGTTCGCCGGGGATATGTGCCTCTGGTGAATGATACGGATCTTTTGATTCCCTCCAACCGAAATGCTTATCGGTATGGAGTTCAGGCGTTTGCCTTTGAGAACGCGAATGAGCTTGAGAGGGCTGAGACTTATTGGCAGATGGCATACAAATGTCTCAATGATGAAACTATTGCCTTTGAAGAAGGTGAGAATGACACTATTGAGATTCAGATGAACACATTTGCTCTTTCCTCAATTCAAAACCTGATCTGATATGGCCGACAACGAAAACGCTCTCGATACACAAAGCTGGTCCTTCCCAGAGTTCAAAAGCTGGAACCCATTCGCGATGTCGAGTTTCGCGATGCAGTATGGGACCAATATGAATCCTGAGAACTCGGCTCAGGGGGCGAAGCGGGAGAGTGGAGAGCAACAGGCTAGCCAAGAACAAGCGGCCTCTCCTACCAACTTTGAGAATGTTGCCAAGACGTTCATGGACTTCAAGAAGCTCTATGATCGGGGAACTGCTGGAACCCCGATTCCGGGGTCTTCCGATATTCGCGTAAAGTATTCTGCTTCCGGACAACCTTACACGGTGGCCGGTACGTCTCCTGAGGAGGACGCAAAGGCCAAGCAGTTGAACGCTTCTGGGCTTTCCAAGTTCTATCAAGACAACCCTCAACTCAAGCAAGGGGCGGCTTACAATGACGTCAATGCTCCTAAGTCGTGGGAAACTCAGCGCCCTACGGGGGATCTGGCTGGAGCAGTGGAGAGCATTAAGAAGGCTCGTGAGTCTGCTGGATTTGATCCTGAAACAGGAGTGATGTACGGGATTACTCGCCACTATGCCAACTACCAAGACGACAAGAATCCTCGCTCGGAGAGCAAGGTGTCTGGCAAGTATGGAACCGTAACTGCTGTTGAGCAGTCGAAAAAGAAAAAGCAAACGACGTAATCATGGCACGAGGACAATCCATCGCTTCAGTTCGCATCCCTTTCAATGAGGGGGGAGGTGGTTATTACCCCAGTGGCTACGCTCAGGGAATGAGCAGGGAAGCTGAGGCGGCGGCGCTTGCCAGCGGAGATGCAAACAGGGACTTCTCCGACATCATGCGGCTTGCTGAGTTCCAGACTGCTCAAGAGAATCAGCGTAGGGCGGATGCTCGCCTTGATCTGCAAGAGAAGAGGGCGGCTCATCAGGAATATCTTGAGGATGCTCGTCTGGCGATTGAGAAGGCAAACTCGGAAAGGCAGATGCGCCAAGAGCGCGAACAGCACGAGCATGAGTTGAACGCTCAGACTCTTCTTGGGAAGATCGAGTCGATTGACCCTAATTCTCATGATGCGGCGGACCAGCTTGACAAGATTCGCCAGACAGAAGGCTTCCATAAGGGGCTTATCTCTCCTTTCTCAAGGGATATTACCGAGGCGATTACCAATAAGCTTGGGAAGGCCTCTGATATTCGCAAGGGATTTCAAGCGGAGGCGGAAAATAAGTACGGGATCGAGAATCTCGACACTTCGCTTATTCCCCGCAAGCAGGACGGAAGCTACGACATCAATAAGTTTTACGGCGAGTGGATGCCGAAATACTCAGAACAGTATTGGGCTACCAAGCCTTCAGACGATGATATTCTCAAGAAGGCTGAAGATCAGGCTATCCTTTACGGAGAGAAAGTTCCCTATGTCCTCCGAGGAGGAAGGAAGGGTGTTGCTGATCCTGCTCTTATTGCGAAGATGAGGTCTCCTGATATGACAACCGAGGAAGCAAAGACTCTTGCTAGAGGCGGAGCCGAGGTTACCTTGAAGCAGAGGGGGGCGGACATTAAATATAACGCCGCCAATCTTGAGCTTGCTGACGCCGGGGATGAAAAGAACAAAAAGGAAGCGAAGGACTCCGGAACAACCGCCCCGCAGGTCTCGGAGGACGGAACCATCACGCCGGCAACGGCTCCCAAGTCTCCTGCTGTTGCCTACTCAAAGGACAATCCGTTTGCGGCGGAGATCGAGGAGGGCGAGATGGGCAAAAAGAACGCTTCCCTCAAGAAAGCCGACACGATCTACAATACGATTACCGGAAAGGATTACAAGATCCAAGAACAAGCAAGGAAGCAGTTTGATAGCATTGACTCCAAGGTTGAGGCTCTGAAGAGAGAAAGGGAGCTTTCCAAGGGGGCCGCTGATACTGGAGAGATGGCTTTCTTTAGGAGCCCGGAGGAGCTTGCAAAAGAATACGAAAAGCTTATGACTCAGAAGAAACAACTTCAGAGGCAATTCGGATTTGAAAAAGACGAGAGCGGGAAAATACAAGTGAATCCCGATCTTCTTGATGAGGAGATTCGCAAGCATCAAACTGGAGAGGGAGTTGAGCCGGGGTCTCGCGGTCCTGCTACCGAACAGGATTACTTGTATTTTCACAATTTGACGGGAGGGGATCTTGAGGCCCAGAGAGCTTTGATGACCAAGCTCGGATACACCTTTCCTAAATAAATAATTTTATGGGAGATGCTTTAGATGATTTCTATCGTAGAATCGCAAGCAGAAAAAATTCTGCAAGTAATAACCAAAAGGAGGTGAATCAAAATGAAGATGAAATCAACCGCAAGCCACAAGGCGGCCAAGATCGCCCAGCACAACGACTATCCCAAGAACAAGTCGACTCATCCGACTCTCAAGGGTCACAGTCCCGCGAAGCCGAAGCGCCCCGGAACCAGCAAGTCGTTGGAAGGGGAGACAACTCCGGTGTCGATGAAGTGCAATCTCCTGAAGGCGAAGTAATCCGTTCAGGAAAGAAAGGAGGTGAGTTAGATGGCGAAGATGAAGGCAAAAATGCCAAAGATGGAGAAAACCTCCAAAAAGATGGGCAAGGGCTACGAAGCGAAGAAGATGCGCGGAACCAAGCGCAAGTAACAGACGGCTCGGGGAAGGTTCAATCCCAACCCCAAGACGGTCTTGATGCGTTCTACGCAAAATATAAACCCAAGTCGTTTGGTCAGCAGTTGTTCTCCAAGGAGGGAGTTATTGCTGGAAGCGCGGCTTTAGCCGAGAACCTTCTTGAGCTAGGGGGAGGGTCGGTAGCCGCAGGGTTGGCAATGCCCGAGGCTATCGCCGCTACCCCCGTTGCTCCCGTTGTCGAGGGCCTTGCGTTCTCTGCTGGATCTGAACTTACCAAGGACATCGTTATCAACCCACTTGAGAAAGCTCTTGGGATTAGCGAGTCCATTGAGAAGGCAAAGCAGGAGGCCCCAGACGTTGCTACCGCAGGAGGAATCCTTGGGGCTGTTCCTCTTGGAATTAAGTCTGTAGGTGAATATATCAAAGTAGGAAAGGAGTTTGGTGAAGGAGAAGTTCTTAAACGTGCCGGTAGAGCCGCTCTTGGAGGGGCTATCTTTGAGCCTGCTAGGTATGTTGCTGAGTCTGGATTAAAAGCCGCTGGCATCAAGCAGGATGAAGTAGAGCCAGTTACCGCAGGCAGTGTTGGAATGTCAGCCGCTCAGATGGCGGTTCTTGGTGGCCTTGGGGCTCATGAGCAAATCCTTCGCGAGAAAGGAGCCAAGATCCTAGAAGATGCCGGCCTGACGGAAACAGCAAAGGCCGCGAAGGTTCTTCTTACCGACGATGCCATCAAACAGAAGCGCAACGTCGAGACCGACAAGCGCGTTGCCAAGCTGTTTGACATGGCTGATGGGCTCGTCGAGGCAAACGACACCAAGCGAGCCGAGAAGGTTCTCAGCCAGATTGAGGCTGAAAGCAAAGCGTTCCCCGCCAAGGATGCTCTTCAATCCCTTAGGCAGGATAGGATCAATGAGATCAAGAGCAAGATTGAGGAAGCCAAAACCAAGGCGACTGAGGCTGGTGAAGAACCAATAAAACAGAAGCCGGCTATTGAGAAAGACCCTGCTGTTAAGCGCAGGATTGATCTCGCTCAACGCCACATCACTTTTGGAAACGTAGACAGGGCGACTGCCGCAGTTGATCGGCTTGAGGCCGATGTTGCTCAGTACCCTGCTAGCGAAGAAGTTCAGAACCAAAGAATCCAGAAGATCCAAGAACTCCGTCAGCGGATTCAATCCATAGGAGAAAAGGGAGAAAAAGAAAAATTTGAAAAAGACAAAGAGCAACGCCTTGCTGAAAGTTGGAAGAAAGTTGAGGCGGCTCCCAAGAATTCACAAGAACACATTGACGCATTTAATGAATACATCAAAATCCAAGCAGAAGAGTTCTCGCCAAGTAAAGTATCTCCTAAGCAAGGGGAGCCCTCTGTCGGAGAAGCAAAAGGGAAAACTGAAGAAGGAACTGCACAAGGGGAAGGTGAAGATCAAGAAAGGCTAGTATCCGCCACATTCAAGGACAAGGACGGACAGTTCTTGCCTTGGGCTTCAGGAAGTCACCCGGACGCTTTGGGCAAATTGGTTGATGCCAATGCGATTGACTTTGAGGATTATTCAAACTACGTCAGGGGAGATAATGCGGCGGCTAGGAGGAACACCGAAGACTTTGGGTTTGTAACCAACAAGGGAAGGTTTGTTGGCCGCGAGGAAGCATATAAAATTGCTAAGGAAGCGGGTCAACTCGCGACTAGAAAGTTCGACTTCAAGAATAAAGAAGGGAATGTATTGTTGCACTCCCATGAAGTTCATTTAGATAACCACCCTCTTGCTTGGAAAGAAATCAGCACAAAGTCGCTGCATGGACTAACAGCAAGGGACGCGCTAAAGAAGCTCTCGTCTTCAAAAGAAGTTCATCCTAAATTAAGGGAATTGGCAAAGACGCTTTCCCAAATTAAATTCAAGGGGCTGGATCATGATATAGTCACCCCATTCACCAAAGAAGAGGCAGAGCAAGCCCTCCGAGAGGAGAAATATGCCGCTAGGATTCCGGGTGCTGTATGGTTGAGGGATAAATCATCTGCCACTGCAATCATCCATGAGTTCATTCATTCAACTGCTGTTGATGAAGTAAACGCAAGAATTAGAGCGGACTCCACCGGAGCGGAATACAAAAAAGAACTTTTAGATTCACTGAAATATGCCAAAGGCCCTGTTGGGGACTTGGTAAAGCTTTATCTCCACGCAGTAAAAGAAAGAGGATTTGAGGATGCCTTGTTTGGGGAAAATGGTCAGGCAAACAAAAAAAGCCATGTTACCAGTGGGATAAATTATGGATTCAGAAACATTCATGAGTTCATAACGGAGTCCTTTACAAACTCCAATTTCCAAGATTACTTAAAAACAATAAAATCCCCGCTCAAAAAAGAAAGCGTTTGGGATTGGTTCTCTACCATTATCAGGAATCTTCTAAACATAAAAAAAGGATCTGTTCTTGCTGATGTGGTTAAGAAAACCATAGAAATCAGCGAAGAGAATACCCCTAACTCCCTGCTCAACTCAGTAAGGTTCGGCCTAAAGAGGGGGATGACTTACTCTGAATTTAAGGCTTTATTTGAGAATCCTCATGAAGGATTTGAAAATCAAGTGATGCCTCAGATTAACGCACTCGAAAACCCTGAGGTCAAGGATGCTATGGGAGAAAACGCCAAAGATCCTGAGACTCCAAAAGCTCGCGAGGGATTCTATAAATTCCTTCGGAAGACAGGGCTATTCCAAGAAGACATCAATGCCGCAGGGATCAAGACCTTCTCTCTGGAGAAAAATCCCTTCATTGATGGGTTCAAGTCTGCGATCAACACTATTGCTGACGCGCTTGACGGAACTACCATCCCTGAACTCACCCGCGCCGGCGTCAAGGCATCTGCCACGCAGTTTGCTTACGCGAAGCACTCAACCAGCCATATCATCAATGGACTGATTGCCAAAGCGTTCCCCGAGAGTTTTGCTGACGTTGGAAAGATCAAGAGAGTTACTGAGATCCTTGCCAAGGACAACATCCTCGGTGTTCTTGATGTTACGGTTGATGAGTATAATAAGGTTAAGAAAGAACGAGACGAATTGTTTGAGACATACGACTCTGGGAACGCTCCCTCAGGAACGCTTGGCAAAATCAAGGATCTTGAGGACAGGATGGAGGCTCTATCGGAAAGCGCAAATCGAATCCGAGACAATCACGACATCAAGAGTTATGAAAAAGATATTCGCGGGGTGAAAGGGACAGAGATTGAGCGAATGATAGAGTCCTACAAGAAGAACATCCAGCCTGCGCTAGACCAGCTTTACAAGGACCACACACTGTCCGAGAACACGACTCAGGAAGTTGCTGGGAGGGTGTTTGGCGGCAGGATGAATCTTATCTCCTCTAAGCAAGAGGGGCGCATCAGGGACTTCTTTGACCCCGACAAAACAACCCCTCGGATTCAGGTTGTGAACTACCGCAACCCTGACGTTAAGATGTTTGAGGGGAATCAGCGTGAGGGTATCTACGATCCGAACTTCTCAACTGATCTCAATCTTATCCTTACCAGTTCGTATGCCTCGCGCATCAATGAAGTCAAGAAGATGAAGTTCTATCAAGACCTTGTTGATAAGGGTGTTGCCAAGATTGTTGACCGCCATGTTGATGTTTCGGAGATTAACGGCAAGCCAGTGACTCGTCTTGAGGCAGTTATCCCTGTCAGAGATTCCGAGGGGAACGTAACCACCAAGAACCGTGACCTCTACGTTCAGGAGAATCTTGCGGACGAGATCACTCAGCTTCTCGATGTTGATGCCAAGCCCAAGAAGAAAGGGGGCATCCTCAACTCCCTAACCAAGCTTCAGGTGTTTGGTATTGCCGATGCCGTATCCCATATGAAGGGACTGCACGGTATTGTTATTCAGGCAGTTGGGCGCGATACCAAGATGCAGGATTGGCTCGCCAAGGTTCCCGTCTTTAGCTCAGTCAATGCCGTCCGTGAGATCCGGAAGTACGTCAAGATGATTGACAATCCTGATGCACAAACTGTCCAGAAGCTCGCCTTCTTGGCTGAGAATGTTGGCTTGAGACCAAAGTATGAACAGGAAAATGGATCACCGCTCCTTCCAACGCATGAGATCCTTCACAAATGGGATACTGCTGTCAGGTTGATGATGCACGACTACTTCGACAA
>Ga0007866_1000752_pt1 | contig 9407 bp, 7 predicted proteins | sample CryBogCBH18Jul07_FD_71223 | JGI IMG/M metagenome (GOLD analysis project Ga0007866, IMG submission 71223) | Freshwater microbial communities from Crystal Bog, Wisconsin, USA - CBH18Jul07 | ecosystem: Environmental > Aquatic > Freshwater > Lake | place: Crystal Bog, Wisconsin, USA | collected... | reverse complement strand
TCTATTGTTTTAGTTTCTAACGGCTCTAACGGATACAGCACGTTTGCTTATGGTCGTTCAAACACCTTTGTATATACAAACTTGTTTGTTAACACAACAGGCGGTACAACGACTTTAACAACGTCACAAGCGGCGAATGCGATTCAAACCTATGTCGGCACACTGACATCTAACGCAACGATTGTTTTGCCTTCTACGGTTAACCTCTATGCGCTTAAGAACAGTACGACTGGATCTTATTCTTTGACCTTTAAGACCGCGGTATCAGGCGGTGCGACACTGTCTTTAGGTCAAGGACAAACGATTATTGTGATCTGCGACGGTACAAACGTGTACAACTCACAGACCTCTACATCGTCCACGATTACAGCCTTGACGCTAGGTAACGGATCTGCTGGAGCTCCTTCAGTGAGCTTCTCAAGTGACGGTACCACCGGTGTTTACTTAGTGGCCAGTGGACAACTTGGATTTGCAGTTTCAGGATCTAACGGTATGACGCTGACAACAACAGGACTCTTAGTTCCAGTAGGAATTGCCGGAGGGGCTTTCTAATGACAGCCAAGGTTGTTGCCCTACAGATCAAGCCTGGTATCCAAAGGGACGGTACTCAGTTTGCTTCGCCTACTTATGTAGATGGGCAGTGGGTGCGGTTTCAAAACGGATTACCCAAAAAGATTGGTGGTTACAACGGCATCTTCTTAAATGCTACGGGCATATCTCGTGGCATGTACATGAGCTCACTCAACGGCCTAAACTACATTGTCTCTGGCTATAACAACGGCTTAGAGCAGTGGGTAACTGATAACGTATCTGGTATTGGTTCAGGACCTACACAACTCTATCCAGTTGGTAGCATCACAACTCAATCCATCAAGTACGCTGGTATAGGCTACGTCAATGGTACGTACACTGGGGTTACGCCGGTCACATCTAGTGGCAACGGAAGCGGAGCAACTTACACGGTAGTTGTTTCTGGTAATGCTATAACGACTTTGACCAATACTGCAACCGGTATTAACTACGGTTACGGTGATACGTTTAGTTTTGCCAATTCAGATATAGGCGGTAATGCTTTATCTACTGTAGCGGTTACAGGAACTGCTGGACAATTTTCTTGTGCAAGCACAATCACTTTAGTCGCAGGTCAATCTATCAGTGTGACAGGTACTTTGACAGGTACAGCAACCGGCATACAGCCTGGTACGTATTACGTTATTACAGGCGGTACAACAACGTTCACATTGTCAGCAACCGCAGGCGGTACGGCTTTAGTAACAACCGCTGGAACAACAACAGGTCTAACGTTTAACCCAGTGACACCGTTCCAAGGTCAGTTCACATCTGTAACTTATTACGGTAATAACGTTGCTCCCTCACTGTCTTACTTTCAACCAAATGCTAACAATCTTTGGCAGTTTGAGATTGGATATGACTCAACCGGTGGCAATCAGAATAAGTTAGTTGCTCATCCAGGGCAGAATCTGTCCGCAATTGATAGCACGGTCAATACTCGTCCTTTGTTTGGTAACTTTACCAGTACAGCATTAAACCCAGTTGGCGTGTTTACAGCAACTGGTACAACAACAAATGGATCTCCTAACGTTACATTCACAACGACCAATTATGCTATGGGACCAGGTGTCTCTATATCAGGAACTGGCGTACCGTCCAACACAACCATAGTCTCATCTAACCTGGTTAGTAATAACTTTACTCTGGCAAACGTTGCGGTGACGGGTACGGCTGGACAGTTTTCATGTAGCTCAACGACTCTTATCTCAGGCCAGCAAGTCATTGTGACTGGCGTACTGACGGGTACAGCTACAGGTATATCAGCAGGCACTTACTACATCATTGCGACTAACGGATCGACAACATTTACATTGTCCACAACATCCGGTGGATCAGCGATTACGACTACAGCAGGCACAACGGCTGGACTGACTTTTGTTGCTCAAGTAGCTAGCGTATGGACAGTTGTTATGAGCGCTAATGCTACGGCCTCTGGTACGGTTACGCTGACATTTGATAACAACATTTCCGTATCTGGCGGAGTTGTTATGCTTCACCCGTATCTATTTGTTTACGGTAATAACGGCCTTATTCAGAACTGTGCGGCGTCCGACTTTAACAATTGGACAAGCGCAGACTCAAACGCTAACAACGTGTCTACGGGTAAGATTGTTAAGGGTCTACCTCTCAGGGGCGGTACAACATCGCCTGCTGGACTGTTCTGGTCTTTAGATTCGGTTATCCGCGTCAGCTACACACCGTCAACGGTAGGTGGTGTTAATTACTACTGGAAGTATGACTTGATTACGAGTCAGAGTTCAATCTTGTCTTCGTCCTCAGTGATTGAGTATGACGGATTGTTTTATTGGATAGGCGTTGATCGATTCCTCATGTATAACGGTGTTGTACAAGAGATACCCAACAGTCAGAATCAAAACTGGTTCTTTGACAACCTTAACTACCAACAGCGTCAAAAGGTCTGGTGTACTAAGGTAACTCGTTGGGGTGAGATCTGGTGGTTCTATCCACGTGGTAATGCGACAGAGTGTACAGATGCAATCATTTACAACGTGCGTGAGAAGACTTGGTACGATGCAGGCCAAGCAGTTGGAGCCCAGCGCTCAGCAGGCACATACACTGAGGTTTTCCATTATCCAGTAATGGGTGGATACGCGCCAAACAGCGCAGGCAAATACACGCTTTGGCAACACGAGACTGGTACAGACCAAGTCTACACAAACCAAGTTGACGCGATTAATTCATATATTGAGACACCGTCTTTAGGAACATATGCAGGTCTGGTAGGTTCTACTCAACAGCCTGGAGATAACGTTTGGACTCGTTGTGAGAGGGTTGAGCCTGACTTTGTTCAATCTGGAACTATGACGGTCACGGTACTTGGTAAGGGCTATGCAGACGATACAGACATAACCTCTGCGCCTTATCCTTTTGACCCAACGACTCTCAAAGTAGATATGCGTGAACAGCGTCGTGAATTGCGTTTGCGGTTTACGTCTAACGTTGTCGGCGGTAATTATTTCATGGGTAAAGTATTGTGTAGCCTGGATGTTGGTGATACTCGTAGTACTGCGAACCCTTCATAATGGCCGTAACTTACGACCCTCGCAATTTAACATGGGACTACTACTGTCGTCTCATGGAAGAACAGTTTGCTCCCAATCAACTTGGAAACGTTCCAGAAGAAAAATGGAGAGACTGGGTAGACGGGATGAACGGCATCGGGTATTTTGTTCAATCTGCTATTCCTGACCATAGAGGTTTTACCACTTGGCAGGAATGGGCGGCACAGTTAGTCGGAATAATGAGTTTGGATCCACAATGACACCTTCAGAAATTATCACAGCAGATGCTCTGCAACATCATGTTGATCCCCAACATGTCTTAGCCTATGTATCAGAGCAGGTTGCTTCGGCAAAGGGCAACGTGATGCAACACGGTAATAGTCTTTTGTTGTTGATTCATATGGGACAAGGCGCGGCTGAGTGTCATCTGTACACCCAAGACAATCCGATGGCACTGCGTAAAGCGTTAGTGGCTTTTCTCGATACGATTAAGAAAACACCTGTAAGACGTTTGTATGGAAAAGCAGACAACCCAGGTATATTGCAAATGTTGCATATGATTGGATTGAATGTAGAGCATTCTGACCAGCCCCAGTTCAACTGGATGGTTAACATATAAGGTGAAATAAATGGGAGCAGTATCCTCAGTTGCAAACGACATAACTGGCGCAGTTAAAGATGCCGGTAATTTCCTGAACAATACGGTAAAAGGTATTGAAAGAAATCCTTGGACGGCTATAGCAGACGCAACAGCGATTGCGCTTGGACAGCCTGAGTTGTTGCCGCTTATTAATCCTGCAATAGCGATTGCGCAAGGCCAAGATCCTACAAAGATTGCTGAGAGCGCGGCGATAGGTGCGGCACTTGGTCCACTGAGCTCTGGCATATCAGATGTGGCTGGAACTAATTTGGCTGGAAACTTTGCCTCTGGTGCAATTAAATCAGGTTTGAGCGGTCAAAACATGCTTGCAGGCGGTATCAACAGCGACCTCAATACTTTGAGCGGTGATGCTAATTCTGCGATTAAAGACTATACCGGCGTATCAGGACTGCCTACAGTAAACTTTGCTAAGCTGGCAAGCCCTGTTGTTGGTGAGCTAACGGGTTCTGGTGGGTCAAGCATGGGTAGATCTAATGCACCACTGGCCAAGCCTGCAACAAACTCTTTGTCAGCCCAAACTGATTTGCCTGACCTTACTTTGGGTAATTTGGGCATGTCTAAATTGGGTTTAAGTTCTTTAGATCCAAATGCACAGACCGAACTAAAGTCTAAGAATACGGCCGGTGAAAACGGTGTTGAGCAAGTAGCGGTTGCCCACGGCGGTTCAATTGACATGAGTAAGATGGTGCCTGAGTTGATGGAAGTTTTACAAAGACACATCAAGCCCAAGCACTTTGATCAAGGCGGTTCTAGTGTCTGGGACAATCCAGATGTAAAGGCCATTGATTGGAAGACCATGCAACAGAGCTTTACGCCTACGTTTGCAAAGACTTACGATCCAACTCTAATGACGTCTAAAGGATCTAACACGGCAGGCGTTAAGATAAATCCTCTCACATCTTTGGCTCAAGGGCCTTTGAGCGGATTAATTCACAAGGCTAAGGGTGGACTATCCAAGTACCACGAAGCGGCTCCAGAGGGGCATCATCCTGAGTTTATAACCGGTGTGACTGGATACTACGCAGGCGGTAGGGGTACAGGCCAATCAGACGACATTCCAGCGATGCTTCACAACGGAGACTATGTAATTGATGCTGAGGCTGTATCAGCGCTTGGAGACGGTTCTAGCAAGGCTGGTAACGATGCCTTAATGAAGTTTATGCACCAAGTTCCCCATGACAAGAAGATTGAAGGGGAGCCCGTACCGGCAAAGATAGCGGACGGTGAAGTTGTCCTTCCATCGTCCTTTGTAACTGCGTTAGGGCATGGCGACAACAAGTTTGGCGCAAAGATGCTCGACGCAATGAGAGAAGAGCTCAGAGAGCACAAAAGATCAGCACCAACGTCTAAAATACCACCAAAGGCAAAATCTCCTCTTGATTACCTCAAGATGGCAAAGGGTTAAACATGGCAAATCTGCTTCAATCGACACAACAAACGGCGACCACAGCGCCACAGTACTACACAGATTATTTAAGTAATCTTGCTGGAGCTGGCACAGCCGCGCAAAAGAATGCGCAGTTCGTTGGCCCAACCGATCTACAAAACCAGGCATTTCAAAACGTTGGATCAGCAACGTCAGCTTATCAGCCAACACTTAACCAGGCCGGTACTGCATTAAACCAAGCGGTATCAGGACCTTCTCCCTTACAGGCGGGATCTAGCTACCTACAGTCGGCTACACAAGATCCATCACAGTTAGCGGCTCAGTACATGAGCCCCTATATCAATACGGTTGTAAACCAAATTGGGGATGCTAACTCACGTAACATTCAGCAAAACTTAGCGCCGGCGGCTATTGCTGGAGGAGTTTCAACTGGTCAGGCTGGATCACAAAGGGCTAATCAAGTCCTTGGACAAACGATTAACAATGCTAATCAAAATGCTTTAAATCAACAATATCAAGCTCTGAATACTGGTTACAACACGGCTTTACAGACTGCTGAACAGCAGAATCAACTAGAGGGTACTCTAGGTAGTACAGCAGGTAACCAGGCGTCTTTGGGTCAGCAGAATCTGATTCAGGGAGGCACTCAGCTAGGTAATTTGGCTCAGACCAATCAAAACTTAGGACTGGGAAATATCAATGCGTTATCTACACTAGGCGGTCAACAACAAACGATTGAGCAGAATAGACAAAACTATCCGCTCACAACTTTGTCTACTCTGGCAGGTCTTATGTCTGGCCAACAGGTTCCTACAACAACAAGCACAACACTCAATGCTTCACCTTTGTCTACACTTGCGGCACTTGGTGCTGGTGGTGCTGGACTTGCTCAGCTTGGAAGTGGATTGGGATCAATACTTGGAAGTAGTGGATCAAGTTTAAGCAACATGCTTGGATTTAATACTACGGCACCAACACAAAATGGAATAGATACTACAGTTCCAGTAGGAGGTGATCAAATTTTAACAGATAAATTTGGTAACCCATTGAATAGTACACCTGTAAATAATCCTTCTCCAACATCTGATAACACTAATAACTCGTCTGATAACTCAAATAATTAAGTGGGTAAAACATGCCTGATAAATCACCTTTAACTTTACCTACGTTGCCAAACGTAGAGAACATTGATTCATCAAAAATCAATCTAGCGGGTTACTACGATAAAGAACATCCAGAAATTGCCAATCAAATTGATCAATTTATGGATGAAAGAAATAAATATATCAACTCTTTAGAAGAGAGATATAAAAATCCTAATTGGTTCAAGATTGCGGCTGGGTTTGCTAAACCACAGTTGGGTGGATTCCTTGCTTCTTTAGGATCAGCTTCAGAAGCGGCTGGAGAACAACTAGAGTTGCAACGTGCGGTTGCTCCTACAATTGCGAAAATGCGAGCAGAAAATTCTATTTTTGGATCAAACTTAGCTCAAAAGAATGTACAGCAACAACTGTTTAATGAATGGGAAAAAGGCGGAAGTAAAGATTTAAAACTTGCTGGAAGAATTTATAACTTAGATCCATCATCTCCTGCGGCTAAAGCAGTTAAAAGCGTCATAGAAAACGCAAGCACTCAAGCTGGTACTCAGAGCACAACCCAACAAACAAGCTCTAGAGAACAAGAAGCAATGGGTAAAAATCCGTATTACATACCTACTGATCAAAACTTACAACAAAACTTTAAAGCCCGTGCTTTACAACAAAATGAAATTTTCAAAAAAGGTCTTTTAGATTCTGGGTTGTTTTCTCCAGATCAAGTTGCCTCAATGATGCCTAATGATTTAAAGTCAAATTACGATGCAATAACAAAACAGCAAGCTGAAAAACGCTTAACAGATGCAACAACTTCGGGACAAGTCCTAGCAAACAGTATGACTTCTTTGTCAAACTTGAGAGAGGCTAGAGACTTAGCAAAAGCTCCAGAAATGGATAAGCTTTTAGGGATTGGATCTGGACAAAATGCTGTATCTGCATTGATGGGATACATTACGCATAACGATGAAAGTAGCTATAACAAGCTAGGTGCGGCCGCGGCTAAACTTGCTCAAGATGATCCTGATGCTTACGCCAAATTTATCATTCTGCAAAAAGCTCTTAATACAAACGTTGCTCAGGCTCGTGAGTTGGTACAAAACCCATCTAATCAAACTACAAGTTTGTTACAGGCAACTTATCCGAATACGGCCATGCCACAGAAGGCGATTGTTAACTTGCTTGATTTAATGGCCGCTCAAAATATGAACGATGCTAGGATTGCCGCATTACGTCAATCTAACAAGTATCGTAATGTTAATCCTAACGTATTTGAATCTTCTGAAGAGTTCAATAACGTTAAGAGGCAACTTGAGCAACATAAGTCAGATATTGTTAATAACAAGTATTATGAAGATAGATTGCCTAGTGAATTTTATAATCACGATAGTATTTTTAAAGTTCCTGAAATCAAAGGTCCAAAGAGTACGAGTTCTTCACAACCTGCGGCAACTTCAACTACAGGCAAGCCACTGACATTGGCCGAAGTTCAAGCAGAACTTGAGCGTCGCAAAGCACAAAAGAAACCCTAAAGGTTAAATCATGGACTTATCAAAATTAACTGACGAGCAACTACAGATTGCGCTGAAAGTTGCAGAAGAGTCTAAGCGTCAAGGAGTAAATCCTGATTTTGTGTTACCTATGGTTATGCAAGAAAGCGGATTTAATCCTAACGCTAAGTCTCAGAAGGGCGCATACGGTGTTATGCAGTTAATGGATGACACTGCAAAAGGATTAAAAATTGATCACCATGATACAGATCAAAATATTCGTGGCGGTGTTACTTTAATTAAACAGCTAATGGCTGATCCCAATATTGGAAACGATCCATATAAAGTTTTAATTGGATACAACACCAGTGCAGATACGCGCAACAAGTATTTTAAATCTGGAAATTTATCAGATTTACCAGATGAAACACTTGCACACATAAACGGTGTTGCCGGTCATTATGGAGGAGATCTACCTTCTCCAGTTCACAATTCAAATAGTTCTGAAAATCAATCTGAGTCGCCTGCTCAGACTGAAAGTGTAGGCGACCAATCAGAACAAGAAGATCAAGATATGGGCACAGGAATGCGTCAACGTCCTGGCGCAAATAAAAAAACAACGATGCCTTTGCCTATGCAATCACTTGCAATGGGTGCGGCAGGCGCTGGTGCCGGTGCTCTTACTGGTGTAGCAAAATATCCTATAGCCTGGGGATATCACAAGTTAGCAGATGACGTTGCGGCGCATGAGGCTAATAAAGCTCAGGAAAGTAGATTAGATCGTACCTCTGCCAATACTTCTTTAAATCAAAAACCAATAAATACTGCTTTACCAGAGGGCCAAGGGCCTTTGACTGGTAATCCTGCTGGTGGCTATCAAACCCAAAATTGGGTAGCATCTGGAGACACACAAGGTAGATATGCTGATGTTGGATTAAAGGCTAGGGATAAAGCCGAAGCTCATCAGATGAAGCTTAAGGCCATGGAAGCTGAAAACAAAATCGCAGAAATTGCTCCTGAGTTTGTTGCTGATCCTAATCGTGCAGGTTTATTTGTTTCACAAAGCGCAGGCCGTGGTCCATCTCCTAGATTTGGTGGAACGCCTAATGTGCCTGTTCAAGTTTCTCAAGCAATAGAAATGGCTGGCTCAACAAATCCAACTTTGCGTGAATATGGCAAAGCTATTCTGCAAAGATTGGGCTCTGTAGGTTCTGTACTTGGAAAATCATTCCCAGCAAAACTGGGTGAGTTTGGATTTGGAGCTGGAGCGGCAATTCCTTATTCTGTTGAATTAGCTCGTAACGATCATCCGCTTGCGGCGGCAGGGCTTCCTGTTGCTACTGGATTGGTTGCTAGTAAATTTCCTAAAACATTTGGAGGCTTAACTACTATGGGTGCTTTAGCAAGCACTGGGTATGCTATGGCTCATCCACGTGAGACTGCGGCTGGACTTGATTACAGCGATGTCAGTCCAACGGCGTTTATGGGTATGCCAGAAGAAACTACTGCGCCATTTCCTCAATATCAATCTACGGGTAATGCTGGAAGAGGTTATATAAATCCTCCTTTAGCTAACCGATAATTTTCCCTTAATGGGAACCTGGTCACGTCGAAAGAGTCTCCTCGGCGTGATGGCCTTGCAGTTGGCCATTTAACCCCTACCGCGTGGTAGGGGTCTTTTTG
>Ga0007866_1000742_pt1 | contig 9475 bp, 13 predicted proteins | sample CryBogCBH18Jul07_FD_71223 | JGI IMG/M metagenome (GOLD analysis project Ga0007866, IMG submission 71223) | Freshwater microbial communities from Crystal Bog, Wisconsin, USA - CBH18Jul07 | ecosystem: Environmental > Aquatic > Freshwater > Lake | place: Crystal Bog, Wisconsin, USA | collected... | reverse complement strand
CGACCTGCGCCTGCGTTTAAGGTAAAACTCACGAAGCGTAATGTGAAGCAGTTTTTGAGTCGCAATGCCGAGGTATTACCTACACGATACGGCTTGGCCCTTAAACGCCTAGCACCTATGGTATCTCAAGTAGAACGCCTGGTAGAAAGTGATGCGGTTATTATCTCTGATTTACAAGCTGACTTGTCCATTCAACTTGGTAAGATCCGCCAGTCGTGCGAAAAGGCGTTAGAAAAGTTCAAAGAGGAAGCCGTAATGAACAACAATAATATGATGGGCAACAGCAACAATAAGCCAGGCAATAATGTCACGAACGCAAATCTCAAGAAACTACAGCGTATGATTAATCGTAATGAAAAGAAAAAGGCGGCAAACAAGGGTGTAAATGACCTATTAGCGGGATTTGGCTCGCTAAAGTTTTAGTAACACATTCTAGATATGCCAGAGACGGCGCAGACATACGCGAATATGCTAAAAATACAAGCGGCACAAGGACTGGCTGGGCATGTAGGAGCATCAAAATCCCCGCTACCTGTTATAGTAGCACCAAAGGGGGCACCAAAAAATATAAATTTAAGCAATTTTACACCCGCACAACACGCACATCTTGCCGCAGTAGCGGCGGCTATGCGACCGAAAAAAACAGAACTTGAATTATCGTACAATGCGTTAAAAAAGGCGGAGGCTACCGGTAAGAAACGGTCCCGCCGCTCAACAAGAAAGCGCCGGCAAACAAGACGCAAATAAATTATAAACCCCCTTTTTATAAACATGGATCCTCGTATAACTGCTGGATTAACGGATGAACAAAAAAGACAACTTGCTGCGGCTGCTGCAGCAGCGTCTGGCGCACCTATTACACGTGCTGCTGCTGCTGCATTTGGTTCTAAGCCAGTGCAACTACCAGCCAAGAGACGCCGCACAACCCGTCGCAGTCGCAGTCGCAGCACCCGCAAAACCCCCCGCCGAAACCGCCGCTACCGCCGTACCTAAACCCAACCCCACCGACTAAAGTAGAAGGAGATGCCCATCTTTTGCGAACCTTTAGCCGCCGAGACACTGCGTGCCCTCAACCAGGCAGTCAACGATCTCCCTGCCGAACACCACCTCCGTAAGGATAGTGACGCCGGTATTGTTAGTATAGTCTATGACCAGGCGAAAGATGTAACCATTTTTCACGGCCAGTCTGGCTTCTATTTTCGCCGTGGACCAGTTGTAGACGCCATTAAGGCGGACCTCAACAACGGCCGTGGTCTTATTTGTACCGCATACGAACTCACAACACCCGATGCTGCCTCATCGGTACTCGCCGGCTTTGAAGAGAAATTCGGCATCAAGGCCTCAAAAAAGATAGATACGTACACGACGGAATTCAATAATAGAAATTTTCTTCTCGCCAAGTTCCCAGCCAATGTTATTAAACAATTGTTCGAAACTCAGGGTGGTACTATGAAAACAGGATTCAAAGGACCTCGTGATTCTTTACTCAAGATTCCAACATTAGATAAATATTTTGAATTCAAAGAGACTGATGAACCAACGGTTGCCTCTATTTTTGCCACTCAGTATGAAAACGGTAATTACCAATATGTCAAATCGGTACATTATCAACTCTTACAAGAGGTAATTGATCGTCCAAATTTAGGCATTACGATTAGTCCTTTTGCGGAATGGACTTCTTAAGTGTAATTTTTACGAGGGGTTGAAAAAATTGACGGCTTAAAAATTTAGAACGATGATTGTTGCTCCCTCCTTATTCTTCTTACCTAAAGCATTGAGCCGTTCTTTCCTTCATATCCCACCATGTCCACTTCTGCTTCCACTTCCAACTACGGCGGTCCTGACGACCGCTCCAACACTCCTCCTTATCCACCAATACCGGATTCGGTGTCAAAGGACGCCGGCGCGGCTGCTGATGTATCGGCGCCGGCACCCTCAAAGTATGTAATACGCGAATATAAGAGCTTTGATGAAATGAATCTCAACGATCAGATTCTACGAGGCATATATTCATTTGGTTTTGAAAAGCCAAGCCCAGTCCAAGAAAAGGCCATTGTGCCTATGATGGAAGGGCACGACCTGCTCGCTCAGGCTCAATCAGGTACCGGTAAGACCGGTACTTTCGTCATCGGCGGCATCAGTCGTATTGACACCAGCAGAAACGAAGTTCAAATGGTAGTAATTTCTCCAACACGAGAACTTGCCGAACAAACTGCGAATGTCGCAAAGGGCATCGGTGCCTACATCGGTCTCCGTACCCATACCGCAACAGGTGGTCCACCAGTCAACTCCGATATTGACGTGGTTTCCCAGTCCAAGATGAAGCCACCTCACGTTCCTCACGTTCTTCTTGTGACTCCTGGTCGCTTTTACGACCTTCTCAACCGTAAGGTCGTTTCCCCTAATACCATCAGGGTGCTTGTACTTGATGAAGCGGACCAAATGTTGGAAGCCCGTTTCCGTGAACAGGTTCATTGTATCCTAAGTCTCGGCTGGCCCGCTTCCACTCAGGTCGCACTCCTCTCAGCAACTATGACACCTGATGTCGTTTCGGTTGCCCAGAGCATTCTTCGCAACCCAGTTGAAATCTTGCTTGAACCTGAAGAGGTAAGTCTTGAAGGTATCAAGCAATGGTTCGTAGAAGTGCCTCGTGAAGACCACAAGCTGGATACTCTCTGCGATCTTTACGACCATTTGAGCATTCAACAGGCGACTATCTTCGTCAATACTCGTCAAAAGGCTGAATGGCTTGGCGACCAAATGAAGCGCCGCGGATTTGACCTCAATTATATTCACGGTGATATGGATGTCGCTGAACGTAAGCACCGAATGACCGAATTTCGTGCTGGTAAGTGTCGTGTACTCATCTCAACCGATTTGCTCGCTCGTGGTATTGACGTTCAACAGATTTCTATTGTTATCAATTACGAACTCCCTCTTCAGCGTGAAAACTACATTCATCGTATTGGTCGCTCAGGTCGTTTTGGTCGTAAGGGTGCCTCCATCAATCTCATCACAGAACGTGAAAAGCGCGCACAAGATGAAATTGAAACCCATTACGATAAGAAGATTCTCCCACTCCCCTTGGACCTCAAGATTTATTAAACTCACAGTTATATTTAATCTATTTAAAAACCGAAACCCCAAAAATCAATAAAAAATAAATAAACCAAAAAACAAAAAAATTTTTTGGTCTAAACTAGTATAATTGTAAATATAACAATGATACCAGTTGGCTCTTGCTCACAACCTGGGCTAGACCAGGATAAATCAGTAATTGAATTTTATAGGTTCAAAAAGAACGGTTTTTTCGTTGATATAGGTGCTAATGACGGTATTGAGTTTTCTAATACCTGTATGTTAGAATACGATTATGGTTGGACGGGTATATGTATAGAGCCTTTGCCTGATGAATATGATAATTTGGTCAAGGTGCGTCCTAAATCTCTTTGTATTCAAAAGGCGGTTTTCGGCCAAAGTGGACTCAAACTAGATTTTGCGGTCGCAGGGTTATATTCTGGTATTCGCCAAACTATAAACCACCATATGAAAATGGCGAACGAATCGCCGACAATAACAGTAGAAACAATTACATTGAACGATGCTCTCTGCCAGGCAAATGCTCCGTCCTTCATAGAATATCTATCCATTGATACTGAAGGGAGTGAATACGATATTTTAATCACCATAGACTATGATAAATATGTTTTTGGAGTGATTCATTTAGAACATAATTATATTGAACCGCAGCGAACTGCCATTAGAGAGTTTTTAGAGAGTAAAAACTACATTTTTGTTCGTGAAAATAAATGGGACGATGAATACATTCACAAATCGTGCCAGGTTTAGAGTTCATTACGATAAAACATATCTAAATGTTTTCCTAAGCGATTTGTATCATGGGAAGAACCGTAATCTTCACTACCATCAAATACAATGGTAGGTTCACACCAATAAACATTTAATTTCTGGTTTTCTATAACTGTATTAAGGTCCTGGTCAATACCATTTTTAAATGGAGTTATTGATGGTATTATTGCCTCACACGCTTTTTTCGTTACGACATAGGCGCAGCATGTTCTCGTTTTACCCATCTTGTACCAAATAGTATCATCGGTAGCTTCTGCGTGTAAATTACAACCGCTGTTTATAAATGCCATATCGTAATCGTCTGGAATAGCCTTCATATATTCGTCAAAATGTTTGTCAAAATCAGCACATAAAATAGCATCATCTTCCAAGATTAAACAAGATTTGTAATTATTTTTTACAATGTCACGATAAATCTCTACATGTGTTATACTAATAGCGACAATAGGTGTTGTAAGGTGTGTATTATTCTCTTTATTAAATTTATCAATTACTGCTGGATCTAAATCGTAACGGCTGGGACCAAGAATAAATTCGTAATTTTTTATATTAAACATATTGAATTGCCTTAACATAAAATCTAAACGGTCTTTGAGTGGCGCATAATGAACTACATAGATTTTATCAATAGAGTTCATTGGTGTCTTATGATTTTTTTAGGTTTTTAAGTGGATTGTTATACGCAGTCCGGACGCCTCAACAAGCTTTCTTATATACTGCTATTAGACACTTTCACGAAAATTATCTAATAGAAGTTTTTATTCATCGCTTATGCAATGAGACCCTTGTCCTGGAAATAACCTTCGGGGCAAACGCTGGCAGTCATTGGAATACTAGCGGTACCGCCGAGTGTATCAATGGGCGAGCAGGTCTGGTAGCCACCACGGCTGCGTCGGCTGCTGCGACGGGTGCTGCGACGGCTGCTGCGTCGGCTGCGACGAGAGGCACGACGACCCTTGCGATTTACCTTACGGTTGACCTTACGGTTACGATGGGTATTCTTGCGGTTTCGTCGGGTATTTCTGCGTGGCCGGGCCCCACCGAATTTCTGGTTATCGGTATTGTAAAGGGGAACGGTAGGGTCTACACCACCGGGCCAGGTTGTGTAAGCATTACGACTGGATAAAGGTGGCTGCTCAGGAGGTGATTTAATTAAGCTTGAACTACCTGACCAAACGGTTGGAGAGTAATTTGACATCTTCTATTTCTTACGCAGGAAATTAATCTACCCCTTCGCCATAAGCACTCGCTCCAGGAACAATTGTGTTAGGAAAATAGTCAGATACATCACAGTTAGCTGGGCAGGCACCAAATGCCATAGACTGAGTCTGTTTGGTTCCCTGAAAGTGAGGCTTCTGGTCACAGGCTCCAGCAGTAGAAAGATAGACCAAAGGATTTGGATATGGTGCTGGATTACCGGAGTACTGATATGGGGCTGGTATTGTATAAGGTATTTGAAAACCACCTTGTACTATCGGTGGTAAGTAGAAATTGGACTGACTTTGTATGATAGCACAGGAGGCTGAAGGATTTGGTGGTTGTATTGGTAAAACATAGTCAGAGCCACCAAATCCAATACGAGTAGTATCTAAGTTATTCATATTTGTCAATGGATTACCGTACTGCTGTGTAGAAATATTCAAACTATTGGAATAGTTCTGTGTATTTGGTAATACAGCGGGTGAACTATTTGGCGATGTATAGGTTTGATTTACCGCCTGACTTAGAGCCCAGGTACGAAGTCCGGACTCCGTACAACCGCTACGACTTGTAAATGTACTCAAGGCACGAACTTTATATCTCATATATTGACCGGCATCCATCTTGTAAGGAATAAGAAGAAAAAGAAAATCAGGAGACCCATTAAGAGAGCCAAAATGGGTACAAATTTGTCGCCTACTCTAAGCATCATCATTGCGGGAACATTGACATTTTTAGTTGTTGGTGTATCCCTTTATAAGCGCAATTTAGTTCATGATAATTTTGTTGATTTCAAAGACCTCCTCCCAAAGCCAACTAAGCCGAATCTTTACTGGTTTGTAGACGCCGAGACAAATTCTCGTCGTTGGTGGGACTTTGGAGCACGTAACAGTAATCTACCAAATCGTGGATACTTACAAGTTTCTTTGGAGGCGTTGAGACGAACACAAGAGGCCGATTTTAATATTATTGTTTTGGTTGGTCGTGATGCCGTACTTGAATTATTCCCAAATGTTGATACAAAAGTCACTAGACTGCCACCACATTTGTGGCGCCGCTGGGTAATCGCCAACATCTGTAATAAGTACGGTGGACTTGTAATGGATGCTAATTCTACCTTGTGCTTGGGACCCAGTTTCTACCCCATTGTAAAAGATGTTGATACTGCTATGTTTGGTACATATCCCGATGAACCACGTGTTAGTACTGCGACGGCAGTCGCACCCGGACCTGCTCCTTACGTAGGCTGGGCTATGACTGCTAATACTCCATCATGGGCCTATGCGGCCAAGGAGATTAATGACTTATTTCAACGAGGACCACAAGCGTGGGGTGCCGCTATAGCTCGTCGTCAAATGCTCTATGTATGGGAGAAGCAGAAGGAATTAGGTTCCAAAGTGATTCGAGCAGCGGATGGCGGTCGTCTTCCTGATGGTCGTCCACGCGAATTAGAGGATCTTTTTGGACGTTTGAGCGATGATGAAAATGATCCTAAGTCTGCTGTACTTCCAGACACAGTATTTATGTCGTTTGATGGTGACCAGTTGGTGCGACGCTTTGAATTCAACTGGTTCTGCGCACTCAATGCGGACGAAGTGAAGAATACTGACACATTGTGGACCAAATTAGCTGGATATTAGACTATTGTACATTAAATGTCCATAGGTCTAACGATAAATTGATTAGGACAATACAAAGTCATCCAAATCGCGCATGAACATTCCATCCATACCCTTCATATTACGCCGCTGTATTAACCGCAAATCCCGCTGAACATCTGGAGAACGAGAGACAGATGATACAGCGGAATCTACAGAATCTAACGAGTCCTTACGTCTCGCTTTTTTTGGCTTCGGCAAATGTGGAACAAACGAGTTTATAACGCCTAGGACATCGTCAGGCAACAGGGTACATAAGCATTCTGGCAGCTGAGGTTTCATTGTCCTACCGAGGCGATCCAAAAAAAATGGGGGTCACCGGGGCTTTTTTAGACCCTCACCGATAAAAATCCTACTGTATTTACAGTAGGAATCAATAATTCTCATATGAATTAATAAGGCTAAAAATCCACCCCAAGGGACCACCCTTGGACCCGCCAACATCATCCCGCCCCCAACCACGCACGGTAAATTCGCCCTCAACCTAATCTATTTATTGTTAGAAACCCAGGCTTCCATGGCGATCTCTGTGGAAAAATTATATGAAGCGTTCCCTGACCTTCAAACAAAATGGAATGGAGTTGTTGAGTTTAGTAATGTCACTGAAGTGGATAATTTTTATAGTGATGGTATAAGCAAAAACGCACTTGTAAAGATTATTTTGAGATATCCTGGCGAATCAACAAAATATAATGTGGTGTATGTTTATCCTAGTGGGGGATATTCGAATATATTTGAGCGACCTGTGAATCATACAATCGCCGCATGGATGGCTGGAATTCTAAAAAAGAAGGATTAGTAGGGATGGTAAATGAGACTCGTAAAGCGAAACGGGACTTTATTCAGCACCATCATTTGCTGATGCGTTTGGAACTTGTAGACTGCCCTGAACGTAAGGATATTCCGCTGGTCAAACAAATGGTTAAAAATATCCTTAAGGCGTTGAATATGAAGTCGTTGGCGCCGCCTCGTATATACTATTTGGATAAACCCGAGAATAACCGTGGTATGACTTGTATCGCACCGATTAAAACGAGTCATATTGCCTTTCATTTTTGGAGCAATCCCGACCCGAGCGTTTTCCAGAACCCTGAAAGCCGTTGCTTGCTTGAATTTGATATTTATACATGTGGTAGTATGACTCCATCGGCAGTCAAGCATATTCTTCACCAGTTGGCTCCATTTCGTCCTACACACGCAGATATAGATATTCTTAATCGTCGTACCGGTATGAAACTGGAACACCATTTCTCCTGGGATACTAACAAGCGACCTGAATGGAATGAATGGTTGGATTCAAAGGCGTTCTTGGATACTCGTCGTAATCGCAATCGTCAAGATAATAAAACACGCCGTGGAGGAAATAGACGGAGGCAAGTTCAATTGATTCGCCCACCTGATGAGTCAGGTTCAGTATATTTGAATTCCCAGCAGTTAATGGATTTGATTACTTCAGCACGCGGTAAGATTCGTGAAATACGCGAAGCGGCTGAAGGTGCTATTGATGACAATCCTAATGTATTTAGGGATGTATTTCGTTTATCAAGAGATATTGATAATAAGACGCAACAGAACGCTGCCAATGCTAGAGAAGCTTATTTACATGGTAATACCCAATCGTTAGATGAAATCGGTCAAGGCATATTAGGTAGGCTTGTACAACTTAAAGATGTATGGGAGACCACAGTTGCGGCTGAACGAAATGCGGTTGCTCCATCACAGAACGGTGGCGGTATCATGTTTGATGTAGAATTTTATACTGAAGTTGGTCATACTATGTATCAACATATAATTCCACCCTTTGAAACCCCACTGCTTACTCGCTTTCAAACTGCTAATAAACCTAGTTTATCTTTTGAGAAACAAGACCACAAGGATCGTGCGTTTGTGATTATTATGTATGATAAGGATGCTCCACATCCGGCACGCGTACACTGGTTATATACTCAGTGGTTTGATCGTAGAGGTAATTTAGACGACGAGGTTTTAATTCCTTACGAGCCTCCCAATCCGCCTCAAGGTGAAACGCATACCTATACGGTCCTACTCTTATCAAAATTACTACCACCAGATACGGATATTGTAAATACTATACCAAACAAGAACCGTTTCAATATAGAGGAGTTTATGGAACGGGAAGGTCTTATTAAGGAAGCAATCCGCACTTTCAAAGTGGGACCCGCATAATCTCGCCCCGTATAATAGAAGATGAATTTGGATAAACTAATTCTTCCTATTTTTATTGGTATTCTGGCGTTTGTTCTTATTAAGTTTTTCTTAGCATCTCGTCATAAAGTTATGGAAGCGTTTGGCTTCAGCGATGGCACACTCATTCAACTCTCTACCAGCCATGTACCGACCGCCGAGGACGAGGAGGAACTCCTTGCACAAAAGCGCCAGATTGACCATGACCTGGTTGATTTAACGGGCTCAGCATAACCCCGAGCCGAACTTGTTTTCAGTATCCTTTATAAGGATGGCGAAGACTCGTAAACTACGCCGTAAAGGCGGTGCACTTATGGGACAAGGGTCCTATGGATGCGTATTCCGTCCCGCCCTTGCCTGTAGCAAGAATACCCGTAACCGTCCAGGTCAAATCTCTAAACTCATGGATGGCGAAGATGCTATACAAGAGCTTAAACAGCGCGATCTTTTCCGTACGATTGACCCGTCACAAAAATACTTCCTATATCCGTTTGAAATCTGTGATCCCAAACTTCCCTTTCGTACTAGCAACAATGTAGGAA
>Ga0007866_1000740_pt1 | contig 9486 bp, 8 predicted proteins | sample CryBogCBH18Jul07_FD_71223 | JGI IMG/M metagenome (GOLD analysis project Ga0007866, IMG submission 71223) | Freshwater microbial communities from Crystal Bog, Wisconsin, USA - CBH18Jul07 | ecosystem: Environmental > Aquatic > Freshwater > Lake | place: Crystal Bog, Wisconsin, USA | collected... | reverse complement strand
TTACTAGCCCCTTCCCCACAGGTCCTTGGACTCTCTACTTTCACTCTTTACGTGAAAAGAGATGGACATTGGACACCTTTCAAAAGATTGCAACTGCCTCATCGCCACAAGAGGTTCTTAGTGTCTTTCAGGAACTTGGGGAACGGATCAAGGGGGGGATGTTCTTCTGGATGAAGGATCCCCTCCCTCCCCTTTGGGAGAACTACCATAATATCCGCGGAGGCAGTTACAGCGTCCGCGGAAGTCAAGAAGCTGGAATTGATATTTACAAGAAGTATTCACTTGGAACTATGTTAAATATGGCTGCGGTTGATTCACATGATAGCCTTGTTGGAATTAGTATTAGCCCGAAGATTCTTGGAATGGGTCAGAATCAGAGAATTGGCTTCTATGTAATTAAAGTTTGGAATAAGGATGCAGAGGCATTTAATAAAAATACGGGCATTCACTGCCTGGATAAGGGAATTACGCATAAGGATATTCTCTATACGCCGCATGTTGAGAAGAAAATGTAAGTGCCGGCCAAGGCCGTCCCTTAGGGTAAGGTCGCTCGCAAGCGACCAACCTTAGGGTAAGTGCCGGCCAAGGCCGTCCCTTAGGGTAATATAACGACGCTAAAATTTGAACGAAATATTTTTATGTGCAAGTTGCACATAAAAATGTTTCGTTTGCAGTATATCAGTGATATCCATCTGGAGCGGATGGCCTCTAAGGTTCTCTTTCACAAGATTGTGAAGCCTGTCACAGGCACCCTTGCTCTAGCTGGAGATATCGGTTATCCTCATAAGGATCTCTATCCCAAGTTTATCAAGTATTGTAAAGAGAACTGGGATGATGTAATTGTGGTAGCAGGAAATCATGAGTTTGACAATGGATATACATCCTCTCTGAAACTTGCAACAGAGATCTGCTCTGAGTGGGAGAATGTTCATTTCCTCCACAATCGTTCTGTGTATTTGAGGCATCTTAACGTGAACTTTTGCGGAACCACCCTCTGGACGGAAAAGAAGAACTTTCAGCTCCACAAGGAAGCGGTCGCGTGGCTCGACTCGGCCCTCTTTGACGTCGAGGCCCTTCAGAAGAATACTGTTATCATTACGCACCATATGCCCACGAAGCTTATGTCGCATGGCCGCTTTGCGCATCATAAGAATTTTGGGAGCTTTACGAATACGATGGATGATATGATCCGCTGGCCTATTCGCGCCTGGGTCGCTGGACATTCGCATCATCAGAAGGAAGTAACACTTCAACTTGATGATCCGCCGAGTGAGGAAGGAGAGATTGTTCTTGGAGTAAACGCGTATCAGGGGGGAGGCGCACCTGATCACACGATGGCCATCAGGCTACTAAGTCCCAAGGCACCTCAAATGATTTTGGCTTAATGTTTATATATGGCATTAAAAAGGATAGCAGCCGATAGAAATCCACTGACAAATCCAAGGAAGAATCTGGGATCCTTATAATAATCATCCTGATTTACAACAATATATGTAACGTCGTGACTTAAAGTATAGACGGTAGGAGGCATCTATAGTAGTAGTGTGCAGGCATTTTAGGTCTTATTTTTCATCGGCGCCAAGACCAGCTTGATCTCTCCCAGATTTGCCACTGTGTAACGCAGAATGAGAGGAAAGTCGTTCTTGAGATAGAGCTCAATAGAAGGGCAGAGACTCGTGCACTTTGTGAAGAGAACCAAGTGCTTCAGCTGGAAAATGCCCTGGACAATCTCATTGAGAGAATCCTTGGCCTTGTGGACCTTCATGCTGCTGCTGTTCTCACTGATGATCGTCTCCTGCTCGGCGAAATCGCCCATGCAGCGGAAGATCAAGTCCGTGCCTGAGCTCGTGATCTCCACGTCCAGCTTCTCACCCAGCGCATTCATATCACGGCAGATCTTCTGAAGATCCACAGACGGCATGTGGATGATCGAAGAGAAGTTGAGGGAGGGAATCTGGATATCCTCTACATCCGTGTCGAAGAGCTTGAGGAAATAGTTCGTGGTCGTCGACTTCTCCGAGTTCTCCATGCGAATACCGAGCTTATTGGGGTTGTTTGCAGGAAGATAGAGGGTGAGAGAGTCATTGTTTCCCATCGTCTTGATGAGCTTGAAAAGGTAGATCATGTTCACACCGAGAACATGCTTGGCGGGGCAAAAATAGTTCTCAAAGCGCTCACTGTGGAGGCGGAGATAGACAAGGACGGTGTGGGTCTCGTCGACGGCCATAATCTTGATTCCCTGGCTGTCAAACTCCAGGTTCGCCTCCGTAAGAATCTCCTTCAGAGCCTCAATTAAGGTCCGGAAGGCGCCACTCTGAACCGTTTTGATTTCGAAGAGATTGCCATTCTGATTGGGACGGACGGCGGCCATTTCTATAGTGGCATCCCTTTCCTATCTTTAGGCTTTGCGCGTATTTTTTGCCTTGCGGTTGGTGCGTCTGGTTTTGCGGGTGTTGCGCTTCCGGCGACGGCTCTTCATCCTCTCCTTATCATTCCGCAAAAGACGATATCCCTGTGCTATGGCAGGGGTCAAGAGAAGAGGGCCGTTACTAAGGACTCCACCCATCAGGCTCGGAACAAAGCCACCTCTAGTCCTTCTTGTTTTCACATAGGGCATTGGTTGATAATAACTACCGCCTCCTTTAAAATAAGAAAGTGGTTGGTAAGTTGTAACCATCTAGATAGTGTCTACATTTAAACGCGTGCAACCTTCACCTGCAGGTTGTGCTCAACACCGTCAAGAACGTCCTTGGACACACGGTTCTCCGTCACGACGTAACCAACGCCATCCAGGTAGTCGTCGGCAGGCGTAGTTACATCACTGAGCTTGACCTTGCGCATCGTGATGAGGCTGCTATCAACACCCGCGAGGCCGAAGTGCAGCTCGCTGCCGAGGTCAACAAGCGTCTGCGTGGACACTACCGTAACAGAGTCACCGCCCGCTGAGCTACCCACGAAGGTGATAAAGTGCGCCTTCGTGCTGAACGTGTAGACATTGCCAACGACGGACAGATTCGGGTCAGCCTGCGCCGCCGCAACCATCGTGGACTCCTGGCGCAGCCAGCCGCCCGCAAAAGCGATAAGGGTCTTCGTCTTCGGCTGCGCAAACTGGGCCTGAACAGATGACATTTCTATATATTCATAGGAAACATTTTTATTTTTACGCAGTTAGGCATGCCTTCACCAACGCCTGCCAAAGGCCGCGTGTTACCATCGCCTGCCAAAGGCCGCGTCTTACCAACGCCTGCCAAAGGCCGCGTGTTACCATCGCCTGCCAAAGGCCGCGTGTTACCATCGCCTGCCGCAGTGTCCAGAATGGCCGCCCGCACAATACTCTTCCTCCTTGAATCCATCCTCCTTTTTGCAACAAAACGGATCGTGTTGATCCTTTGCCGTAGGAAGGCGGACCCCCGTAGCCGGATCAAAATAGGGTGAGCAGTATTTCTTTCCGCATGTCCAACACCAGGTTCTTCCGCATCCCATGCCGGTATGGAATTTGTTCGCGGTATCCAGGCCACATGCAAAAACATACGCACAGGCATTGTCTTTGAGACACCAGCGTAAACACCAAGGACATTGCTTGGCATCTTTAGAACCATCCTCTGGCATACTACTTAATAGGAACGCCCTTTACATCCGTAGAATGATCCCCACCTTTACCTTGGATTCAAGCAAGGCCCCTACCGAACTGTGCTTTCTCGGAGCCAGATCTAACACCGATAAGAGCCCTTTTAATCCAGCAGGACATCGCCACCCTTACACGCCCTTCTATTCAATGCTTCTCGCTCCCTACAAAAACAAGCCCATCCGTTTCGCAGAAATTGGGGTTGCCGGTGGAGGATCCGTGGCCATGTGGGCCCAGTATTTCACTGCTGCCTCCATGTTTTTCTTTGATCGGGACACGAATTTCCTCGCACATGCACATGGATTTGGATTTCCTAGAACTTCCTTTGCACTGATGGACGTTGAAAAGGGTGACTCTATTCGTGCCTCATTTCAAGCAATGGGGGGTAATCTTGATATTATTCTTGATGATTCTTCTCACAATATTAATCATCAGATCGATATTGTTAGAGAGTCAATCCCTTTTCTAAAGTCGGGGGGAATCTTGCTCATTGAAGACGTCTTTCGCAATGAAACCAATGAGGCCTATCAAAAAGTGATTGCACCGATCAGGGATCAACTCTCTTTTTGCGCTTTTTTTGAAATGGAGCATACGAATAAATTCTCGCCTGGCTGGGACAATGATAAGATCTTGATGCTTGTGAAGGCCTAACCTGCGGGAAGGCCTAACCTGCGGGAAGGCCTAGGGGCCTAACCTGCGGGAAGTCGTGAAACGACTAACCTTCGGTTAACAATACAGATCATCATATTCATTTGGCGGAATCCGAATTGTCAATGTAAAGGGACTTGCAATGATATCGGGCACTCTCACTATACACTTAGGCTTCGGTGAATGCTCATTATGAACTTCTGGGACAGAAGCTAAGAGTTGTATAAATTTCTCTCCAAACCATTGATGGTAGAAGCGCTCTTCCTTTGTATTTTTAAGAACACAATGTTCTCTTAAAATACAAAGCGCATAATCCATCTCGCGACCCGATTTATACCATACCTTGAACATATTGTGCTCTTTTGATATGATGATCTCATACCAGTTATGGAATTTTTCTTGCTGATCAAGAAAGGAGGTCAGACCAGGATCAGCTCTCTCGATATATCGTTGTAACTCAGGAACAATTTGATCGATACACTGAAGAAGACGATGCCTCTTGAATGAATGATAACAAGGGGCTGAAGGATGTGGTGGAAAGAGAAGGAAGTCGTAAATAAATGTGTAGCATTTTTTACAGGACATGACACACCCCCTTATTGTTAGTTACGAATCAAATTTAAGGTATTATAATTTATTGATGCATCACAATTAAAATTGATTCACCCATGACCCCCTCCCTTGGTATAAAAAGAATGTCTACCGCCGATGCCTATAAGAAGCACACGCACAGGGAGCACATCCTTGAGCTGCCTGACACCTATATTGGCTCTGTCGAGACTCACGATGAGGCGCGCTGGATCTACGATTCGGCAAAGGGAAAGATGGTCTATCGCCACTGCCCTTTCAACCCTGGCTTCTACAAGCTCTTTGATGAGATCATTGTAAATGCCCGAGATGCACTTGTTCGCAGCACCGAGCCAGGTAAGACTCCCATCAAGCACATTGATGTGAGCCTCAAGGACGGCGTGATCACTGTAGAGAATGATGGCGATGGTATTCCCATTGAGCTTCACCCTACAGAGAAGGTCTACGTCCCTGAGATGATCTTCGGTCATCTTCTCACTTCTGGCAACTACAACAAGGAGGAGGAGAAGATTGTCGGTGGCAAGAACGGCTATGGCGCCAAGCTCACCAACATCTTCTCCCATGCCTTCACGGTTGAGACGCGATCGCCCAAGCACGGCCTCAAGTATACGCAGACCTGGCGCAATCACATGCTCGTCTGCGAGAAGGCGTCAGTGAAGAAGGATGCTGCAAAGACCGGCTTCGTCAAGATTGTCTACCAGCCTGACCTCTCCCGTTTCATCGGCCTGAACATGGAGCAGATGACCCACGTTCTTCACACTCGCTGTCTGGAGCTCGCTGCTCTGGCTGGAAAGGATGTGAAGGTGAGCTGGAACGGCGAGCTGATCTCAACGAACACGTTCGAGAAGTTTGTCCGCCTCTTTGTGAAGGATTCCGCCATTCTTGCCCACGAGCGCTGCTCAGATCGGTGGGAGGTTGCCGCCGTTCTGACCAGGACGCTATTCGACGATGAGGATACTGCGGCCGAGGAGAAGCACGTCAGCTTCGTGAACGCCGTCAATACCAAGAAGGGTGGCAAGCACGTCGACACGGTTGTCAAGCATATCCTCGGTGACTTCTGCGAGCTCGCTCTCAAGAAGAAGAAGCTGGATATTAAGGTGGCGCAGCTCAAGGACAGCGTCATGTTCTTCGTGAACTCCACCATTGTCAATCCTTCTTTCGACTCGCAGACGAAGGAGTGTCTCACCACGCCTGCGGCCAAGTTCGGCAGCACCTTCAAGTCTGGCGGCAAGCTCGTCGAGGGCCTAGTCAAGATTGGCTTGATGGATGAGGCACAGAGTATTCTGGAGGCGAAGGCGGCCAAGGATGCGAAGAAGACGGATGGTAAGAAGCGCACAACTCTGCGTGGAATGCCGAAGCTGGTCGATGCCCTCTGGGCAGGATCTGGCAAGTCAACCGAGTGCACTCTCATTCTCACGGAGGGAGATTCAGCCGCCACGAGCGCCATCACGGGTCTCAAGATCGTGGGTCGCGAGGCCTGGGGCGTCTTTCCTCTCAAGGGTAAGATGCTCAATGTTCGCGACGTTAGTGCCGAAAAGTTCAGCAACAATGAGGAGCTCACTGCTATTAAGAAGATTCTCGGCCTGGAGCAGGGCAAGGTCTACAAGGATCTTAAGTCTCTGCGCTATGGTCGTGTGATGGTCATGGCAGATCAGGATTTGGATGGGTCTCATATCAAGGGACTTCTGATGAATCTCTTTCACAGTGAGTGGCCGTCTCTCATGAAGGCCGGCTTCATCTGCTCTCTCATGACTCCTCTTCTCAAGGCGACTCGGCGGTCAGAGGTCCAGAGCTTCTACTCGCAGGGCGAGTTTGAGGCCTGGAAGGAGACCGCTGGAAAGGGATGGACTCTGAAGTATTACAAGGGATTGGGCACCAGCACACCTGCAGAGGCTCAGGAGTGGTTCAAGGAACTCCATGAGATCAAGTATACGTGGTGCGACGAGACGGATGAGAGCTTGTCTCTCGCCTTCAGTAAGAAGCGCGCGGATGATCGCAAGAAGTGGCTGGCAGGTTACAATCCTCAGCGCCTTCTGACCCTCGGTCCTGGAGGCAAGGTGGATTTTGCTCGCTTCATCCACGATGAGCTCATCCACTTCAGCAATGCGGACAATATCCGTTCTCTTCCCCACCTCATCGATGGCCTCAAGCCGTCGCAGCGCAAGATTGTATTTGGCTGTCTGAAGAGGGGCCTGACATCCGAGATTCGTGTTGCACAGTTGGCAGGCTATGTCTCAGAGCACGCGGCCTATCATCATGGTGAGGCCTCTCTGACGGGCGCAATTACGAGCATGGCTCAGACCTTTGTGGGTGCAAACAACATCAATCTGCTGGCGCCGATTGGACAGTTTGGCTCTCGCCTCATGGGTGGAAAGGATGCGGCGTCTGCCAGGTATATCCACACGCACTTGGAGCCGATCGTTGGCACTATTCTGCGAAAGGAGGACACTGGCATTCTGAAGCATCTGGACGACGATGGCCTGATCGTGGAGCCTGAGTGCTACTGGCCCACCATTCCTCTTCTCCTCATGAATGGATGCGTAGGCATTGGCACTGCATTCAGCACGGACATTCCGCCGTTCAATCCGAATGACATCCTAGCTCTGCTGCGTGATCGGCTCGAGGGTCGTCGCGAGTCGCTGGAGAACCTCGCTCTTCAGCCTTGGTGGCTGGGGTTCAAGGGGCGCATGACGGCGGTCTCAGATGGTGTCTGGGTCACTCGCGGCCTGTATACCTTTGACGATGCGAAGAAGATTGTCAGCATCACGGAGCTCCCTGTGGGAACGTGGACGAATGACTACAAGGCGTTCTTGGATGAGATGTGCGTGAACAAGGACATGAAGAATGGAAAGATGGAGGATGGAAAGCAGGCTCTGGTGAATTACGATGATCTCTACAATCACGTGGACGTTCGCTTTGACCTCACTCTGGATCCTTATTACTACGAGGAGGCGAAGGCGAATCCTGCGGAGTTTGAGAAGCGATTCCGTCTGGCCACCACCTGGCGCACGAGCAACATGGTGTGCTTCGATACACAGATGAAGATCGTGCGATACACATGTGTGGGTGATATGCTGGAGGCATTCTATGGGCCTCGTCTGGCCAAGTATGAGGAGCGCCGTCAGAAGGAGATGGATAGGCTGAAGACAGAGGCGGTGGAGGCTGATGCGAAGGCGCGGTTTATCCGCGGTGTTCTGGAGGGGACCATTGAGCTGCGGCGGGCGACGGACGAGCAGATCGTTGCGGCGCTGCAGAAGGCAGATCTGCCCTTTATTCCTGCAGGGACTGAGGGCATTGATGGGTATGAGTATCTCCTACGGCTCCGCATGGATCGTGTGAAGGCGTCAGCGATCCAGGATGCAGAGGCGCTGGTGGTGAAGGCTCAGGCTGCGGTTTCAGCACTGGAGGCCACGACTGCGAGGGAGATGTGGCTCCTGGATCTGGGCGACTTTGAGAAGGCGTGGAATCAGATGCGCGAGGAGAGGGAGTATGCCCTGGCAAATGGGGGTGCGCCGCCTGCCAAGAAGAAGAAGATCCGCGTGGTTTTGAAGTAAAGTCGTGACTTTATTTTAAGGAAGCTTTAGCTTCCTTAAAATAAATGTCCAACGACTAATAACCCGTCATAACTTAAAATTAATGAAGCTCAAAGAGCTTCGTTAATTTTAAGTTTCTACGGTAGAGAGTTAGGGTTTTAGCGTTTGCGTATTAAACAATAAAATATAAGATCATTTTTAATTATAATGTCACGCTTGGTTCGTATTGGGCAAAGAATGGTTGAAATTTCTGGATTGCATGGTATTTGGGTTGGACCTGATCATTTATGTCGGTCACGCATAACATTGTTCTATCTTAATCGTCCTACGGAGCAGATTACATATGAACTTGATAAACATGTGGAATGTGCTAAAGACGCAAAAATTTTGGAGGATGCTAAGAAAGAATTTAAAAAGATTTATGAAAAACAGACTCTGATTTCATAAAAAAATATTTAGATACTGACGGCGGGGCTCGAACCCGCGGCTACAGGCTATCAATCATTACACTAGTAATGTATGATAAAAGGCCTGCGTTCTACCAACTGAACTACGCCAGTAAAATATGACTCCTCCACCAGGTTCTTTTTACAGAAGAACCAAACTGTTTACACTCAGCGGTAATCGAAACCGCGTATCTACATTGGAAGTGTAGCATTCTACCACTGAATTATGAGTGTGGTTCCGATACCAAGAATCGAACTCGGATCTCGTCTGTGAAAGAGACGTATGCTGACCTTTACACTATATCGGAGGAAATGCTGTTTGACGAGAACAGCGGACGGATCGCGGTGATCACCACCCTATTTTTGGAGAACAGGGAAACTCTATACAGGCTGTGGGGTTCGAACCCACGCGGATTGCTCCAGCAGATCTTAAGCCTGCCTCCTTAACCACTCGGACAAACCTGTTAGTATCCAGGATGCAATATTATTGGCGATAATATTGGGTTGCTGTATGCATCCTTGAACCCACTAGATCAACTAGGAAATCCGCGCGTCAATTTTTAGCGGGCGTTTTGATTTCCTATACTATAGAGCGGGGCCGGCTTTTAAACTGTCTTAAAAAATTATTGATATACAAAGTAGGGGG
>Ga0007866_1000730_pt1 | contig 9551 bp, 7 predicted proteins | sample CryBogCBH18Jul07_FD_71223 | JGI IMG/M metagenome (GOLD analysis project Ga0007866, IMG submission 71223) | Freshwater microbial communities from Crystal Bog, Wisconsin, USA - CBH18Jul07 | ecosystem: Environmental > Aquatic > Freshwater > Lake | place: Crystal Bog, Wisconsin, USA | collected... | reverse complement strand
GGTTAGACAGAGCCCCGCCAGCAACAACGTTTTGTTGGTTATACGTTAGATCAAAGTTGGAAGTGGAAGGCATTTATTATCCCACTCTAACCCAAATTAAGTTCTGACCAGATGCCTGATAAAGGGGGACAACGTAGATGCCAGGGTTATTTACATTGTTGTTTGTATTAACACGCAGCTTCCAAAATTGAAGTCCGTCTCCTGCGCCAGGATAGGTGATAGACGTAGATATAATAAGCGGTAGGTAGTTATTGGTAATATTAACTACGCTTAAGCTATTAAGAGATGTTGTGGTACCCGTGTTGGATGGCGTACCAGTTTCTGTTGTAATCCAAGGAATGCATGGAATCTGAGGGCCACCAGAAATGTTAGGAAAAGGACTATATTGGTTGTTCGCAATTTCCTGAGCTATCGTGGTAAGCCTATCATCATCCTGCTCAATCATCAAAGGGGTTAGGAGACCTGTGGAGCTGAATGTAGTAGTCTGTGTAAGCGGAATGTTACGCTGAATGGTAATCAAATCACCAGCCGTAGGGATGTGGCTTCCTGTGCCCGTAAACCCCGTCCATGTAAGCGTACCAGTTTGTAGCTGATTCATGGCATTATACCCACCACCACTAATGGTGTAGTCTACGTTAAAGCCTAGGGTAACAGCCCCATTGTTTACGATGAGGTCAGGAATGCCATTGGTATAGTTAAACGGAAAGCCTATAGGGATAGGGGTGGCTGTATTGACGTAAGCCGTTGTTTGGGTAGCTGTTTGACTTGTTACGCTCATCGTTAGTCTGGTTTAGATTGTTTTTCTTCTTTGTCCATCTTGAAGGGCGAAATACCAATTTCAACCAACTCCTCGATAGCCTTGTTCACGGTGTCGATTGGACCCATGTTAAATTTGATACCATAGCCCTTGATGGATTCTCCCGCCTCCCTAGCATGTTCTACGGCTTCTTCTAGGGTGTCTCCCCAGCCTACCACGGCTCCTATCTCTATCATGTCCTCATGCTGGGTTACTACAAAGCGTTTACCATCAATGACTACGCAATTATAGAGCTTTATCTGGTTGGCATACTTCTCTGGGTAATCAACGGCTTGCCAGTTGTCCTTAGCCCATTGGGACTTAATCAAGACCTCTACGCCCCATTTGCCCGCAGGCTTAGGCTCTACCAAGATCCCCTCTGACCCATACCATACTATCTCGGATAGGTTGGTGAATAGCTCTTGCCAGAGTTCTGATGGCGGGGAAGGGGCACGTATTGTCGCATCCACCATGTAAGGCTTTAAGTCCTTGCCTATACGTACTTCGTTAGAGACCGACGCACGGCATCCATATTGGGCAAACAAAGGAGCAAAGGTTTCATTCCATCTTCTTAAGGGCTCAGGTATATCATCCCATTTAACCATCTGTCCTACATAGCCCATGTCTTTAGCCTCTATGCCAAATAGGGTAGCGTCGGGGTACATGCCGTCTATGCAATAGGTGTCTATACCCACCTCTACGCGGTCTGGTAGGTCGTCCTCTACAATGAACTCAAGCTCCTCTTTAAAGCCGCCTATGTCATTAGCTATGGCATGCACCTTTGGTTCTACAACGTCCCATTCAGGGCTGAAGAAGGTTTCTGTTACCCCGCGCCACTTATCAATCTTTACATGCTGCCGTAGATGGGTCTTTAGATGCGTTTCTAAGGCCGTTACGCCCTTTACCACCTTCCAAGGCTGTACAGGTAGCCCTCGCTCCTCCATGAGCTTTTTACATAGCTCTCTGTACTGTTCTAGCTCCTCAGCATTTCGTGGCCCCCAAACACGCTTTCCTAGCTTCTCTAGGTGTATCTGTAAGGCTGCCGTACCAAGGTCGGGAAATATGAATATGTCCACCTTATCAAAGTGGGGTCCAAAGACATCATCCACCAACTCCACGTTCTTAAGCCCTGTGCCTATTAGCCCAGAGTTCATGGTGGGGAAAGATCCCGCATAAGGAATGTGTAGGTAAACCTTCTTGAAGTCCCGCCCAAACCTTTCGGCTAAGGAACAGAACAAGGGGTTACAGCACACTAAGGCAATCTTCTCAGAAATAACGTCATTCTCTTTGCCAGGTCCTACGTCATCTGGGTAGTCATCCATCATGGTCATACGGCTGTGTAAGTCCTCACGTCCCTCGTCGTCCATAAGCTGGCCTGATTCGCGGGCAACTCTCATTCCTTCATAGCGGTCTACAAAGGAACCATCATTAAGCAAAAACCCACGCTCTCCTATGACCCCCGTATCATCGTGCATACGTGCGGTATGGAGAACGCCATTAGAGTCTTTAACTGCTGCTGCTTTAATCCGTCTCGTCATAGTCTGGGTCTCCTGAGGAGTCGTCCTCAATTTGGGGAATGAGACATCCACTACGGCCTGTCTCAGCCATATTCATGTCATATTCAACTTCGTCTGGAAATGGGCTACTCATTTACCTTTGTAATCTAGGTAGCTTGTATCAACGCTACGTTGTGACAATGCTTTACTACGCAGATAGCTGGCAGCCGTTCCAGCACCAGGGATACCAGCAGCTTGTCCAGCACCTCCTATGAACTGAGCTAAGTTAGCTTGTCTTTCTTTTTCTGATAAAGGTCTGCCATATTTGTTTACATCACGAGCAGTTTGTATCGCAGGTTGGAATATATCCTTAATCGTAGATTCTACTGGTATACCCGTATCTCCATATTGCATCGACAACAGATTGCCAGCAAATGGAACTCTGCGAAATGTTTCATTGAACATCTCTTGCTCAAATGACTTGTCTTTATCCGATGTCTGTTCTGGCGCATTAGCCAACTGCCTTAACAACTCTCTGTTCTTTCTAACTAAATATGTGTCGCCTGCAATAACAGCGGTAAGAGCTAACGTACCAGCCATAGCTTTGCCTACGTCCAGATTGCGCAATCCAAGGTCTAATATATCATGCCTCATATAGCCCCATTGACGTAGCATTGTGTTTTGGTACTGAAAGAATGCCTTTGATAAAGACATCTGGTTATTAAACACAGCACCTCTTGAAATAGCTTGTGGTACATCTTTAGGTAATGGCGATGTAACAACCTTACGTGATGTTAATACGGCATTATTCCAAGCATCACTCATTGTGTCTATTGGATGCTCTTGATAGAGTTTGTAATCTAAACCTTGATTATGCAATTCCTGCATGTACTTACCAAGAACTGTTGCTCTTGCTATTGTGCTATCAAGCCCACGCTCAAGAAAGAATGAACCCTTTTGAATCTTTTGCCATGTAGTCTTATCGTTAAGATCGGCAATCGCTGGTTCACCACCATAACGCTGTGCTACTTCTGCAAAGTTTTTGTTAACAAAATCCCAGCCATTAGGAGTTAAGGATTCTTTAATACCTTCGATTAAGAAATCAGGTCTAACCTCAACAGAAGCTAATGCAAGATTAGGTAAGTGCTTAAGTTGTGATGTAAGTCTTAATCCTAATACGCCAACAGACGTTCTCTTGGTTAACGCATTTATCCAACCAATTCTAGTGTTTGAGTAGACATTGTCTTGACGCGCAATAGTATCCAAGAAATTAAGCATGTAATCTCTGCCTAAATCTCCGTACTTCTCTTTAAAGAAATCAGAACGTACTACCTCACCACCCATTTTCAAATCTCTTTGGTTAGCTAATAGGTGCGACACTTGATTGATGTGTCTATTCCAATTATCAATAAAATCCATTTTGATTGCACCCCTAGCTCCTTCAACACGGGACTTAGTCATCCCTTGTTCAGTCTTAGTAGTTAAAGGTCTGAAATCTTTTTGAATGTCATTAAAAATTGATAAGTCATCAAACTCAACAACACCCTTACTTGACGCTTTTACTTTAGCATCTTCAGGTTTACTTTCTATTAAGCTATGATCTCTGTAACGTGGAGAATAGTTTTTAACCTTCTCAACAGACAAATTGTATTCATCTCGCATTAACTTTTCAATAGCTGGAAATATATACTTATCACCTAGTTCACGAGTAGTATCAATCAAAGCTCTTTGCTTAGGAGTAATGTTGCGTATTACATCTTCAATCTGCTCGTTGGTTAATCCGCTATCTAACAAATGTTGCCTACCGCCTTCTTGAGACGCTTCAGCATATATTTGCATCTGCTCACGTTCTGCCTGATTGTATTCATGCGCATCTAATACTGGTTGTAATACAGAGCTAAAAGACTTTCTGTACTCCATTTCGTTCTGGTAATTGCTATCAAACTTTCTGCCAAAGGTCTTGTTTAAAGCACCCTTGTATCCAGCGTTACCATCTAACATATCAAACACAACATCACGACCCAAGAGGTTAATGTCTAACTGAGACGCAGTTTCTCCTGCCTTACGTAATTTGTTACCAGCGTTTAATCTAAATCTTTCAGCAAACGAAAGGTCTTGACCAGGTGCTACTTCTTTAACCGCAGAATTAAACGGAGTTGATTCACCTTTCTTTAAAACATCTGTCCATTCATTCTTCTCAAACTCATATTGTAACTTCCTAGACTTAAGATTGGCTTTACCAAGATTTGCTAACAATTCTACTTTGTCTTGCATACCTTCAAGTACATTAACTGGTAAATCTTTAGCTGGTATTTTAAACAGTTGTTCTACCTGATTAAGAACGTAATTAGGTACGCCGTGTTCTTCACCCTTACCTTTGATGTAGTCTAAAGTTCCTTGTAAGCGATTCTTAGTAGTGTCCTGCAAATTAGAAAACGTAATGCGTTTCATTACATCCTCTATGCGTTTCTTATATGTTACGTCTATTTGCTTAGATTCTAAGGACTTGTTAATGCTATCTCTCAAATCATCAATGAGCATGTTTTTACGAACATACTCTAAATGGTTTAAGATACGGAAATTGGTTTGTATTGCCCTACGATAGAGACCCTCTGGATCACGACCTATTGCTGGACGGCGTATTGTATCTGCAATCATCTGTGTAAACTTACCACGTTCTGAAACGGGTAGTTCGTTAACAGTTTCTACTAAAGACTTCTTAATTGCCTCTGCGTCAGCACGAGACTGTGCATCCATTTCACGGTATTTCTCAGCCGTAAACACTTCAGCTTTTCTAGCAGCCAATTCTTGCCCCTTATAAAACTCTTTCATTGCCAACTTATTATTCATCATTCCGCTAATCTGATTAAGATTGTTTTGAATGATTTGTTTAACAGTTGGTTTTTGAGATTCTACAATGTCTTTATAAGCTGCTTCTTTACCAATCTTAATACCTTCTTTTAAGGCTATATTAGCAGCCTTTTCTTGACCTTTGTAAAATTCACGTAACGACGCTTTGGTGTCCATCGTACCAGCCATCTGTCCAAGGTTGGCATTGATACGTTGTTTTAAAGTCTTTGGATCTTCACCAATAGCTGATTTAGCCGTAGCTCTCTTAGACTGTTCTTCTTGAGCAATATTTTCTTCTGAAGTGGTTGGTTCTGCTACAACCCTAGATTCTTGTATCTGTGTACCGCCAGAAGTAGATTCTGCTGGGGTTTCATTAGGAACTATTTGTGCAGCCATCTCTTGCGTAGGTTGTACAACAGGTTGTTCTCCTGCTGGCACAGGACCATTTAATTCTCCAGCCCTAGCAGCTTCTCCCGAATCAATACGTTGCTGCATCTCAACCATTATCTGTCCTAACGGTTCTGCATGATTTGCCACTGGTTTTGGCTCAACAGAAGGCGTAGGATCCATCTCATGGAAATTGTCTGCTGTAACCTCAAAAGCCATCTGAGCTTCTGGAGTAGGAGTCTGGCTAGCGTAACTATTTACAGAACTAGCCGCTTCTCTTGCTGGCTTATCTTTAATGCCTTGAACAACAGGAACTGATGCTTCTTTGGGTACAAATTCCGCAGCTACACCAAATCCTGCCATTACGCCACCAACAGCCAATCCAATGGTATCAGCAGTAGCTTGAGCGCCAGATACATTGGGATTCATCCATTCTTTGGTAACACCTGGTGCAGCAATACCAGTTTGTCCTATCATCTGCGCCGTAAAAAAACGTCTTAATGCGGCATGATAGGCTTCTGGTAAAACCCTCCTTGCTGATCCCGCCACATTAACTTCTGTTAACATAGCTCCAGTAAGTACGTTGCCAGGATTAAGGACTGTTTGACCAACCATGTTTCCCAGTAAATCAGGAATGTCAGACCAATCAGACTTAACACCTTCAGCATGTATCATCCTAGGCTTTAATGCTGGGTGAAATAAGTTGTGCGTATATAGATCAAATCCGTTTGAAATCTTTTCCCATGCTGTGGGCGAGCGTATTACACCATAGCTTTGTTCTTCTTGGCCTTGCTTAGGCGCACGCTCAGCTTTCATCTGCTCAGCAATCATATTGTAGAGAGTTACGTCATCTACATTTTTTAGATTAGAACCAAAAGCATGTTTGGCATAAGCGTCTTTAACACCCTGCCAATTATTACGGATCATCTCAGGATCCATAGTTTTTAACTGTTCAGATAATCTACTTTGATTGATTACCCTAGCTCTTGCCTCTTGAGGATTAGGATCACTATCAAGTAGCTTAATGGCTTGTGCCTGCTGCGGATCTAAACGACCATCTAAGCCATCTAAACCAGCATAAAGATTATGCCAGTTAGTAAGAGCTGAAGGAGTGTTGTCAGTTGGTTGTGAATCAACTGCGGCAGTTTGATTGTTTGTAGGCATTACTTTTTACCAAATAAGGCATTTGTTACCTGATTTTCTAAGTCTGGATTTGTAATACTCAAACTATATGCCATTGCCTCACTGTCATTGTAAGGTTCGTTTTTAGCATCCTTACCGTCAAAATACTCTCTCATCTTGCTTTGCCATTGAGCGTAGTTTACAGCCGCAGCTGCTACAGCTTCTGGGCTTGAATGCTTAATCCATTGTGAATCAGCAGTAGCTGGTATGGTCTGATTTACCTTCTTGCTAAAATAATCTATTAGTGCCCAACCTGATGGCTTTTCTGGGACTTCTTTTTTTAAAGGTGGTCTGAATAAACCAAGAGCATAATTCTTTTCACCCATTTTAAATATGGACGATTTAACTGGTTTTTCTTTTGCTATCTCACCTCTTAATGCCGCATCTCTTTTTGCTGCTGCTTCTTTAAGAATAGTCTTTGTTAAAGCAGGTGGTAATGCAGAAACTTGATCTGAAATATCTTTGTAAGTTTCTCTAGGATTAGGATCGTTTTTCCAATCGTGATTGTAAATTTGTAAACTAGCTAATGATGTAATATCCCTGTTTGATTTAGCAGTTTCTTCTGATGTACGTTTTGTAATACTAGACATCAGATTCATAAGATTCTTTTCTCTTGTGGCCGTAATGTTGCCAGCAAGATATTCATTATGTAATTCTTCTGTGTTAGGCCAATCTTTAGGATCACCGCTTACTATACGATCAGTAATCATTTCACCATTTCTAGCCTGATCTCCAGCAATACTTTCTTTTAATTGGTGTATAAAAGCAGGACGACGCATTGTAGGAATTAAAGTAAGTTGATTCTTATCTTTAAGTTTTTCCTGCATAGCCATCTTGTCTTGAACAGATCCTTCTAAAGCTGAAGATATTTGTGATTCTTGGAATCTTACATCCAGCTTATAATCCATGTCTGCTACCTGATCTTTGGTCTTAATGCCTAAAGCAACTGCTTGCTGACCTTGTGCCTTTGTAGCTTTGATTACATCTTCGTTTAAAGATTGTGCAGCTTTGTCGTAAGCAAGGTTTAATGTACCTTCCCATTCTGCGTGTTGCTTTCTATCTGCTATAACTTGTGCATCACCTCTAGCGCCAATGATAGCTCTGTCCCAACTTGCTAGCATATCTTGTCTAGCTTCTGGGCTTAATTTACTGCCATATTGATCTACTTGTGATGCTTTCCAATTATTAGCCATCTCCTGCCAATGTGCTACTATTTGGTCTGGAGGTAGTGTTTTGGCTTGTTGGTCAAATTGTTGGCGTAAATCCGTAAACGAAAGATAGGCTTTGTTAGATATATTAAACTCTACAGCCTTCTGCTTCTTTTCTTCATAAGCGCTAATGATGTCTGCTGCCGTGCCTACAGTTTTGGCTATTTGCTCATTGAGTTGTAGCCCTGCCGTTGGGTCCATTTTAACGCCAATGGCTTGGTCTTGCACAGCTGCCGTGCCTGGAATTGTAGGTATGTTAGCCATTAGTTGATAGTTGTTATAAGTCTACTCATCGTTGGCGTGAAGGTATTACCAGCCAAATCGCCTGCTGCTTGTTCGCTAGCCAAACTGCTTCCTGGTGCGCCGCCAGCAAACGCCAATGCCATACTACCAACAGCTTTAAACATATCTGCCGCTGCTGCTAAATGGTATGCCTTAGCCTGTGCCTTGCCTTGTGCGACCTCCATTTGAGCCTTGGTATACTCTTGAGCCTCTTTTTGCTGGGTCTCATTCCAATATTGCTGAATATCGTGTTCCATTCTGGCTGCCGTGGTTGCTTGTACGGCTAATGCACTTCCGCTATCTGATAGTACCCCAGATGCTGCATAGGCTGCTCGTTGGCGGGAAAGGAGTTCTTGGCCTTGAGTGCGCTGAGACTGGATATTAGCCTGAGCATTCATAGCCTGCTGTTGAGCGTTAGCTATGTCTACTTTGGCGTTATAATCAGCCACCTTAGCGGCATAAGTGGCGTTTTTATTAGCTTCAAATGCTTGTACGCCCGAACTTACGGCTTGTGCTGTAGCTGCTATTGCTAGTGGTATTGCGGGTAAAGCCATGACTATAAGGATTTTGAAAGTAGTATATGAGGGCTACTTACGTTATCAGTAAACCCGTTTCTGACCATAAAGCGATGTAAACCCGTATCCTTAGCCACAAATGACAATATGCAAGGGATCTGCTCGTCCTTAGCATTGGCCTCAAAGAAGCCTATTATATGGCTTATAGCGTCATTTGTCGTCCTACCCATAGCAACGCTAGGGTTGGTGGTTATAAAGTCTATAACGGCAATTCTACCGCCTTGGTCAACGTAGCACCATCCAGCTGCTATACCCACGCCATGTTCCACTATCACCCCTAGGGATGGCAAACAGGCTAATGGTACGGGAGTTAGGCCACGTTTTGTCCACCAAGAGGACAGTTCTGGGTAATCTTTCTCGCGGTCTATAAGCCTTAGGTTCATGGACTACCTCCTATATCCTGCTTAATGGTTACGCCAAGAACGGTCATTGGGAGCGGGTCATAGCCCTGTAAAGTGAATGTAGCATCCAGCTCATATTGCGTAAGCCCACCTACGTCTAATTCTAGGTCTAATGGCTTATTAGGCACAAATGGCGGAGGAAACCCAGAGTTCTCCGTAATAGGATAGGCTTGTATGTCTACAACGTCTCCTTGTGGCGTAGACCATTGTCCACCAATGGAGTTGACCACACGTACATATAGCTTGCTTAAAGCACGGGTTAACCCAACCACCTCACCAGCCCTCTGGTCAACATCGAGCCTCATAGGTTGTAGATACCAATTAATTGGCAGTCCTACCCAAATTACGTCTCCCGTAACAGGCACGTAGTTAGG
>Ga0007866_1000729_pt1 | contig 9555 bp, 9 predicted proteins | sample CryBogCBH18Jul07_FD_71223 | JGI IMG/M metagenome (GOLD analysis project Ga0007866, IMG submission 71223) | Freshwater microbial communities from Crystal Bog, Wisconsin, USA - CBH18Jul07 | ecosystem: Environmental > Aquatic > Freshwater > Lake | place: Crystal Bog, Wisconsin, USA | collected... | reverse complement strand
AGTAGCTGGTCCGCTCAAGCCGGTCGTGGGGTAGGTAAACGTAGTTCCCGACGTGATCGTGATCGGCGCCGTGATATTGTATCCCGCCGCGCTTGCTCCCGTGGCACCAGAGATTGTCACAGACATGCCGTTTACAAACACACCTGTGTTTGCCACGGTGGCTTGGGCCAAGGTGGAAGATAGATTGGTCAGTGACGAGATTGCCCCGGTGACCAGATTGAGGTCGCCGCTATTGACAGTCGCAGCACCGATAAACACACGGTCGTTAAACCGTTGAATTACCGCACCGTTGCCAGTGAAATTCTTGTTTGTCGTGATCTGATTGGACGCGACATTGGTCAGATCGGTCTTTGCAGCGCCAATCGCTGACAGTATGCCGGAGGTTGTTGTGGCGCCGGTGCCGCCGTTGGCAACGGCCAGAACGCCCGTCACCCCGGTGCTCAACGGAAGACCCGTCAGATTGGTTGCAACCCCAGACGCTGGAGTTCCCAATGCGGGAGCCACCAAGACCGGATTGTTTGACAGCACAAGGTTGCCCGTCCCTGTGAGGGTAGTGGTTCCGGTTCCGCCCCCACTGGTATTGAGAACGCCGCCAGACGTGATGTTTTCAGCGAAAATCGAAAGATTGCGAGGAATGGACATTAACTGACCCTCACCTGGACCACAGAGCCATTCCGGTAAAGCTGTCCAACTTGAACCCCGCCCGACGCCGCTGCGGTGTCGTTTGCGAAATTGGACAGGTTTACACTCGCGACATTGCTTAACGACGTCGTGGCAGCGTTGTAGATCGAGATGGTGGAGAGGCTGAACACGTCCAGAGTGTCATTCGCGCCGGCAGCCACATTCAGCGTGATCGATACGCCGTTGGTCGCAGTATAGTCACTGGGGGCCAACAGTACCCCGTTGAGATAAACCAGCACATAGCCAGGCGTGTAATTGGCGGTGATCGTGGTTTGGCCCACCGTGGTGTTTCGGACATAGTTTTGGCTGATCGTGTTAAGGCCAGAGGAACGATACCAATAGGCGGGCGGATACGTCGTAGGCACCACCGTGGTGATGCCGCCGTCATCCGTTGCCTTACCCAATGCGTAATAAAAGAACCCTTGCCCGCCGTCATTTACCGTGGAGAATCCGCGGACGTAAACCATTTGTCCAGGCTGAGCCACAAACGCCCGCAGCTGGATTACGCTATCACAGGACTGAATGAACGTGTTCAGCTGGTCGCCAGTGATGGCGGTTGCAGGCGTCCCTGTGTTGTACGTTGTCAGCTTGGGAGCGGTCATGGCTGCATATCCATCGCGTAGCCGAACTTGTGCAGCTCAGGCAGCTTCTTGATGACACCGTCTCCGACATCGTTGCGGACGATCATGTTGGAGAACTTGATCTTGTCCACGGCGCCATAGACCTTGTCTTTCGCCTTGGAAACCGTCTTCCCAAGTCCGGTCACCACCATAACATATTCGCCGCTGGTTTGATAAATCGGCTTGTCCACGACCTTGCCATCCTGCATGGCCGGTCCCTTGCCGATCATCATATCCACCGGGTGTACCTGGTCCCACATCTCGTCCGCACCAGCAATTGGATTCCCCTCCACTTCCTTGGGTTCAGCGTCACCGTAAGGATAACGAGGCTGCGCCAGCACCACACCCATGGAAACATCGCGTGAGACCTTAAGGCTGTCCTCGCCCCTCAGAAGGTCAAACATCCACTGAGCAGGGTCGCAGGGGTGTGACGCACACTGGATGAAGAACGCAGGCCAGCCCAGCCGGCAAGTGAACTCGAACGGCCAAGCCTTGCCCTTGCTATCAATCCCGCAGCCGATGGCAAAGTCGCCCCGATGGCCAGCCTTCAGAAGCTCAGCCTCCATGGGCATCAACATCTCGTCAGCCATCTTGTCCTGTTCGACATACTGGCAGACGGTGCCTTGCTCTCCGGTGTTGGGGCCAAAGTTCCCAGGCATGAGCTTCTTGTGCTCAAAGCAGATTTGCCATTTGTTGGGCAGGAACCCTTCCGGTCCAAACCACCCACTCACACCCACCTCGGCAATCATGTCGATCTTCTCTTGAAGCATGACCTGGCCCTTGGGGTTCAACCCTTGTGCCTGCTTCCTTTGAAGCCAGCCCACCAGATCGGCAGGATCCGTGGAGACGTAGGACAAGGACTTGTCCTCATTGTCGCCCATGGTCTTGAAGACGTAGGACTTGTCGGACTTGCGTGCAAAGGTCTCAGCCTCTTTAAGGCTGTTGAACACTTGGTAGTCAGGGACATCGATCCCGACCCGCTTCATGGCATCCAGCCCAGCCTTGCGGTCAATCTCTAGCTTTGAGGACCGAACCGTTGGTGAGAATATTGTAAACCCCATGTCACGGTAACGATCCAGCTCGGGCATGTACTTGGCATTGGCCGTGGTGACGATCAGGCCATTCTTCGCCCAGGACATGGACGGCTTCCAATCGTCCACAATGGTGATGCCGGGGAAGCCTTCACCGTTGCGCGTAGGTTTCTTGCTGTAGCGATACCACCGGACCTCATGCCCATAGGCTTCGCAGCGCACCGCGAAGTCGAGGCCAATGTTGTCTGCATCGATAAGCAAAACTTTCATTTGCAGATCCCGTAGCCATCAAGCCCCAGCTCATGAGCTAATAGCATTTCCATGAGCATGGAGAAACGATGCTCGCGACGGTACGGTGCGCGGGGATCATCACCCGGTTCGGCGTCATCTGGGTGCAGCTTGGCCTCCAGTTCAGCCTGGAACCGCCAGTCATGGGCATCCACCGCTTCTTGGGATACTCCCCGCCGCCTGCACAGGTAAGCCTCCACAAGCTCATGCAGGGCGATCAGCAGGGCTTCCGGCTCATCCCCCGTGGCGCGGATGTGCAGGCAGTCGTCCGCAAACCACCAGTCACCTACTGTGTCGTAGCGTTGCTCCTCGCCGGGGATAAAACGGATGTCGATGCGGTTCATTGTTGGCCATTGGGTGGTGGTTGCATCACATTCCGCTGCGCCGCCAAAGCATTGAACGGACGAGTGGGCGTAGTCATTGTGGGCCGTAGCCGAGCGTAGCCCTGCTGAAGCCTCGTCACCGGATCTCGACCAGACACCACGTCACGCAGAATCTGATTGGCAACAGATCCTTCTTCGCTCAACGGTGCGGTGAAGATTTCCGCCATTTCCTTTGCGAGCGTCGGGTTGCGGATCTTGTCAAAAGACCGGAGAAAATTCATCGTGCTTTCGGCAGCGCCAATCGGATTGCCGGTTTTACCCTTGGCCAGCGCCGCCGCGCCATGCTTTACCGCATCAAGAGCGTCCGCACCTTCTTCCACCATACGTTCAGCGGTTGGAGATCCGCCCGTGATCCTTTGACCAGACAGCAGCATCTGGTTTTCCGACGTGATGGATTCCAAAAAGGCTTTGTATTCTGCGTCCGAAATGAAAAACGGACGGATAGATTCCTGCTTGAACGGATTTTGCGCCAACCATTTGGCGCGATTAGGCGCGGCGGAATCAAGGAACCGTTGACGCAATTTGCTCGCCAAACCCATCAGCGCAAACTGCCGATCGGATTCGCTCATGCCGGCAACTTTTGCAGCGTTTACTTGCCCGCTGTTGCCCAGTGCCTGCTCGCCCACCTTGACCGCCATGATCGATTGCGAAGGCCCACCCCAAGCCTCGCGAGCGGATTTGTATCCGCCTTCGGTCGCGTCATTGGCGTCAAGCTCTTCCAGAAGTCGATTTCTCAACCCGGTAAGGATGCGGACCTCGTTCATGTTGGGAGCGGACTTGTCCAATTCGGATTCAATCTTGGCGTCAATCTGGCGCTTGGTCATATCCAGCGCCTCCAGAGACCGATTGTATGCGGGAGGCAAACCGCGACCAGCTCGGTCGGTATTCACCAAATTCATGGCAGTGTCGTGCGCTCGCTTGCCGTATGGACTTGCCAGAATTTCGTCGATGACAGGGGTGCGGACACCGGGATTGGCAGCGCGGGCCTTTTCATAAAGCGGAAGCGACGATTGCTCTCGGGCGCCCTGCAACGTATCGATGGTTTCAGCCGCCGACGTTCCTTGCACTTGGCGAACCACATCTTGTTCAAGGCGGGTGGCCTGCATTTGTGCACGTTGGGCCAGAAAATTCTGGACGATGTTTTTGCCTTGGCCAGGAGAGCGGGCCACCTTGCCGGCCAAACTTTGCACGTCGGGGATATCAACGTCCATCAACGTGATTGGCTTGTCAGGATTGCGCTGAGCCACTTGAAGGATATCTGAAGCGGTTGCGTGAGCGCCCTTGGACAAACGGTCGGCAATTTTTCTGACCGCTTCAGTGTGCACTGCATCAGGCCCATGCACAGCGTCAGCCATGCGGGCAACTACTCCGGTGCTTCCCTTGGCGGCAGGAGTTGTAGCTGCATCGGCGATCCGCTTGAGCGTCCGTCCGGTAGTAACAGCGGTTTTGACCAGCGGTTTGACGACAGGTTCCACAACCTTGCCCGCAACCATGCCGGCAGGCACAGACACCGCGCCTTCCGCCACGTCCGTCGCAGCCCTTCTGCCTTGCTCGGCGAGTGTCGTCCTCGGAGCGACGCCAGATTGCTGAGTTGCCCAATCGTATAACTGACCGCCAAGGCCAGCGCCCAAACCGACACCCGCAGCCTCCGTTGCTATACCGCCAAGACCAAGCGTCGGGATTGCCGCCACGCCAGCTTCCGGCAATGCCAATGCGCCACCGATGATTCCGCCCGCACCCGTCGCGAGTGCTCGACCCGTGTCGCGCCACTTGTCGGCGGCAGTTTGAGCGCGTTGAAGGGGCTGCGGCTTGGTTGCAACTGGCGCGGCGTGTTGCTCCATTGCAATCGCAATATCCGAATCCGGCGTCCCGTCGGGAAACGTAATGAATGCGCCGTCTGGTGCTCTGACACGCATAGGCATTAGCGTTGCACTTTCTCAGTTTTTTTGGTTGCCGGATTCCAAACGTATTCGGTCACGCCAGCTGGCGCGGCAGGCGCAGTGCCATCCGGCGACATCTCTTCAGCAGCGGATTCCTTGGCGGACGCCTTAATCGCGGAAATCTCCGACAAGAGTTGCTCGCCCTTTGCCCTGGCGTCGGCAGGGCTGGTGATGCCGAGCAGATCTCTCGCGTGTTTGCGTGTCTCAGCGTCACCCGCACCAGTCGGTGCAAGAGACCGGGCGTAGGCACCCGCGACAGCATTTGACGCCAGCAAGGCTTTGCTGACGGCAGGGTCACTGACTTGCGTCTTGCCGGCCAGAAGTGCGTCACGGAACATCTTCACTTGCGGCAAACTGAGAGCCGACACCCGATCCACATATTGCGGGATCAGGCCCTTGGTCTCATTGCTGTAGTAGTCCATTTGGCTTTTCAGCGTGGCGGTCCGTGCCATGCCCTTGCCTGATGCCTGATCAGCCAAGATCTCAGCGGATGTAGGCTCGCGTCCGTTTTTGGCCTTAAACTCTCGCCTGAACGCACCAGCTGCCATCTGAGCGTATGTCGGTGCGCGTCCGGTCTGTTTTTCAACAGATTCCGGCGCTTTGATGCGCGTGCCATCCAGCGTGGACGCCTTACCCGTTCTGGCGTTGTATCGGATCGTGGCGCCGGTGGTCGGGTCGTTCATGACCGTCCAACCGGATTCCGCTTCTTTGCGGCGAGATAGGGCCAGTTCACCCTGGCGAACGGCTAATCCACCTTCCTCAATTGCAACTTTCTTAGGAGCAAGCCTAGCTTCGACACCTTCTTTTTCCGCCGTTGCAACATCCTTGGCGATCTTGGCTTCTTGTTCCCGTTCCTCGCCATAGATTTTGTTGAACGTGCTGGAGCGGGCGTACATGCGCTGATAATCCGCCGTCTTAGGCATCTGAGCGATTTCAGCGGCTGAGAACAAACCGCTGTTGCCCAGACTGCTCAGTTGCTCGGTGTAGACTTCTTGCATTTGATGATCGGCAGCAGCATCCGTCATGCCTGCTTGCTTGGCGTTGATGCGAGCTTGCAAAGCAGCCACACGGACTTTTTCCGCAGCGTCATTGCGCGACTTTTGATAATCGGTCTGCCGAGCTTTTTGGTCCTGCTCGGTTTTTTCCATCGCGGCGTTGTATTTAAGGTAAGGCTCTACAGACAGAGGATCGCCCGTCGTCTCTTGGATCTGACGCAGCTTTTGCGGGGTAATCATGTTCGCCTGGTCATATGCGCCCGGCTCAGACAGCAGGCCCTTGATTGCGTTGGCTTGGTCTTGGGCCGCTTTAGCTTGGGCAAACTGCATCTGCTGCTGTTGCATGGCCAGCAACGCATTCTTCTTTTGCGCTTGAGCCATTGGGTCAAACGCAGACAGATCGATATTGAGGCTTTGGAAGATTGATGGATCAAGGGCCATGATTAGTACCCTGAGATGATATTGGTTGTGGGCGACACAATCGGCATGTCGGCATAAGTGGGCGACATCAAATTCATCCCGCTTCCAAAAGTCGCGCCAGTCACACCAGCGTATTCGCCAGGAGAGATTGTCTGGGCCGCTGGGTTGCCAAACAGGCTGCCGTAATTAATTCCGCCCAAATTGGAGAAGGCTTGGTTTAACCCTTTGGACATTAGGTTAGCGCCAGCGATGCCAGCCGCGCCTTGAACCGCAGCGGATCCAGTCATCAAGTTGCCCGCAGTGTTAGCGTAGTTTTGACCCGCTTGCCCCACGCCTGCCGCCGCGTTTTGACCAAGGTTGGTTATATCAGCCAGTTGGTTGTATTGTTGGTTTTGCACCCCCATGTAATTTTGGAGCTGCTGTTGGTAATCTAGTTGCGCCAGACCTTGGCCTTGCTGTTGGAGGGCAAGAAGCTGATTGCCGCCAAGACCACCAATGCGTGACGCCGCATTTTGAGCCGATTGCAGGCCCTGTTGCAGCTGGAATTGATAAGCTGGTGAGGCTTGGAATGCTTGCTGGCTGAACGGCGTGTTTAGCGCTCCTTGACCAATTGCGCCAGTTGATCCGGGCGCAAGTCCAAGCCCCTGCTGCAACGCCATCAATGCATTGCCGCCCGCTGCCATGTATGGCGCCTGGTTCGCTTGCAGCTGTTGGAATTGTTGCGCTTGCAGGGCCTGCGCATTGGCTGCCGCTTGCGCTTGCGCCTGCGCTGCGTCATCCGCTGCGCTTGCGCCGATCAGTGCGCCTCCGATGGATCCAGCTGCGGCAATAATTGCACCAATAGGCATGGTCTATTCCTTCAATTCGTCAGGCACCCACCATTCATTAACACCGTGCGCCATCTCGACGTTATAACCCAGATCGCTCTGGATGTTCAGATGCATAAGTTGATGCAGCATCGGCTGGGACGTTCCCGGTGTCAGCCAGTCAATGGCATCCGACACAGCCCAATAGTCCAGCTCCTCATACGGGATTACCCTGACCAGTGGATGGTCCTCGTAGATCCGCAGCATATCTTGGAGAGCCTCCAGACGGGGACGCAGGCGAGGGCTGGAAATCCCGAACTGATTGAGGCTGGTCTCCACCTGATCCACCGACCGGCGGATGATCAATGTCCTCGGGCGTAGTTCGTCCAGGATCGAAGGCAGCAGCATTCCCAGACCGGAATCCGAGATGCCCACATAACGGAACTTGCTCTCGGTCCACAGCCGCACAAGCTCGGGCCAATCACTTAGCCAGGCGGTGGGTTCATGATGGCACACACTCTCCGGTGTGGAGGTCGCAACAGAGAACCAGGCCGTCCGAGATCTGGGCAGGCCGGTGATGAAGAACGGTGTGCTCATGGACCCGTCAGCGCCGCAATGATGGCGTTGACCGCAGTGACAATCTGCGTGGTGGTTGGGCTGGCTGGCAGCGGGGTGATAGCAGAACAGGACTTCTGCAAATTGCTCACCGCATTGGCCAGCGTGACGTTGTATTGATAGTAGGCCGGCACCGGCTGACCATTGGGCTGCACCCATGGGCTAGGCGCGACTGGGGATACCTTGACAACCATCAGCCAATCTCTGCTGCCAGCAATGCCACTTTATAGGGATCACTCGACGATAGCTCAAACACCCGATCCTGACTCAAGCCCCGCCGTTCAATCCCCAGCCGGTTGAACTTGATGCGCTGTGCGGTGGCACCGATCAGACCGACAGGCTGGAAGAACTCCGACGTGTAGCTGGACGAGTCAAACGTCTGGCGCAGCATCATCTGCGGATTGTCCACCGTTGAAATGCCACCCGTCTCAGCCTGTATCTCAAGCCAAGAGATCCGAAACGCATTGGATGTCGTCTGAGGCAGCGCCCGCCAGCTCCTCAACCATTTCCGCCGCTGACCGGCGTCAGTGTAGGTGTTGAGGTTGTAGGCGTAGAGGTTGCCAACGTTGTAATCCCCCACCACAACCTTGCCCGCAAAGAACTGACAGGTGGCCGTCTGGTGCCGGGAGAAGTTGCCGTTGCTGAAGGCAAGCCGTTTGTGCCAAGCGGGATAACCCAACTGTCTCGTTGCGGTGAGGTCCAGCACCCAGGTCTCATTACCCGACGGGAAAGTGATCTGGTAGAAGTAATGGCCTTCTTGTTGGTAGGCATAGGCGATGGCGTCCGTCAGCGTGGGATACTGAGCCGTGGCGTATTCCATGCCATGGGTTGAGACCCGCTCCGGTTGGTATCCATTGGCAAGGTAGACCACGCCCTGGCCTTGGTCGTTCTGCGAGAGCCACAGCAGGTTGTCACCAACATTGCAGATCGAACCCTGTGCGATGCACCCAATCTCAAGCGACACACCGTCTAGGCGCTGGAAGGCAAACGGGGATAACCCAGCATTCACCCACACAAACGTCCCGCGTTCCTTGAACACGTATATCTGCCGGTGAAGCTCGCCGATGCCGACGATGTTCGAAAGCTTGCCGTTTTCGACGCCGTAGTTCAGCGCCGGCCAGCTGGTCAGGTCGTTGATGGACGATTGCCAGATATTGGATGTGCCGTTCTGGCTGACCACACCAAAGCCGTCCTGGTACACCGCAAGGCCGGGATTGCTGAAGGGCAGGCTGATGGAGTTAAGCGCACCGTTGACGATGCTATATCCCCCGATGCCATCAAACAGCGCCACTTGGGTTGCGTTGGCGATCATGGAGACTTGACCGGAGCCCGTGGCGATATTCCCAAGCAGCGACACGTTGAAGTTTGAAGTGACGATATAAACGCCCGTCCCCGACACCACGTAGAGGTTGCCGTTGAAGGTCAGCATGCCGCGAATGGGGCCATTGCCCACCGTTGCCAGGAGATCCAGACCCGGTGTGCCATAGAACGCACCGACCTGTGCGCCTTGCTTGGTCTCTACGATCTCAGGATAGAGGTTGATGCACTGCTCAAGCGATAGGTCCCGCGAGCGGGAGACGTAAGCTGTGCCGAGGAAGGGCGTCTTCATTCACCCTCCATCCAATGGTTGAGATATCTTGCCTGCAAGCCCGTCAAAGCCGCCAGCATGACATGCGTGCCCGCATTGTCCCCATGACACCAGCCTAGCGTCGTGTCCCTGTTGGGAGCCGCGTAGGCGTAAGCGATGGCCACAATCTCGCCACGCTTGGCTTCTTC
>Ga0007866_1000725_pt1 | contig 9579 bp, 7 predicted proteins | sample CryBogCBH18Jul07_FD_71223 | JGI IMG/M metagenome (GOLD analysis project Ga0007866, IMG submission 71223) | Freshwater microbial communities from Crystal Bog, Wisconsin, USA - CBH18Jul07 | ecosystem: Environmental > Aquatic > Freshwater > Lake | place: Crystal Bog, Wisconsin, USA | collected... | reverse complement strand
TATAGACTCGAATGGGTTTACCATTCCTACAATCCCAACCCTGTACAAGTACGAACCGTTCTTTTACAGCGTTGTCTTTCCTACACAAGGCGGGTATGTGGCGTATGGCGATGCATCCCTGAACTATACAAATGGCACCTTGCGGAACAATTCATTATTGCTGAATTCCCTGTCATTTGTGTCATCGAATCGAGTTGATCTTTCATCGACAGGTGTTTCATTCACGACAGCTACAGCAGGTGAGCAGTTTCTGGTCCAAGCTCAAAATCCGTCTTCTGATATTCTTGCAAGTACGCCTATCACGGTGAAGATTGGGAATGGACGATTCACAGTTCCACAAGGGTCCAACTATATCTTGTACGCCAATGAGGCTGCAAATGTGATACTGAATACGGCGGCACCCATGACGTCCGTGAGCTCAACGCCTGCCCTTCCAGTTGGTCTGACATTTACAAAGCAAGACACCAAGGGCAGTGTCTGGGCAATTACTGGACAGGCGGTGACTACCTATCAACAGTCGTCGTACCTCATTATTGGAAACAACTCGAGCAACGGATATGTCGTGACAACGACGCTTCTTATCCGAGTGAATCCTACGCGCATGTACTTGGCAGGTGTTCCGACCTTGATTTCTGGCCTGACCGTTGGGACTCCCATTTCTCCATACACCATTACTGCAGGAGGTGCGAATATCGTCGTTCCGGGCACCATGACGTACCAAGTGCCTACTCTTCCCAGCGGTCTCTACTGCACTGACCTTTCCGGAACCACCTTGCAGCCAGGTACTGCCTTCCAGCCAGTCGATGCATCCATGTCGCTCATCATTACTGGAACACCTACGTCGTCAAGCGCAGTTGCATCCATTCCATCCGGACAGACAAAAACGACTATCTATGCAACGGCGGGTACACTTTCAACCTCCAATAGCATTGCCTTCTCATACGGCGAAGCTGTGCTCTTTACGAACCCGTCAAACAATGCAGCCTTGCCCGGGCTCTTTTATTCGATCCCAACATCGAACAACGTCTTTAATGCATCCACGTACTTTGGGTCGTCTGCCATTCAAACCATCTATTCGCCAAATCTTCGGTCTGACTTGTCTCTGAATTTTTCACCCACAACAAAGTCTGCAACACTTGTAGGTACACCGACCTTGACCGGATTAGACACGACTCCATACACAGTGGTTGCGGTCAATGCTCATGCGATCCAAGGATCCGTTGTCGTGACCATCCCGATTGCCACCGATACAATTACAATTACCCGATCGGTAACGGATACGTGTTTTAATTTCGTGATTGGTCGTCCGGTTTCAAGTGCCTTGACTGGCTATTATCCATCCAATATTGCGTACACGGCCACATCTGCATCTGGCCGTTCACTAACATTTTCATCCAACAACTTTCCTCCGGGCGTTTCACTGTCGCAGACGGGGAATACGTTAACTGTTATTGGAACACCGACAAAGGTGACCTCGAGTGCAAACTTGAACGTGAGTGCATCTGACGGCTATGTATCTGCAACGGATTCCGCAGTGGCCGTGTCTGTCGTCACGGACCAATTCACGTGGAGCTATTTGCCCTCACAGTCCACATACTACCTTCTCCAAAACCAGTCCATGCCCGTCATCAAAACAACTGCAAGTTCCTTGAGCGGGCTTTCCATCTTGTCATATTACTCGAGCGACTTGCCTGCGGGGCTGAAAATTACGGATACCGGGTTAATTAGTGGAACGCCGAGCAGTAACGGAACATTGACATCCCACGTGTATGCATCAACCGGGTACGTGGCAAACTCAAGTAATCTTCAGTTCAATGTGGCAGCCGATTCAGCCTTGTTTACATTTCCCACAATCGTCACAACGGGAGGCGCCACTATACCTCCTACTCAAATTACTTGCATCTCGTACAGTGAAATCGCCGGGTCTAACTTTACAATTTCCAACAATCCATATGGCGTGACGGTCGATTCAAACGGTGTCCTTGGCGGTACCATGATCACTGGAAATCCTCCGGGCACTGCATTCTTGCCATCTACAACACTAACCGTGAGTGCCAATATCGGAAACGCCACGCAGTCTTCAACGATCAACATGACGGCATCAAACATTTTAGTCTCGAGAACGTTTGCACTCACGTCCTCCGGACTTTCTATTTACGATTCGACGATTCCACCCTCGTCTAACGTCTCGTTCTCGCCCCTTGCAAGTGTACAGGGCGGGGCACTTACAGATCTTCAATCGTATGGATCTACCGTTGTCGATTCGAACGTGATTCTTGCAACAAACGGATCGGCTGTGTACAAGTCCACGGATGGACTGAAATTCACATCGAATGCAATCTCGCAAACAGTTACGTCGCTAACATATCTTGCATCGGCAGGTCTATGGTACGGCGCAGGTGTTTCAGGAGGAAACTTTTTAGTGTCCACATCCCCCAACGGAACCAACTGGACATTCCTGATCAACCTGGGAAGCTTTTCCGGAACTCCTATTATTCGCGCATTTAATGGTCGTGTATTGACGAACTATAATGGCGTGACCATGTATCCGAATCCCGTCACAGGCTCTGGATGGTACAATTCACTCCATACCTCCGGAACAGTTCTCGATTTAGCAACTGACTCGAACGCCACACCTACATGGATTGCATCTGTGAATGACGGCACTGTATGGGTATCCCAGGTCAATGGTAACGTGTGGATTCAGTCTACAACGGACAATTCCTATGCATTCACCTCTACACAGTCCGTATACACGAACAACAAGTGGTACAATATTTACGGATCGTCGCAAAGCGGGACCATCTATTCCGTGCAAAAATCAGTGGACGGCTTTGCATGGACAACAGTTGGAAACACATCCAGAACAACGCCGTTTTTCATGTACTATGACGGAAATCGGTATTTGATTTCTCCTCTCAATACGAATCCAACACTGACCTACAAGACTCTCGATACATTCACGGATGCCGGGTTTGTCACATCGTCATCCCAGCCGCTCGTAACAATCAATTCCATTGTCGCACCGATCTTTATCCGCCCAAACACAGGACTTTCCGTAATCACGCTTTCGGCATATACAGGAACCGGGCCTGCATTTACATCCCCAACTGGGGTGAACATTTTCGCATACCAATACGTTGCCATCACCCCCATTTACATTTCAACATCAAGTCCTTCGACAGATCGTATTTATATTCAACAATCTGCCTTGCCATTGGGGCTATCCTTTGACACGGCCACGAGTACAATCAGTGGAAGTATGATGCGGCTTGGACCATTTCAACTGACCGTGTATGCTGGAAACTCGACAGGCACAAGTACATTGACCCTGTACTTTACGTGCCAGTTACCGTTTGTACTGAACAAGAACCAAGACTATGCCTCTGCATACACGGCCTATCTCCGGCAAGAAGCCATTATTAATGGAGCTGTTGGCGGACGTGATGCAACTGCATACCCGTCCTTGACAACAACAGTTGGCGCATTGATGGGCCCCCAGCCTCTTGATGTCATTTCTGCACCCAAACCCTGCTGCAATTAAAAAATAAGTAATTAAATGTCGATCGTCTCCTCGCGGTCCGGGATCCATGTTAGTTTGTTAAACAGCCTACTGATGAGGACTTTGATAAAGTAGTTCCGAGCCGTAGTTGCACTTACCATGTACTTGTCGGGCATGGGTATGTTTGAAAGCTCGACAACCGCCCGCGCAATCTTTGATGCAGTTAGTCACTCCTCCTCCTCCGGCCACACCATATCCTTGAACTCATTCATTCCAAAGTCGCCAACAAGGTTGCGCGCAGTGAACTCGCAACCCTCCTCGTCATTCGGATCGTAGAAGACCTTCTTCGTGTTGTCACCAACCCAGTAGGTCTTGCCCTTGAAGACAATCTGCGTCATCTCCTCCGGCTCCTCGGGCAGAGGAATAGCCGCTGCAGCCTCTGCCCTGGGCGTAAGGAAGATCTTGACAAAGTTCTCGTGCTTCTTCTCCTTCTTGTAGTCTGCATTGCTCATGCTGTTCAGGAAATCCAGGAACTCCTTCTCGACCTGCGTCGTGAGCTCGCGACGGTGGTCCTCGAGACCCTTCTTGAGATGCTTCTTGAGTGTAGGCGTCAGCTTGGCAACATTGACCTCCTTCTTGGGCTCATCAACCGGTGCCGGCGCCTCCTTGGCAGCAGCCTCCTTGGCCGCCTTGTTGCGCGCACGCGTCTCGGCAGCCTTCCGCTTGGCTGCCTCCTTCTTGTCCTCGACTGGAGCCGGTGCAGCCTCGGCCTCGGGTGCAGGCTCCGGCTTGGCCTTGGCCTTGGACTTGGACTTGGGCTTCTCCGCGGCGGGCTCCGCGTCCGCGGTAGTGGTGAAGAGGATTGCGCACATATCGGCGACAAACTCCTCGCTGTTGGTGATGCTGTACTTGGACGAGAGCTGCTGAACGACAGAGAGAAGAAGAGACTGCATTTTGACTGTTGTAGGGGGTGAAGGGGTTGAGTTTTGCGTGTATAGATTTCGTTTTCGACGTTTCTCTAAAAACGTAATCGTGCGTCGTACCGGAAAACGGTCTCATCCCAAGAACAAAATGCCCCGCAACACTACTGGAGGCTCCGGCCACCGCTCGCAGCGTAACTCTGAATCGAACAAGACCAAGGCCAACAACAAGATCATCGACAGCTTCCTCGACGATATCGCATCGGGGCAAACAATGACAGATGTCCATGTCGGGCGCGTCATGCGTCGACTTGGATCGGGGATGATGGAGATCTTCTACGTGATCCCGGAGACAATTGAGAAGAAGGAACGTATGGTAGACAAGCACGTGCACGCACCCTTGCGTGGAGGCATGCGCGGTCGCGGTAAGAAGGACGTCTGGGTCGATGTCGGAAGCGTCATCCTTCTTGCAGAGACTGGATTGAGTGGAACGCCCTTCAAGATCGTGAGTGTCTTTAGCGACATGCAAGTTCAGCGCTACAAGGATCTGGCTCCCAAGGCAGACCCACGCTTGTTTGTTCGCGGAGTGGTAGACGAGACAAATGAGGGTGGCATCGAGTTTGCTATCGAGGAGGGCGAGGACGAGGTTGACATTGATGATATTTGAAGACGAGAAAGGTTTCAGCTTGAGGTACAACATAAATCATTTTTTGCTGTTTTTAAGGTAATATGTCCCAAGGCAATATCGGCCCGCAAGGACCTCCCGGCGCTCCGGGAACTATCGGTCCTACTGGGTACACTGGATATACTGGACCGAAGGGAGACTATGGTGACATTGGATTTACGGGTCCTACAGGGTTGCGAGGCCCTACAGGATTCACAGGCCCAGTCGGAACAGGTACTACCGGACCAACGGGATTCGGCTCTACGGGTCCGACTGGTGTAACGGGTCCGCAGGGCGTTGCAGGTACAGCTACAAACACAGGTGCAACAGGCCCACCTGGCCAACAAGGACAAATCGGCACACAAGGCCCACCGGGTATTCCGGGCGCTATTGGTTCTACAGGACCTACCGGACCTGTAGGATCGCAAGGTGATCCGGGCACTGCAACAAATACGGGTGCAACTGGATTCACTGGACCTACTGGCTATGGCGGAACAGGACCTACGGGAAATACAGGCGTAGCGGGAACTACAGGAGCGACTGGACCTATCGGAAATACTGGAGTTACTGGACCCATTGGACCTACTGGATCTACTGGACCTACAGGAACCACCGGGCCGACTGGCTCCATCGGCAACACCGGACAACAGGGCTGGTCCGGTGTTCAGGGCATGCAGGGTATCCAGGGAATTGTCGGTATTGGCGTGCAGGGTGTCATTGGTCCGCAAGGCGATATCGGATACACGGGCCCTACAGGACCTACAGGAGCGACTGGCGTCACAGGACCTACCGGTGTTACAGGTGCAACATCGTCGACAGGGCCCACAGGAACCACTGGTCCTACTGGCTCAATCGGCAACACGGGTCAACAGGGCTGGTCGGGTATCCAGGGTGTACAGGGATTGCAAGGTGTTGGTGGTATCGGAACCCAAGGTATCATTGGACCGCAAGGTGATATTGGATATACGGGACCTACGGGAGCCACTGGAGCCACGGGACCGACTGGGCCTACGGGATCCACTGGACCCACTGGAGCTACGGGACCTACTGCACCCACTGGACCTACGGGAACCACTGGACCGACGGGTGCAACGGGACCCACTGGGCCTACCGGACCGACAGGGCCGACTGGACCGACTGGACCTACGGGAACCACTGGACCCACGGGATCAACCGGACCGACTGGAACAACTGGACCCACAGGCTCAATCGGCAACACCGGACAACAGGGTTGGTCGGGTATCCAGGGCACGCAGGGCTTGCAAGGTATTGGAGGTGTTGGAATCCAGGGTGCCATTGGTCCGCAAGGTGATATCGGATATACGGGTCCTACAGGTGCAACAGGATCAACGGGTGGAACTGGCCCGACTGGATCAACTGGCGCAAGTGGCCAAACTGGACCGACTGGAGCCACTGGACCCACGGCACCGACTGGACCTACGGGAACCACCGGACCGACTGGACCGACGGGTACCACTGGAACAACCGGACCGACTGGGCCGACAGGACCTACGGGACCCACAGGAACCACGGGACCTACAGGCACAACAGGACCCACAGGAACCACTGGACCTACAGGGTCGACGGGACCCACTGGCCCAACTGGACCGACAGGGTCGACTGGACCTACAGGCACAACCGGGCCGACCGGACCTACAGGAACCACTGGACCGACTGGAACGACTGGACCCACGGGATCAATCGGCAACACGGGTCAACAGGGCTGGTCTGGCATTCAGGGTGTGCAGGGTATCCAGGGCATTGTCGGTATTGGTGCGCAGGGTCCCATTGGTCCGCAGGGTGATATCGGATACACAGGACCTACTGGACCCACGGGCACAACGGGTGGAACTGGCCCGACTGGCACAACTGGGCCCACGGGCACAACGGGACTCACGGGACCGACTGGACCTACGGGACCAACGGGACCGACAGGAACCACCGGACCTACGGGACCTACTGGTCCTACGGGAACCACGGGACCGACTGGACCCACTGGACCTACGGGGCCCACAGGAACGACTGGACCGACTGGACCCACGGGACCCACAGGAACCACTGGACCTACAGGGTCGACGGGACCCACTGGCTCAACTGGACCTACTGGACCTACGGGACCCACCGGCACAACTGGACCCACGGGACCCACGGGACCCACCGGACCGACCGGAACGACCGGACCCACAGGAACCACTGGGCCTACAGGCACAACCGGGCCGACTGGACCAACTGGACCGACAGGGCCGACTGGACCTACAGGCACAACCGGGCCGACCGGACCCACAGGAACCACGGGACCTACAGGCACAACAGGACCCACGGGATCAATCGGTGACACTGGGCAGCAAGGCTGGTCGGGTATTCAGGGTGTGCAGGGTTTGCAGGGTGTTGGTGGTGTTGGAACCCAGGGTATCATTGGTCCGCAAGGTGATATTGGATATACGGGACCTACGGGTGCAACAGGCTCAACTGGCCCCACAGGAACTACAGGCGCAACAGGTACGACAGGACCCACGGGGACGACCGGCACAACGGGTGGAACCGGGCCTACAGGTGTCACGGGACCTACTGGACCCACGGGACCGACAGGACCCACCGGTCCAACGGGAACCACGGGACCCACTGGCCCGACAGGCACGACGGGACTCACGGGACCAACAGGACCCACGGGACCAACGGGACCTACGGGAACCACGGGACCTACTGGCCCGACTGGACCCACCGGCACAACTGGACCGACAGGAACGACGGGGCCGACTGGACCCACCGGCCCGACAGGCACAACGGGACCCACGGGACCCACGGGACCCACAGGGCCCACGGGAACCACGGGATTGACCGGTCCTACAGGACCTACAGGACCGACTGGACCTACGGGCACGACTGGACCCACCGGACCTACAGGACCGACTGGACCCACGGGCACAACTGGACCCACAGGAACAACGGGACCTACGGGACCCACCGGACCGACGGGAACCACTGGACCCACAGGGCCTACCGGACCTACTGGAACAACAGGGCCCACAGGTCCTACAGGTACAACCGGTCCTACCGGATCTACGGGAACCACGGGACCGACTGGATCGATTGGTAACACTGGGCAGCAAGGCTGGTCGGGTATTCAGGGTGTGCAGGGTTTGCAGGGTGTTGGTGGTGTTGGAACCCAGGGTATCATTGGTCCGCAAGGCGATATCGGATACACGGGACCCACTGGAGTCACGGGTGTGACAGGAACGACTGGACCGACTGGACCGACAGGTACAACGGGACTCACAGGACCCACGGGCACAACGGGACCCACTGGACCTACGGGACCCACGGGACCGACGGGCACAACTGGAACAACCGGAACAACAGGACCCACTGCTCCTACAGGACCTACGGGAACTACGGGACCTACCGGACCGACTGGACCTACAGGCACAACCGGCCCGACTGGACTGACTGGTGTCACGGGCCCCACTGGACCTACGGGTGTCACGGGTCCCACTGCGCCTACAGGCACTACCGGACCCACAGGCACGACCGGACCCACCGGACCCACGGGGCCCACTGGAACAACAGGGCCCACCGGTACCACTGGACCGACGGGACCTACAGGGCCGACCGGCACAACGGGGCCTACGGGACCGACTGGACCCACGGGAACGACAGGGTCCACGGGAACAACGGGACCCACAGGACCGACGGGACCCACTGGCCCAACTGGACCTACGGGAACAACGGGACCCACAGGACCGACGGGACCCACAGGCACAACCGGGCCGACTGGACCCACCGGACCCACCGGCACGACAGGACCAACGGGACCTACTGGACCAACGGGAACTACAGGACCCACTGGCTCAATTGGTAACACCGGTCAGCAGGGGTGGTCTGGAATCCAGGGTGTACAGGGATTGCAAGGTGTGGGTGGTGTGGGAACCCAGGGTGTCATCGGACCGCAGGGAGATATCGGGTACACAGGACCTACAGGCGTGACTGGACTTACTGGACCAACTGGACCCACGGGCACAACCGGTGGAACAGGACCTACGGGCACGACAGGACCGACAGGACCTACAGGACCCACGGGAACCACTGGTCCTACTGGATTGACAGGACCCACTGGACCTACTGGACCTACGGGAACAACCGGTCCCACAGGCACGACGGGGCCAACGGGACCTACTGGACCTACTGGAACTACGGGACCGACAGGCACGACAGGAACCACGGGGCCAACGGGGCCCACCGGACCGACTGGACCTACGGGGCCAACCGGACCTACGGGTGCTACAGGACCCACGGGACCAACGGGACCGACGGGAACCACGGGAACCACAGGAGCCACTGGGCCAACTGGCGCAACTGGGCCTACTGGGCCTACGGGACCCACGGGAACCACGGGGCCCACAGGACCCACGGGGCCAACAGGAACCACTGGACCCACGGGGTCAACGGGACCCACGGGACCTACCGGACCTACGGGAACCACAGGACCCACGGGA
>Ga0007866_1000723_pt1 | contig 9594 bp, 12 predicted proteins | sample CryBogCBH18Jul07_FD_71223 | JGI IMG/M metagenome (GOLD analysis project Ga0007866, IMG submission 71223) | Freshwater microbial communities from Crystal Bog, Wisconsin, USA - CBH18Jul07 | ecosystem: Environmental > Aquatic > Freshwater > Lake | place: Crystal Bog, Wisconsin, USA | collected... | reverse complement strand
TATTAGAAAGCTCAAAGAGCTTTCTAATATTAAAGGTATTACGGATTATTAGTCGTTTGACATTAATTCTAAGAAAGCTTTAGCTTTCTTAGAATTAAGTCACGACGTTACGGTTAAAGTATAGATTTTAAAGGGACCGCCCTTTTAGAATGTGGTCAACGTATCTTCTTAACGGCGGAATCGCGCTAGCTGTCCTCGCCGTCATCGGCGTTGTCGCGCTCATCGTGTTCGGCAAGTATCCCAGTCTGTTAAAGCAGGGTTTCCAGAACACGCCGCCCGATACGCCGACGTTCACTATGTTCTACGCCGACTGGTGTGGACACTGTAAGAAGGCGAAGCCAGCCTTTGAAGAGTTTGCGGCCGACGGGCAGAAGACAGTCGGTGACAAGACGGTTGTTGTAAAGATGATCAATGCGGACTCGGGTGACTCAAAGCTCGAGTCACTCGGCGTGAAGGGCTACCCGACCTTCATGCTCGAAATGCCGACAGGTGAGGTTGTTGAATACAAGGGAAAGCGTGATGTTCCCGGTTATCTGGAGTTCCTCAACCAGCAGCTCGGCGTCAAGGCTGAATAAGTTAACTGACTGAGTATCGTCTCTTTGGTCCTTGTGAGAAGCCTTTTATAAAGGCAGCAGCCGCCTCATAGCCCTTCTTAATCATGTCCTCCTTTACTTCTGAGCTGGCCTCAAAATCCCACATCGGATAGTGACCGCACGGTATTATAATTATCTTATCTTCATTCCTTTTCCAAATGTCCAAGGTTCGTGGAAGATGGAAACAGGCATGAATTCTCTCAAAGAACTGGATCATATTATCTATAGACTCCGTCTGCACATGGTCTTCACTAAAGGTTATACCTAGAGCGAAGTCTTTTTCATCCTCCGTCAGAAAAGCGAGAGGAAAGTTATTCAGGGCGCCACCGTCCACTAGCATATGCCCCGTCTCTGGGTCGGTGATCGGCTGAAAATAGCACGGAATACAGGAGCTCGCGAGAAGGGCGGTCACGACGGAAACAGACGGCGTCTTGGCCTCGCTAAATTCCCGAGCCTTGATGGTCATGAGATCAGAGGCGAAGAGACGGAGTCTATATGGGCTTGTGGTAGCCAGCTCGGCAAAGGTGATCGAAGGGGAGAGCCCCTTCTGTTTGAGGAGGCTCTCAAACAGCCGCTTGATTCGTTCACCCGAGTCTAGGCCATACGTCTCAAAAAAAGAGAAGATATCTTCTGGGTCCAGGCTGCGCATCTGGCCAAAGTCAAATTGGATACAGAGGGAACGGATTTGCTCCACCGTGTAGCCAATACAGAGGCAAAATGCGATGAGGCCGCCTGCAGAGACACCGCAGAACTCTTTCACAGATTTGAGCATGCCTGCCTGTTTGAGGGCGAGGAGAGCGCCTGTATGGGCCACTCCGCGGATTCCGCCGCCGCTTAGGACAATGCGGAGTGGGGGAATTTTGCTTGCTTGCGTTGCCATTATTTTAATTTATGAATTATTGGTTTAGACCTGTCCTCACCTGCATCAAGAGCTTGCCCATCCGATTTCTTCCACATCCTTTACCCGTTCCCCAATACGAATCCCAGGCGGAGGCCTCTTGAAGATAGGCGGTTCCAGTTCCCTTTAGGAGATCTGCGAGCGCGGGATCTTGAAACTTGGCCTTGAGGCCTTGCAGCATAATTCCATCCTTGACTTGATCCCAGTCGGCTCTGAAATGGGGAGAGGGTCTCTTGCCCATTCTCTTGGCGCCGACAGGTGTGGGAGCCTCGCGAATCTTGGCCTGGAGCTCTGGACTCGTAGGAAACTTCTGCGATTGGAAGAAGTGTTCTACTGTTTTATAGGTCAGCCCGTCAATGGTCATGGGGCTCGGATGGAAGTTGCTGAACTCCTTGTAGGCCTCTGTCTTCGACGAGAATGCGATGGCCATTTTGCTTTACTAGGACAGGGTCGCTAGGTCAATTTTATTTTAAAAAGGAAAGGGCCATCAGTCCCGCCATAGAGACCGCCGTGCCTCCCTCCACAAGAGTCCCCTTCTCTGCAGCCGCAGCAGACGCAACAAGAAGAAGAAGAGACGCCAAACTGAAATCGGCGGCGCGCACTAGCCACTCCGTGTGGTTCACGAGAATAGTGGCGGATGATGTAGCCAGGGTGGAAAAGATCGCGGCCGTTGGGGCTTTCGCTTCATTCACCGTCTTCATGAAGGCCAGGCCCTTATACACGTCTCCAAGGCCATACATATAGCGGGTGGTAGCGAGGAAAGTGACGAACGTCGTGATAATCATATAGAGAACGGAAAAGTAGATCACAGCTGTCTTGGTGTTTCCACCCAGATAAGTGTGAAAGATCTCACCGATTCCATTGTCGAACGTCCGCAGCTTGCGCATATCCACCGAGGTTACGAAAGCTATGCAGAGACCAAGAACAAGAGCTATAGAGAGAAGATTACTTATGTAAAAGGATCTGGGAATATCCTTCGGGTCCTTGGCCTCTTCTGTGAACTTGATGAGCGCATCAAAACCGGCGAGAATAAAGAAAAAGTAGAGAAGCGACGTCACAAAAGACTGGTCAGGCTTTTCAGGAACGGACGGGAGCCCTTTGCTCGCGAGTCCTCCGAGGCCGAGAACAGAGGCGGCCGTCAGAATCAGGATCAGGCCAGCCGTGAAGAAATTGATCACCTCCTTGTCAACATCAATGCCTCTGACAGATAGAAACCCCATTCCGCCCAGCAGGGCCAGGGCAAAGGTGATCTGGCCGAACCAGGTGCCCTCTGGAAAGAGCATGTGAGAGCAGATCACCAGAATTGTGCTAATAGACAGAATATTCCAGAGAAGCACTGCGACGGCTGTTGCGTCGGATGTTCTCTCACCGAAAATTTTCTTGACAAAATCCGATTCGGCCGTATTTGTCTTGAAAGCTTCCCAGGCCTCTTCATACGTGCGGGCGGCACCCATAAGAACAGCAGAAGATATGGCTAGGGCGGCGGGCCACCAGTTTCCACCCTTCATTACGGCCTCACCGATCAGATTAAATCCCCCCGAGCCGATGATAGAAGCAATGCCGAAAAAGATGAGGTCTGTGAGTGTGAGGGATTTTTCTAACGCCATGCCGCGATTTCTAGAGTGGTGTTAGGTATTGTACCTATTCAGAATGGACGATACACCCAAGCTGGAGCCAAAACAACTATTTACAAAGAGGGAAAGTCGGGACAGGGCGAGGCTGAAGGCGTATAACCAGATGTTGGGGCAAATACATCATCGCATTTTTACGACGTCGCAACTTCCTGGAAATCCGAATTATTTGATGTATACTGTTCCGCCGTTTATTATTGGCCTGCCCCATATTGACTTGGAGGATTGTATTGTCTATATTGTGTTTCAACTGAGGTCAAGCGGATTCGAGGTGCGATTCACATATCCGAACTTACTGTATATCTCGTGGAAAAGCTATGAGCGCGAGTATCTTCTCAAACAGAACCCGATTGTGCAGGCGATGACGCCTCCGACGCCGATTGTAAAGAAGGCGGATAAGTCGAAGGTGAAGTTTACTGAAAGTGCTGCTCCTGCTGCACAGCAACAGCAAGCAAAGGCGGCTGAGTATATTCCACCTGCCAGCTTCGTGAATACACTGACACGCCCTCCGAATCCGCCGCGGCCAGGCGCAACAGGGGCTGGAAATGTCTTGGCGGATCTGTGGAATTTTACATAACGTCGTGACTTTATTTTAAGGATGCTTTAGCTTCCTTAAAATAAATGTCCTACGACTAATCTAGGTTGTGTGAAGAAGATTGTAAAGCCTGTTTGCGATCACCGCGCCAATCTTTCTCTTTCCGTTCAGAACAGCGGCGAGCTGCTGCTCCGTTGCGCCCCAGACTGCTGTTAAGGTAGGATACACAGCGAGGATCGCACCTGCGCCTGCAGCTGAAATGCCTGAGCACTGCTGTAGAACAGCCGAGGCAAAAACAGCGGGGTCGTCTGTATTTCCCTTTCTGTGAATGGAAATAGTATCAGTATATTTAATCTTGGCAGCCTCCTCCGTCATGAACACTTTTGGGTCTTCATGAAGCTGGTCTGCCAGTTCCTTGCAAAGCTTCGCCGTGTCATCGAGGCCATCTGTCTGAAGAACAGACACACCGTATCTAAGCGTGAGCCTGGTCAAGTGCTTTCTTAGCGCCTGTTTCTGTAAGCGGCCGTTCATGCGGTCCAGATCGCCCTCAATGATATACAGAGGTCTCAGTCCATTTGCCTGGCAATGGGAAAGAAGCCTGGTGCGCTGCTCTCTGTATCGGCCATCCATAATGGACGCCTCCAGATCGGCCACGGACTTTCTCTCTGCCACGATGCCGCCTACTGCCAGAGTCTCTCCAGAAAGGCCGATCCACACGTCGCCGACAGGAAGAGGCTTGGCGGGCCATCCGAGTCTGGAGATGAGTTCACGCTCTCGGTTGTCTAGGAGAGCCATTTACTTTTGATAGTATTACTTGTTTATATGGAGATTGATAAAATATCTAGAATTCTAGAGGGGGTATATTTATTATTATCAATAAAATAGCGTTTTAGATTTAATTCTTTACACACTTTTGTAAAGCGCGGCGTTGTCAGTAGACCACACTCAATTACAATAGTATAAATTTTACAGAACATAACATTTATCATTCCTGCACCATGGCATCCAATAACAACGGATGCATTCACAAAATGGCGAACTTGCTCCTCAAAGGGCATCTCTTCAAGTATAACTGTTTTAAATCTTCCTGTATAAAGGGTGTGGAGATTACTTTTAATGATATCTAGTTCACGGAGTTCACGGAGTTTCTTTCCATTTTTATTTTTAAGTATTGATTGATCCAGTTGACTTGCGAGCAGAGGATCAGAAACTAGGTTTATAGTATTTCCTCTTTCAATTAAAAGAATTTCTGGATACATTGGATCTACTGCATATTCATCAATTGAATAACGCTTAAAAATATGAGCACGAAATCTTTCTATTTGCTCTTTTGTAATACTTTCATGAAGAGGAGGTGTTAAAACATATTCTGGACATGGAAGCGCTGCATACTCTTCTTCAGATACTTCTATGTTTTTTCTTTGTAGAATCTCTTCATAGAGAGACGTAAAATTTCCTATTGTTTGTTTAATGTCTTTCTTCCTATATACGGTTGTATAAGAAGAAAGATCACTTGATAGTTCAGTTATTACACAATCGTATATAAAATGTGCATAACGAAAAAGATCATAATAATATACTGTATTATGATCGCCAACCTTGAAATTATTAATAGTAACTTTAACATCTCCCATTATTTCCAACTAGAAGATGGATAGATAACTCTTTTATCTATGTTATCCTTGTATTTCAAAACAAAAGTATAGATTTCTTGTATAGCCTCTTTGTTAAGACAAATAGGCTTGAGGCCAAGCTTGAGAAACTGATCATTTTTAACAACGAGTTCATTGGTTTTTAATTCATTGCGAGGATTGTCTAGAAATTCATACGGTTTCCCTATAAGATTTGCAAGATCAATAAGTCTATGAGTTTCGGTAATCTGATTATAGATTTTAACTCTATCTTCTTGTGTTTCTGTCTGAATAGCGAGTTCAATACAGTCCATGCTATTTTCAATATGAATAAAGGCTCGCGTCTGCTCTCCTGTTCCGTATATTGTGAGAGGAGTGTTTATAGCGGCCTGGACAATAAAACGATTCAAGACGGTTCCATAGTCGGAGTCGTAGTCGAAACGATTAACCAAGTCTTCGTGAAGCATGGTTTCCTTTGTCTGGGCGCCCCAGATAATCCCTTGATGGAGATCAGTGATCCTGAGCTTGTAGTTTTTCTGGTAGAACTGAAAAAGCAGAGCATCCTGCGATTTTGTCATATGATAAATGGATCCAGGATAGGTCGGATGATAGATTTCAACAGGTTGCTCTGCAATTTTCACTGTAATATAGCCTTCGGGAATGACCGTGTTAGGTATGACGCCGTATCCATAGACTCCCATCGTGCCGAGGTGCACTAGATGAATATTGCGATCGCAATCTGTTATGGCGGAAAGAATATTGTGAGTGGCGTTTATGTTATTGTTGACAGTGTATCTGCGCTGGGCTGCCCCCTTCATTGAATAGGGGGCGGAGCGCTGCTCTCCCAGATGCACGATCACATGCGGTTTGAAGGTTTGTAGTGTGGCACAGAGCTCTTCATAATCGGTCGCAACATCCAGTTGTTTGAACCCTATGGCTCTTTTTGTTATTGAGGTCCATGTATCTATACGTGTCTGAATATCCTTGATAGGTGTTAGAGAAGAGGTTCCCAGGTTGGAGTCTATGCGTCGCCTGGATAAATTATCTAAAATAAAGATTTCATCGCCGTTTGAAGAAAGTCGTAGGGCCAGAGGCCAACCTATAAACCCATCGCCGCCCACTATGATAATTCTCATTCTTCTTACCGTCTATACTTTAGTATTAGAAAGCTCAAAGAGCTTTCTAATATTAAAGGTATTACGGATTATTAGTCGTTTGACATTAATTCTAAGAATTAAGTCACGACATTACTTTAAAGGGGGCTATTTATCGGCGGATTTTGCGTGTGTTTTTCACCTTGCGCGTGTTTTTCTTGGAACCGCCATAACGACGAGGAGGAGGTGAGTGACCTCTCCTTCTGCTTTCAGCACCGCTAGACGGTGCCCACACTGCTGCTGCTGACGCCGCATACTGTGCTTGCTGAGCCCGTGCAGCTCGCGCTGCTTCCGCCGCCGCGGCCGCGGCCATCTGTTCTTGTTGTGCCGCTTGCATTTGTGTCATCTGTGCTCTTTGCGCGATGGCCTCTTGCACTCGTAACCGCTCGGTAATATCGTCATATATCGTATTTATATGAGCAAATGCCCGTTCCGCTCCAGCTATAACATGCTTTTGACCATATGGAATAGTATTAATCTCTCTCCTAACTTGTTTCTGAATTTTGGTAATAATGCCTATGGCTATCTTAAGAACATTGATATCAGAAAGTTTGGCCTCTTCTGCGTTTCTTACTCTAGTCGCATAATTAATAGGAGCGTTTCGGCCAATAGGTAGTTCATCACCAGGAATACCGAGTTTACCCCTTATAAATCTTATTGCAGTATAAATACGATCAAAATTAATTTTTGGCTCATCCACATAAGTTGAGACTCCATGACTCATGCGATATTGATTAAATACACGTATTTGGGACTGGGTTAGAACTGCCTTACTCTTTTGCAATTCAGTAGTATATTCAGTTCCAAGAATACGGCCGGCAATAGCGATAGCCTCATCATATCCCCTTTTTTCTTCTCGTGCTTCCTGTTCTTCAAGAAGTGTTGGCAGAACTTGTCTTGCCTGCGGTTTCCACTGTGCTGATGCTGCCGCCGTAGGCTTGCGTGAATTAGATTCAAGCTCTCTTCTAACCGCATTATTATACTCCCGTTGATTTCTAGCAGTTCTATTCGTGAATCCAAAATAATGAGCTATATTATGAAATCTGTTACGAGTCTTCGTGAGGCAAGAACCACGTTGTTCACAGTTATTATTGTTATTGCTCATTCTATCAATAACAATAGAAAATTACCGTTATTAGTCGTTTGACATTTATTTTAAGGAAGTCACGACGTTACGCAATATCCAGATCCTTCAGACGTTCCACTGTAAAGTTTTCAATGTGAAATTGCTGTTCACCCGTTTCTAAAAATGTCCTAATCACTTCCTCGGCTTCTTGAAAAATTCCACTCGTTTTATTTTCATTTGCGCGAATATCGGATTTACCCTCGTGCTGAATAGCAATATATGGCCAGGTTGCCCATAAGCGGAAGTTTCTCGCATAGTAGTGATCAATCACAAAAACAGCATATGTGGGCTGGATGTCTCTGAGAATCTGCTCATATTTGTGGGCTGGGATAAGACAAAAATGGGTTGTTTTTCCATTCACTTTGATAAGAGGAGGGTCTTCCTGGATAAGGGTCTGTCTGGTGAAAAAGAGGGGACCGCCGAGAAAAACATCGAAGCTGTCTCTCTTTGACCAGAGAGTTGGTAGTAGGGTAGTGAAGCGCTCGCTGCTTTTGATTAGACAGTCGTCTTCAAGAATCAAGACCCATGGATAGCCACGTTGTGCTGCGATTTCAATGCATTTACGATGGGATAGGGTGCAGCCTTTCCAGCCTGGCGTAGTCTCAACGGCTTCCACACGCTCGATCGGAACGGGCCAGGACGCGAAGGCATCTTCCATGCGTTTTCTGCGATCTGGTCGTTTTTCTAAGTTTATGAAGAGGGTGGGAGGAAACTCCATCTATTAACGGCGTGACTAAAACTTAAGAATGCTTTAGCTTCTTAAGTTTTATGTCAAACGACTAAAGGGGTGTCCTTATGCGAAATCAGGATTCCACGCCTTTCCATCACTATCTAGAAGATCACGCAAGAACCAGTTCGCCGGCTTCTTAATGTCCTTCGTATAATAGGCGTGGCCGAAGTCAATAATCCAGACCTTCCCTTGCGTTTCAATGAAGTTATAGGGTGTGATGTCAATATACTCAATCCCCTCAACCTCATAGAGGGTTTCTAGAATTCGGATGATTTCATACCAGATATCCATCGGAATCTTGTTAATATCATCGCCATAGACATCTGCTAGACAAGGTGCGGCCAGATCCTCCATCTCAAAGTCCAGTCCATTCACGGAAAGAACCTTGGGGCTAAATCCATGCCTCGAGGCCACCTGCTGCAGCTCAATCTCAAGAGGGGAGGAGGCTGTCTTCTTGAAAGGCATTATGACTATTTAGTATGGGGGTGATTGACTCAATTTTATATCACAATAATAGAATGGCGACCAACGTCTCCGTGGAGATCCAGACAATCCTTGAGAATAATAAGCTGGAAGATCTGAAGGGATTTATCAGCAAGCGCAAGTGTCTGAATTCGTGTAATCTCGGGCTTATCTATATTTTTCACGTTATCCAGTCAGCCGGTATTCTGACAACCACGGTCGCGGCCGGCTATGACATGAAGTATGTGATCTGGATCGGTGTCGGCCTGAATATACTCGCATCCATTATCAATGCGTTTGAAAAGACGAATAGTGCAGTGTCCAAGGGGCTCTTGAAGGATATTCAGGCGATCAAGGATGGGACCTTTCTGGATGAAGGATCCATTGAAATGCCCGAGATGAAGAAGGATGAGAAGGGGACCCCTTTACTGAGTGATACTAAGACCTAAAAAATTATCACTAAATGGGTGGAGATGGATGGAGACTATACAGACATGGGGCTCGCCGCTGGAACGGCCCTAGCTGTTCTTGGTTGCGGCCTAACAGTCCTTTTAACAGCTCTTTTTCCTTGCTCTTGCAATCCTAGGAGGGATTGCAAGAGGAATTGCGCGGACTGTCGATCAGATAGGGAGCGGTGTAGGGCGTGGTGTCGGCGTGGATGCCCGCGGGATCGTGCAGATACGGAGGAGGAGCTGGTGGGGATGGTGTAACGTCGTGACTTTAATTTAACGAAGCTAAAGCTTCGTTAAATTAAATGTCAAACGACTAATAATCCGTCATACCTTATTTTTTAGGAAGCTCTTCGAGCTTCCTAAAAAATAAGTATAGACGGTA
>Ga0007866_1000721_pt1 | contig 9621 bp, 9 predicted proteins | sample CryBogCBH18Jul07_FD_71223 | JGI IMG/M metagenome (GOLD analysis project Ga0007866, IMG submission 71223) | Freshwater microbial communities from Crystal Bog, Wisconsin, USA - CBH18Jul07 | ecosystem: Environmental > Aquatic > Freshwater > Lake | place: Crystal Bog, Wisconsin, USA | collected... | reverse complement strand
ATAATTATTTAAAAAAATTTTATTTTTTATTTTTATTTTATTTTTAAAACGCTTTTTTTTAAACGATTTTTTCTTAATAAATTTTTTTCTTTTTTTATAATTATTTATTAAATTTTTTTGAATATAGTTTGTAGGTACATTAACTAACTCTATAATATCTAAGGTCTTAACAATATAGTCAATTTTGGATTGAATAACTTGATTAACTAAAACTTTTTTATGATTTATTAATTGACGACTTTGAGAAATATTTTTAACAAAACCTGATTTATATAAAATATTATCTAATCTTCTTTCTAAAATTTTAATAAAACTAAAATTTAAAGTAAAAAAATTTTTTTTTTCTGTGTTATATAAACTAACTAAATTTTTTAATTTATAATCTTGAATTTTATAGAAATAACATAGTTTTTGTTTATTTAATAAATTAAATTTAAATCTTCTTTTGTATCGTTTTTGTTCAAAAAATGAAAAAATTGATGATATTTTTTTTAATGGAACAATACTATTAGGTTTAGTAAAAACTTTAGTATTAGATAAAAAAAAAAATTTAAGCTTTTTATAATAACCAAATTGATATTTTAATAAATGATTATATTTATTAAATTTTGTTTTTTTTAAACGAACAGTTTCCCATGCTCTTGAATTAAATCTAAGTATTTTTTTTAATTTATTCCACTTTTGATTATTAAATTTTTCTAATTTAAAATCATTTCTTACATCTTCTAAAAAACGCGTATAAATTTTATATCGTGGTTTTTGAAATTTTAAAGTCATATTAATTTTTAGAAATTTTTAGTTTATGAAATAAAAATTTTATATTTTTTAATTTATTTTTTTTTTTAACATTTAATAAAGCAGTTCTTTTCCATAATTCAACTATTTTAACAATATAAAATAATAAACGATAAAAATATAAATTACTTTTTAGTGATTGAAAATTACCTACTATAGGATAATCAAAACATTTTATTGTGTTAGATGTAAAACCAATTAAAGGTATGTGTAATAATTTATTCAAAGTAATAATATAACGTCTATCCAAATTATTAAAAAGAAAAATCAAACCAATTCTATAAGCATTTTTTGTTAAATAAAAAACATTTTTTTCTCTATTATTTTCTAAAAAAATATATTTATTATTTGAAATTAATTTTAAATAATAAAAATGTTTTCGTAATAAAATAGGTGAAAAAACAAATACAATTTTTTTATCATTTTTTAAAGTATTAATAAATAAACAAAATAGTTGTTTTAAAGAATCATAAGTAGAAAATATATTAAATATACAAACTTTATTTCTAAAACCATAAAGATAGAAGTTAATGTCAGTTTTAACAAAATAATTTATTAATCCTACATGAACTTTAGAATCTAATAAATATTTAATTATATTTTTAGAAAATTTATAATTTTGTAGTTTCATTAAACTTTTTTACCTTGTTTTCGTATAATTTTTTGATGTTTTAAAAAAATACCTTTTCCCTTATAAGGTTCTGGATATTTTAAATTTTGTAATAAACTAATAAATTCCATTACTTTTTGTTTATTACTACCTTGAACAATAATTGTTTGTTTTCTTTTTTTAGTATTAAAACAAGAAACTTTAAGATAAGAAGGAATTTTTTTACTTATTAAGTGACTAAAACCTAATTTTAATTCAATTTTATCATCGATTAATTTACAAGTGTAACCAAGACCAATTAAGTTTAACTGAAACTTATAACCTGAATCGACACCTCTAATAGCTTGATTTATTAAATTAATAATAGTTCTAGCATAAAAAAGATTATTTAATGAAATTTTAGAAATTTCTAATTTATTTTTATCTATAATTTTTATAAATAAAGGATAATATGAAACTGATTCAATACCTAAATTACCTTCAAAAAAAATTTTAGAATTTTTTAAAGATATTTTTAAATTTTCTGGAAATTGTATAATATAATTATTCATTTTATTTATTCAATAATACAAATAAGTTTACCTCCTATTTTTTTTTTTTTATTCATTTTTCCTTTTAAAAAACCTTTTGAAGTAGATAATATAACAAGTTTATCTAATAAATCTAATTTCCATAATTTAGAAATAGATAAAAAAGTAGTATTTTTTTGTAATGGAAAAAATTTTAAACTTTTTATAAAAGAAATATTATTATTATATTTTAAAAAGACTTTAATTTCATTATTACTTATTAAAACATAATGTTTTATAAAATTTTCTTTATAAATTATATTTAAAATTTTTAAATTTAATTTAGTATTTGATATAACAACAAAAAGTTTTTTTGCTAAAATACCATTTTTTATTCTTATTAACATATCATATATAGAATTAGAAGTAATCATAATTAATTTATATCCGGTTTGTAATTATAAAAAATTTTTAAATGTTTTTTTTTTAATAATAGACATTTTTCCCATAATAATAGAATTAAAAGTAATTTCATCATTACAATAAAAATCATTCATAATTGGTTTTAAATAAGATTTTATAAATTTTATTTTTTTAAAAAAATATAAATTTATAAAATAAGTTGATAAACCTAAAATTGATGGTATTAGTTCTAATAATTTATCATTAAAATTTATTATATATTTATTATTAAGTACTTGTAATAATTGCGAATCATCTCTATTTTGTAAATTGTTAACATTATTAATAATTTTTGATGTTATTTGACATTTATTTTCTACATTAAAAAATTGTCCTTCTTTTTCAACAAAAGTTTTTCCTGGAATAAAATAATTAATTAAATTATTATTTAGTATCGGAAAATGAGAACTTTGATAAATTATAGTAGGATTATTATAAAATAAATTTAAATTAGATTTATTATTATTAAATAATACTTTTTCATTATTAAAATTTATATAATTATTGATATAATTTAAAATTTCTTTATTAGGTTGTATAAAATATAAAATTTTCATAGAATTCAATAATTCAGGAAAAAAATAATTAATACCAATATTATTATTTCCAACAAAATTTGAATCAGAAACTAATAAATTTATAAAATCTTGATTAAAAACTTTAATATTTTTATTATAAAAATAAATAGTTGATAAAAATTTAAAAGAATCAATTCTTTCTAATAATCCTGAACCATATAATAATAATGGTGATTTGGAAATTTTTAATGTTTTTGAATTTATACTCTTACTTTCTAAAATTGCTATACAATTAAATAAATTTAAACTTATATATTTATTGGATTTATACGTAGAATTAAATATAGAACCTATAGATAAACTTGTTATATTTTTTTTAACTACATTTTTTTGTATTTGTAAATTTAATAATGCAGCTTCTATTCGTGCGTTAATATTAATAAATAAAAAAAAATCAGCTTTATTAATATTTTCTAAAGTAAAAGTATAATTACTTAAAAAAGTAGGAGAAAGTTGAATAAAACGGTCATGAACAATTTTAGAAATACCATAATTATTTGTTAATAATTTAGCTGCTATAATACTTTCAGAATCTAAATTATTTCCTAAAATAAAACAAACTTTTTTAGGATTTGTTGATTTTAAATTTATTAAAAGTTTTTTTATAGCCTGATACCATAAAATAGGTTTTAATTTATTATTAATATCTTTTTCCAAAGGTTGAGTTAATCTATTATTAAATAAACCATCATAAGAAAATCGTATTTTATCTGTAATTAATTCTTGATTACACTTTGGTAAAATACGTATAATTTTAGACTCTTTATAATCAACTCGAATTAAAGTACCTAATGCATCAAAAATATCAATAGATTCTGCAGATTTTAATTCCCATGGACGAGCATTATAAGAATAAGGCTTAGATGTTAAAGCACCAACTGGACATAAATCAATCAAATTACCTGAAAGTTCACTAAAAATCAGTGTATCAATATAATTAGTTATTTCGGTTTGTTGACCCCTATTCACTGTACCCAATACATCTGTTCCTATTATTTCAGAAACAAAACGTTCACATCTAGTACAATGAATACATCGAGTCATAATTGTTTTTATTAAAGGATTAAAATTTTTATCTTCCACCTTACGTTTTTTTTCATAAAATCTAGTTGTATCTGAACCAAAAGTCATAACTTGATCTTGTAAATCACATTCTCCTCCTTGATCACAGATAGGACAATCTAAAGGATGATTAAGTAATATTAATTCTAAAATTCCTTCTCTTGCTTTTTTAATTAAAGGCGTATCTGTAAAAATTTTCATATTTTGACTAATTGGCATTGCACATGCTGCAATTGGTTTCGATAATTTTTCAATTTCAACGAGACACATTCGACAATTTCCAGCAATTGATAATTCTTTATGATAACAAAATCGCGGTAAATTTATACCAATAGAAGAACAAGCTTCAAAGATAGTACAATTTTGCAAAACTTCTATCTCATTATTGTTAATATAAATTTTTATATTTATAAAATTAATTAGGCCTAAATGGACTTGAACCATTGACTTTACGCTTATCAGGCGTACACTCTAACCTCTGAGTTATAGGCCTTTAAAAAAGTAAAAAGTTGAAGAAAGTAGGATTCGAACCTACGTAGGAAAATTCCAACAAATTTACAGTCTGCCACCATTAGCCACTCGGTCATTTCTTCTTTTTTTATATTCTAGGTTTTTTTTGAGGTCTACAACCATTATGAGAAATTGAGGTAAATTCAAATACTTTTTTAGTTATTTTTAATTTACCTTTTCTTATAAATCGAGCAATTTTTATACGTCCTTTATTTCTTCCTCGTAATATTAAAATACATTTTTTATATCCTAATTCACAAGCTTTTTTACTAATCATTTCAGCTGTTATTTGAGTTGCATATTTTGTTTTACTTTTACTATTGTGAAATCCACAAGTTCCTGTTGAAAAAGTAATTTTTGGTTGTTTATAATAATTAGTTAAAGTAAAAATACTATTTTGTTTTGAAAATAAACAATATAAAAAACTATCAGGACGCTTTTTTTTAATTTTTAATTTTTTTAATTTAGTAATTTTTGATAATGGTTTATCTAAATTTTTTTTTAACCAAACAGTTTTATTTTTAAATTCTTTTAACTTAGGTTTGTTAATATTTTTTTAAATAATTTAAAATTTAATATAATTATTATACTTACAATATAATATTAAAATTATATTATCAATGCTTAATAAAATATTTTAACAGAGAAAGTGGGATTTGAACCCACGATACTTTTAAAGTATGTCAGTTTTCAAAACTGATACCATAAACCACTCGGACATTTCTCTTTTTAAATATTTTTATTTTAATTATACAAGCGAAAGAAGAGACTTGAACTCTCATAATTAATCTTGGCAAGATTACACTTTACCATTTAAGTTACTTTCGCAATATTAAAATAGGTAATTTAAAAGAAGTTAAAAAAAATAATGTTTCAATAGTATTATAAAAATCATTATTTTTTAATTTTATATTAATATCTATAGAAAAAATATTTTTGAAAAAAGAATAAAAAAATGTTAATTCTTGAAAACTATCAATTTCTCTTATGGAAAAAGATAATGAATTATTATTTGAAATATTTAAAAATTTTTTATTTGCTTTAAAATTTGGAAAAACATAAAAACCTAATTTTTGAAAAATATCATAAGCTTTAGTTTTATTCAAATTTAATTTAAAACCATTGGGTGAATTTTTTTTTAAATTTAAAAAAATTGTATTTTTTGTAGCTTTAGTTAATATTGGAGAATTCAATGAAATAAATTCTAATGCTAAAGCATTTGTTATGTGTTTTTTTAGTATAAAATCTTTTACACCAATATTTATACTTATTTTTTCTAATTTTGGAAGTTGATTACAATTTAAGTATAAAAATCGTGAACTTAAATCTTTTAAAACAATTTTTTTATAATGTTTTTGATATAAATTCATTTTTTAATTAAACAAAACCTTGTGATATAATTGCAAGTTTCATAAATTTACTTTTCCTTAATTCCCTAAGAACAGGACCTTTTATTCTAGTTCCTAAAGGGCGATATTGCTTGTTTAATAATCCAATAGTGTTACTATTAAAATTTATAAGTTTTGAATGTTTTCGTTTATATTTAGCTTTAGTACGTAATATAACAGCTAATGTCATATCACCCTTTTCAATTTTTGTTTTTAAAGTTCGTTTTTTTTTCATTTTTTGAATAGAAACTAAAATTAAATCCCCACACGAACTCCATCTATTTTTAAAACCATGTATAATTTTTATACATCGTCCTATTCTACAACCTGAATTATCGGCAATGTTTAGAATACTTTGAACTTGAATCATTAATAATTGACAGAGAGAATGGGATTTGAACCCATGATAGATATAAATCTATGTTGATTTAGCAAACCAATGCTTTAAACCACTCAGCCATCTCTCTCTATATCAGGACGATGTGATTTGAACACATAACTTCCTATTCCCAAAACAGGCGCGCTAACCTAGTTACGCCACGTCCCGATAATTATAATAATTTTATATTTTTTTATTATAAAAAACTATTATATAAATAAAATAAAATAATAAAAGTACTACTTAAAACAAAAATTAATATATATTGAAAAGTTAAACCACTTTGAGACTTTCTTAATATTATAGAATTATCATAAACAGTTTTAGATAAACCATAAGGACCTATCATTTCAATTAAACCTCGATCTATCATCTTATAAGTTATAAAATAACTAAAATTTAATAAAATTTGATTTATATACTCATTATAAATTTTATCAAAAAACCATTTTTTATTTAAAAATTTATATAATTTTCGTCCTAATATACTAATTTTAAAAGTATAAATTGATTTAAAATTATATTTATATAAAAAATATGATAATGAACCACCTATAATACTAAATATTACTGGTAACAATTTAGTAAATATAGAAATAAATTCAGAATCAATTAAAACTAAATTTTGGGGATGAACAAATAAAGCGTTGCCCCAAAAATTTGTTCCAAATCCAATAATCATATCTTTTAATATATAACCTATAAAAATACTCGGGAAAACTAAAATAGCTAAAGGTAAACCCATTTTTATTGGACTATCATGAATATTTATTATTGAAAATTTATAACCATTTGATTCATTTAAAAAAGTTAAATAAATTAAACGTATAGAATAAAAACTAGTACAAAAAGCTCCTAAAGACCCTAATATGTAAACAAAATGACTATATGTTGTAAATTTAGCATAAGCAACTTCTAAAATAACATCTTTTGAGTAAAATCCAGTTAAAAATGGTATTCCCATTAAGGAAAGAGAACCTATTAACATAATTCCATATGTAAAAGGAATTAATTTTCTTAAGCCACCCATTTTTCGCATATCTTGTTCATCACCAACGCTATGAATAACAGAACCAGCTCCTAAAAATAATAAAGCTTTAAAAAAAGCATGATTTGCTAAATGAAATATTCCTACTGAGTAATTTGATAAACCACATGCAAAAATCATATAACCTAATTGACTACAAGTAGAATAAGCAATAACCTTTTTTAAATCATTTTGTACTAAACCAATACTAGCAGCGAATAAACAAGTTAAACCTCCAAAAATAGTTACAATAGCGAGACTAAATGGTGCATATTCAAATAATGGAGAAGAACGACCTATTAAAAAAACTCCTGCAGTTACCATTGTTGCGGCATGAATTAAAGCAGATACAGGTGTGGGTCCCTCCATTGCGTCAGGTAACCATACGTGCAAACCTAATTGTGCAGATTTTCCTATTGCTCCTATAAGTAATAAAATACAAATAAGAGTAATTGAATAAATTTCAATATTAAAAAAAATAATTTTATTATTTACAAAATTATTTATTAAACTAAAAACAACAGAATAGTTAGTAGAATTAAAAATATAATAAATTGTAAAAATACCTAAACTTAAACCAAAGTCTCCTATTCGATTTACTAACATGGCTTTTATAGCAGCTTTATTTGCTTGTAATCTAGTAAACCAAAAATTTATTAAAAGATAAGATGATAATCCCACACCTTCCCATCCAACAAACATTTGAATAAAATTATCAGCGGTTACTAAAATTAACATAAAAAAAGTAAACAAAGATAAGTAGCACATAAATCTAGGTAAATGAGGATCTTTTGACATATATTCTGTTGAATAAATATGAACAATAGTAGAAATAAAAGTAATAATACAAAGCATTACTGCTGTTAGACTATCAAATAAAAATCCCCATGAAATTGAAAAAAATTCAAAATCAATCCAATTTATTAGATGTATGTAAGTTGGACTTCCTTCTAATCCAACTTCATAAAATACTATAAAAGAAAGAAAAGAAGTAAAACCGATACAACTACTTGTAAATATAGATGATCCATAGGAGCCTAATTTTCTACCAAAAAATCCAGAAAGTAATGCACTAATTAATGGTAAAAAAACAATAATTAAATACATTTAATTAAAAAAATTATAAAAAAGAATTATAGTACTAGTATATAAAAAAATTCAATTAAAAAAATATATAATTTTAATTATCTATTCCCATTCTAAACTTCCTACTTTCCAAGCATATATTAAACCAATACTCAATTCTATTAAAAAATCAATCATTACCCAAAAGCCAGATAAGCCGATTTGATTTAAAGAAATAACCCATGGAAATAAATACATAGCTTCTAAATCAAAAATAATAAAAAGTATAGATACTAAATAAAATCTAACGTCAAAAGTTTGACGTGCATCTTCATAAGGATCAAACCCACATTCATAAGGAGATAATTTCTCAGTATCCGGCTTATGAATAGCTAAAATATACGATAAACTAAATATAATTAAAGAAAGTAGTATACTTACAAAAAAAAATAAAAATATAAAAAAATATTGTTGATAAAAGAAAGAATTCATAGATGTATAATTAATTATAATATATAAAACAGATAGATGGCTATTTTAAATTTTATTAATGAACCGTACAAATCCTTGTTTAAAAAAATTGTTACGTATAAAAATTAATATTTGTAAATAAAACCAAATATATTTACTTGTTCTGAAAATGGTTATTTTTATACTATTATATGAAATTTTAAAACAAAAAATTATGAAGTATTTTTTTTGTTTATTTATTTTAAAAAAAATTTTAAATACATAATAAATATTATTTTTTACATTTTTAATGAACTATATTTTTATAGGTATTTTATAGTTTTATTTTTATAAAATCTGTTATTATTATTTTTAATTAGTACATTACTTTCTTAATTTTTTAAAATAAATAAAGAAAGTTGTTTTGGTTTTACTTTAAAAAAGTAAGAAAGTAAAAAAAATATAATTGTAAATAAGCATAAATGGTACTAGGAAAGGTTCAATTCCTTTCATATGCAATCGGGGGCGATGAACTGCTTTATACTTGGTGATAATTTCATTAAGGTAATTATAGTTCTCGACTGGAAATCAAATAAAGAGGTTGTTTTTTTAACCTCTTTATACTAAGAATGTTTATGTTTTAATAAATATTCAAGTCAAAAAATGTTGATTTCTAGTCGGGGGCTTCAGCCTCCTACATTACCTTAATGATCGATATATGATTATTTAAAACTCATTAAGGTAATGTAGGAGGCTGAAGCCTTACTTGAAACTAATAAATTAATA
>Ga0007866_1000720_pt1 | contig 9625 bp, 9 predicted proteins | sample CryBogCBH18Jul07_FD_71223 | JGI IMG/M metagenome (GOLD analysis project Ga0007866, IMG submission 71223) | Freshwater microbial communities from Crystal Bog, Wisconsin, USA - CBH18Jul07 | ecosystem: Environmental > Aquatic > Freshwater > Lake | place: Crystal Bog, Wisconsin, USA | collected... | reverse complement strand
AGGATAAGGAGGCTTGTATTCTCTGCGCCATTGACGAGTTCCTCGACTCAGTATTCAACGAGCCTAAGAAGCCATCAGCCATCATTACTGAGTGAGCGAAAAGGTAGAATACTCCAAGCTGTCTCCACGCATGTTATCCATGCAAAAGAAGATTGATGCTTCTTCTGAAGGCCGAACCCGGCCTCCATCCCAGCAATACAGGGATAACTGGAGCCTTATCTTCGGCAAGAAGAGGAAGAAATAAGATGCCAGCACACAAGAACTACGTCCCGCATAACGAAATTCTACACATTGAAACCCGCAGATCGCAGGACGACTGGGATGACTACCTCAATAACCTCTCTAAGATCGTCGGTGAAGCTTGCGACAAGTGGCTAGCAAGCCGTGGCATAGAACCGATGCCTTTCATCCAGATCCCGATAAGAGATCCTAACAAGGGCAAGGAATAATTCTGGTCGCCCTAACAAGTTAGGCTCTGGTCGCCCTAACAAGTTCGGCGGAAAAGCGAGGCGAGGCGAAGCCGAGCCGATGCAGTAAAAAAGGGGAGCCCGGCGTTAGCCGGACTCCCCTGTGCATTTTACTTATACTTATCAGACCAGTAAGCAATGAGAACCGAACATATCAAAGCAATGATTGCTTCGACGAGTGTTTGGCGATTCTTCATTTTCCCATGTAGTCAGGGATGCCTGATAGTTGAGCGTCTATGATCTCCTGCTCGTCAGGATCAAGCGTGAAGTCCTCTTGGACTACTCCACGCTGATGATCGGCTTGCTCTGCTGATAGGATTGTTGTAGGCCTGTCATATGGACTACGATAGCCGTAGTTGCTTGAATACGTCTGATACGTTTTGCCGATACTACGAGACGCAAATCCAAGCTGATGACTTGTAGCATCCTTGTGCTTCCATTCTGAAAGCTCAGGATCAGACAACTCGTTAGCGTTGAACTCCATCCATGTCCAGCTATCAATAGGATAAGCCTGTACGCCTTTAGCGTTCCATGCATCTGCTATTGCCCCCACGATGGCCTTTGTTGTACCAAAGATCCAACGTCCTTTGCTAGTAATACCGGCATATAGTGAAGCTTTATCATCTACGGCAACTACCAGTTTACCTTGTGGATTCAGAGCCAAGAATGCGGCATAACCAGTTATGTGTTTAAGTTCCTCTTTACGCTGAAGCATAGGAGTGTGATCTGCCATACAGATGAGAAGATGCTCAGAGTCACAACTAACCGAGTCGTGATCCTTTGACTTCTGACCTGCCCAGTTAACAACTCCGTTATGCGCAAGCGTCCAACCTTTACGGCGAAACGGATGCACATTCTGAAGATTGACACCGCATGTGGCAGTACGACCATGAACTATCATATGCTTGTTATTTACATATGAACCTTCTTGAGAAGTACGATAACTGGTTGAGAATGCGGAAGCGGCGTTCCCGGCTCTGCGATACAGATTGGGAAGCGAGTCCATATTCTCGAACTCTGACGGCTGGACGAACTTGGCACGAAGCCCAGTTGATCCTGATTGTGCATATCCGAATCCATCCTTCTCTGAATGAGTGATGACTTCATGAGCGGCCTGCAGTGCTAAGTCTGCGGCTTGTTTGCTAAGTGGCTGATCTTTGGACGATGTCCATCCTGCTAATTTACACATATGATTAGTTTCCTGTTATTTAATTTGTTACGGGTTGAGCGATACCTAGCGAATTTCCGCTGATATCTATGGTGGCTGGGCGACTGACTGGCTGACGAGTGCGATAGCCTCGGCAAGTGCGACCTGACTGCTCCCATGCAGTGAGGAATGCCTCGCAAGCTTGCTTATCTACTGACGCAGTGGAAGCCATACGCAACTTCTTACGCATAGTCTTAAGAGCGTAGCACAGACCCTCTGGAGCATTGCGAGATGCCCAAGAGAAGAACTGAGGCCATGCAAGATGCGCCGTGTCCATCGTGATAGGATAAGGCGTATCGTTCGGAGTGCAGTTGAATGCCTCTGACCACTTGGCAATAGCCTGCATTAGCTTTGCTCTACCAAGCCACTCTTCTGGTTTGTTAGTCGTACCCCATACACGCATCTCTACAGTGCCAGTGCGATGCCATGTGTTGGCTGTGACTGCGGCCTGTTTGTGACCGATGGCACGATCAAACGTCTGTTCCGTACCGCTCACAGGAGCCCACGTATGATTACGCCTGACACCGCTGACAAGCCAGCGAGTCCAAGACAAGTGATAACGCAATGCGTCAAACACACGCTTACCAGTGGCGTAGTCATACTTGCAGTTGATGTGGATGTGACCACCATTACGGCGATGTCCACCAAGCCGAGTGACTAATCCGCAGACGATCTTGGCACGGACAGGATCAATATGGAACTGAGTCTCACGCTGACCTCCGCCATCTCTGGAGAAGTTAAGCTTGTCGCTCTGCTTCCAGTATCCACTGCAATTAGATGCACCACGAGATAGTTTGATGATCATGTGGTAGTTCATCTCATCCGCTTCAAGCTCACCAGAGCATGCATACAGAGGCAACTGATCATGCAGAGGCTTCACACCTTTATCATGATATGGAGGATTGTAGTTGAAGAAACGCTTGGCATAACTTCCAATGTATATCTGGATGTCCTTCTTGCCCTTTCCAGCTATCATTGTTGCAATCTGGTTGCGATCTAAGCTCATGATGTAGTCATCGAAGTGACTCATAAGCTTGATGAACTTACGATACTTTCGAATCTTACTCACGCTTTTGGCAACATTGAAGAACTCAAGCATTGCCTTCTTGCGCATCTCCTGACTGATATACGGCTTGCTTTGATCTTCTTCAAAGCGAGCCCATGCCTTGTGTATGATGTTCTGTTCTTCCCAAGTGACCATACTCATGATCGCTGTTCCCGGCATACGATGTGATAGCATCATTCCTAGATATGCGGCAACGAATGCAGGAGAACGATGTTGAGACATTCCTGCGATTGCTTTGTTGTCGATTGTTTTGTTCATGGATTAGAATACGTTGTTAGCTTCTGCAAGCTGGTTGATAAGATCCTCAAGCAGATAGCTGAGTTTTAGTGCCTGTTGGTTGTCTTCATCCTTAACGTATTTCATTTGATGATCTACGATTAGGATAAGTCGTGATAGTTCTGACTTACTGATTAGGTTATCCATACTGCGATTGGTACAGTTAACGAGCGACCAACTCGGTTTTTATGTGTGTGTACTAACTGAGAAGCATGTAGGCGATCATTATCATCCACGCTTCAACAAAGATGATAGTGATGATGTTCAGAAAGAGAAGCTTGAAATTGTAGTTCATGCTTCCTCCTGTTTGACGATGCGACCTGATTCCAGATCTACTACGTAGTTATCTGCTACCCACTCTTGATGAGCGAGAGCGTCTTCGGTGTTTATGTAATCGGACATAATATTTAATGTTGGTTGTGTGCTCACGCACGAGTTTACTAACGTAAAAAAAATAAATCTAACTAGAGCCGACTTCCTCTATCACTCACGCCGTCTAACGTAATCTGTCAAGAGGAAGCTCTCAATCTAATCTCTGGCCGCTCCCTAGCGTGTCCTTCGATTACCAGCGTCGATAGCTGGAAGCCACTCTACCGCAATGGCTCGATTTTCTCGTTTTTCGAGGGAGGATCTCGTCTGGATTCACTCCAGATGGGCAGGGACTTTGTCCCCCGTCGTGCTTTGTGCCAAGGCTATACGCAAGGTTTGGGTTCGGCCTTCCTCCCCCCATGGCGACGGTGATTTGCTGTCTCACCCAGTTGAGCTGGACGTTGCTTTCTTCGGGATTCGGAACGTCGTTACCTCCCATCGCCGATCTGGCTAGGTGGGCTACTTTTTTCCTCATCACAGATAGGCGTAAGCCGTGAGGAAAAAATAGAACTCCGACGACAGTAGGCATGGGCTAAGGTAACAGTGACGATAATCCCGCAAGCAACGACAGATCACAGGGAGACGCAAAAGAATAGCCATGCATGGGGAGAAGAGCCAACGGAACCCACTTGCTTAGCCTGCACAAGCACAAGACGGAACCCTGCCCAATCTAGTGAAGAAAGACAAGAGATCCAGAAAAACAGAAAGAGAGTTAGATTGCGAAGTGGCGAAGCTATAGCTGGAATACAGACACGCAGGAAGGCAAGGAGATAGAGAGAGCTGTAACGCAGACAGAACTGCGTGCCACAACTCTGGCAACGCCAGCTATTTACATCATGCTCAAGGCGACGAAGGAGCTAGAGCCAAAGGATTAGACAACATGTCACAATCTTGTTACACTACCAAATCTATATGGCTAGAGCGCTCACAGTTGATAAAGAAGAAGTAAGGGCAACCTACCTCGCCACAGGCAATTTAACAGAGACAGCACGTCTCCACGGAGTGAAGGAAGCAACCATCAGACAGTGGGCTAAACGATACAACTGGGAGACTGCCACCAACGTACAAAAGCTACGTGCGAAAGCAGAAGCCATCGTGGAGCTCAAAAGAGAGAATGGACATAAGGATGTCACTGCAGTGTCACGTTCTAGTGATGCGTTGGCACTCGCTTTGAATTCCCACGCTTCTACATTCAGAACGAACATGGCCTCATCTCTAGCTCGCTCTAGCGAGGCTTTAGCTGAGATGGATGGATTTACAGCACTGGATAACTCTAGGAGGATGGTTGATCTAGCTACAGCGGCAGGGAAGATATTTCCTGATATGGCTGATGAGAGTGGTAGGCTACAGGTGAACATACTTGGGTTAGGAGCGGAAGCGTTATGGGCTGGCGTTAGCCAGCCTAGCCATTAGACACTGACTGGCTTTAGCCAGCTATTGATTAAGCGGAGCTAGGCCGATAGGCCAGTGAGTTATCTAGTAAGCAAGATGGTTAGTGTCCCGGCACTAAGCAGATTGCACGACGATAACGAGCGGTAGCGAAGCGTAGGTAAGGGCTTGCGTAGCAAGGAATCTATTATTTGGGGAGAAAGGGACTGACGTGCACCGGGTGTTTGCCCCAAAGTGTTCTAGCCTGTTTTGAAGAATCCTCTCTAATAAAATTTTCCATAAAACCCCAGTGACAACTTTAGTTGCGCTAAAGCGGTTACACTTACCCCAGTGACAACTTTAGTTGCCGCTAAAGAAGTGACACTATCCTTATCCCCTCGTTTCCATCAATTTGCGATAAAAGCGAACTAAGGAAACGAACAATGAGATAAGACTCCCTTTATCTTTGGTGAATAGAGATTCTGTTATGACTTGCGTTTAGGTTTGGCTTTGGGAATGGGGGGATTGGCTCTTCCGAAGAGGGATAGCTTTCTAATGTTCTCAGGTAGGTCTTTGACAAACACTCTTAGTCTCATGGAGTATTCTGGATCTAGGTGTTGAACTAGGTGAGAGCAATCTTCTCCGTTGAGAGCTAGTTGGGAAGCTTCTTTGAAGATTGATTGTTGATTTATGAGGTGAGAGTTTTGGTTGAGCATAGCAGGCTCCGTTCGCTGGAGCTCACGGAGAATCTCATCCTGCTCCCAAAAAGAAAAGAAGGAAATGATTAAAAGTAAGAAAAGAAAAAGACATAAGAAGCCCTAGGCGAGACTAGAGCTTCTGCACTCCCTCGGCTTCAAGTATGACCTATGGAGCCTTATCTGCTGGGTGGATTGGAGTGAGAGGGAACTGGGCGTAGAGCTTAGTTCCTCAAATTAAGAACAGGCGGCGATTCCTGTTCTCTTGACCTTCACGAGTGACCCGCCCGGAGCGATCTTCAGTCGTTACACCGATTCTGTTTTCCAGAATCAGCTTGCATGATTGGGCAGGAGCGTGTAATTGTCAAGCCTTCAATATGGCAACTAGTAAAAAATCAAAAGTGAATGCGGCTACGAACAGAGCCAAGGCTAAAGGCAATAGGTCTGGCAAGCAGTTTGTGGCACAGCCCAAGAAGATTGCCAAGAAGACGGCTAGGTATAGGAAGTAATGAAGATTCTCCCCAATGGGATTGCAGTACTGGAGGGGGACACTCATATCTCTTCGTGGGTGGAATCGTCAGGACGATTGGATCATGATGAGTATTCCATTCCCATCATTCTTGAGCACATTAAGGAGGGGGATGTGGTTGTGGATGCCGGGGCTTTTATAGGCGACCACACTATCGCTTATCTGAATAAGGTTGGGGAATCTGGTACAGTGATTGCGTTTGAGCCAAATCCTAAAGCATTCCAGTGCCTTATTCACAACTGCCCCGATGCCAAAGCATTTAACTACGGACTCTGTAGCCACGGAGGAGAGGCTTTCTTGGAGACTTGTGAGAACGTGGGGGCTAGTTCTATTGGAGAGAGTGGCGAGGCTATAAAGCTTATGTGCTTGGATGAATTGAATCTTGATAGATTGGATTTTATCAAGCTGGATGTGGAGGGGTATGAGCTAAAGTCTTTGCAGGGAGCGAAGGGGCTGATTGAGAGATTCCGTCCGAAGATGTGGATAGAGATCAATTATTATGCCTTAAAGAAGCAGGGTGTTGAGTCAAAGGACATTATGATATTTATGTACGATCATGGATATGATGTTACTTGCTATCCAGATCCAGATGGGATGCAATACGACATCCTTTGTGTTCCAAAATGAATGTAGATATTTTTATCCGCTCCTACCACGGAGATTTTCAGTGGCTCAATTATTGCTTACGTTCTTTAAGGAAGTATGCAAAAGGATTTGGCAAGATTCATTTATGTATTCCGTCAGGAGATCTGGAGATGCTTTCAAAGGGAAGCGAGGAAGTGCATTTGGTTAATAGATGGGGCGATGATTATATCGGGCAACAGAATGACAAGCTCCATTGCGACTTATATTGTCCCTCAAATTATATCTTGTGCTTGGACTCTGATTGCCTGCTTACTAGGGAAATAACTCCAGATGACTTGTTTGACAATGGAAAACCAATCTGGTTGTTTGAGCCTGTTCCATCATACCAAACCCCTTGGTATCCGATTGTTGAGGAAGCTATTGGATGGAGGCCTGATTATGAGTTCATGCGCCAGCATCCATTTGTTTTTGACAGGAAGTGCTTGAGGGAGTTTAGGCAATTCATGTTTGGGTTGCATGGTGAGTCACTGGATTCATGGCTAAGGAAAAGGCCAAAGGCTAGATTCAGCGAGTTTAACTCTTATGGTGCATGGGCTTACAGGGAAAGGCATGATTATTATAGCTGGAAATTGCCAATAGAAGTTCCGACATTCATCAACCAAGAATGGAGTTGGGGAGGATTAAAACCTGAGATAGTTGAGAAGATGGAGGATATTTTAAGAGATAAATAAAAAGCATGGCTTGATTATCAGCGTACTTAACATGGACAATGGAGAGGATAGGGAAAGTTGTAAGGAATCTAGTTGACTAAAGCATTGGTTAGTGAGTAGATAAAACCGATCATGGCATCTCTCACCTTTTCACAGGCCAAAACATTACTTGCGCCTTATATTTCGTCGATAGGTGCGACTGATCCTGTTGTAGCGAGTGCAATCAATTTTTGCAACGAGAGATTTATCACTTCTGGTCAGTGGAGGGGGAATAGATTCATTTATTCCTTCACCCCCCAAGAAGATGGAGGAGGAAACTACTATATCGACACAGTACCGGGAATTGAAAGCATCTTGAAGTGTGTGGCTATTGATCCAACATATCTTACTGGTGAGATTGGAGACATCATGTCTGATTGGTTCCCTTGGATTGAGGGTGGACTTGGGTGGCTTCCAAACACGTATGTGGGAGACTTTCAGATTATCAGACAGGGCAACACGCCTGTTTCCCCACTTCCCAGTGGCAATACTTCCGACACTCAGCGTTATAGGCTGATTGGGAAAGTGCCTGAGGATCGAACCATGTATTGTATTGTGAGGAGGGGATATGTGCCTCTCGTTAACGACACTGATCTTCTCATCCCCTCCAACAGAAATGCATATCGTTATGGTGTGCAGGCATACAACTACGAGAACATCAACGAGCTTGAGAGGGCGCAAGTCTATTGGGACTTGGCCTATCGTTGCTTGAACGAGGAAACAATTTCAATGGAGGATGGTGAACAGGCCGAAGTTGACATTCAAACCAAGGCATTCTCGCCTTCCTACATCCAAAACCTAATCTAATATGGGCGAAGACTTCGACTACTCGGAATTTCTACAGAACCTTCAGAATAAGTATTCTGGAGAAAGGCCCATGGACATTAGCATTGGTCAGCTTTCTTACCAACCATCCCCCACCACTGATGAGTACGTGGCAAAGGGATTTAACGCATCTTCCAGTGGCGTGGTTGGCAGGCCTAGTGCCCAGAATGCGGCTCAGAGTGGAATGGCTGGAATGAATGATTTGATGGATGCATACAAAGCCATCCACGAGATGGCTACTGGAACTCGTGGCGTTCCCCTCCCCGGATCTACTGACATAAAACTACACTATGGTGCTGGAGGACAACAATACTATACGACTGATGTTTCTCCCAAAGAACATAGAGACATTGGCGGAAATATTGTGAAAGATGCACCAGAAGAAGGTTTTAAGATGCGCTCTGGAATTGATGGTGCTGGAAGCCAGTGGCAAGGGCCTCATAGCTGGGAGGAGGGATCTGATTATACTCGTGACGTGAGGAATGCTACCAATGCCGCCGCCGAAACTACTCTACCACAAATCAGAAAAGAACAAGAAGCTAGAGCCATTAAAATGGCATCTATGGGAATTGATGCTAAAACTAGAACAATGGAATGGAATAATTTAATGTATAATTACAAGCCAAATGGTTTGGTTACTGGTCGAAATCCAGAATATGGATATGGAGTTGGAGGCCCCGGAAAAGTAATGGGGCTCAATGAAATGAAGATTAAGTCAAAATCACTATTTGATCAATAACATGGCTACCGAAGGCATTCATCCAGTTTTCACAGTAGGCGGAGGAGGATCTCGTTACGGAGGGGCATTCCTAAACGTGACCGAAGCCCTCAACACCCAGCGTGAGGCATTCCGAGACACTCTCGCCATGCATCAGCAGATGCGTGAAAACGAACTAGAGAAGCTTAGGGAAGAAGCATCAGAGCGTGCCGCAAAACGTCAAGACTTCCTTGAGGAGCTTAAGACTAGATCAGAAGCTCGCAGGCAAGGCCATGAAGAATGGATGGAAAAGAATGCCGCTCAGGTTAATGAGATGAGAGAGATTTCAGAGCAGGAAAAAGAGCGTCATAACCTAGAGCTTGAAAAACTTCGCCTCACGGCAGAAACAACTGCAAGAAATGCACAGGAAATGAAAGAGAGGCAGGAGCTTTCAAGGGCAAGTGCAATCGCAGGCATTGAATCACTTGATGCATCAAGCCCAAAGTATCCAGAGCTCAAGAAGGCTCTAATGGCAACCAAGGACTACAGGGATGCATTTGCTGGAACTGGTGCTGGCCTTGTAATGAAGGCTGAGAAGGAAAAAGACATGGAGCATCTTAACCATGTGAAGTGGTGGAACAAGTATGCTGGCGATCAGGGGGCAACCAACTTTAACTTCTATGCACTCCCCACTGATAAGAGTGGAAATATTGACTCCGAGAAAGCAGAAGAAACAATGTTTGAGCCTGCTCGTCAGGCGGCTCCAGCCCTTTACGAGAAATTAACGGAGGA
>Ga0007866_1000710_pt1 | contig 9679 bp, 10 predicted proteins | sample CryBogCBH18Jul07_FD_71223 | JGI IMG/M metagenome (GOLD analysis project Ga0007866, IMG submission 71223) | Freshwater microbial communities from Crystal Bog, Wisconsin, USA - CBH18Jul07 | ecosystem: Environmental > Aquatic > Freshwater > Lake | place: Crystal Bog, Wisconsin, USA | collected... | reverse complement strand
GTTCTCGATTCTCCGTCATGGCTAATCCTCCTTGAATGCAACGTAGACCCGGTGTATCCGGCGCTTGATCCGTATGCGTCCAACAATTGTCTCGATGTTTTTCTTCTTTGGTAAAGTAGCAGGCTCCATCAAACCCAACCACCAATTCTTTTGTTCCCCATATCTCTGCAAATGCGGCTTTTACTTCAGGTCGTGTTCTTGCCCACCACATGAATCGTTGATGTCCCACTAATTCTTTGTAGATGCCGTGCGTGCGTTCCAGCGTGTGTCCTTCTGCTTTGTACCATTCATCATGTAGTTGGCGTATGTAGGCGCACTCTTGAGGTGACAGTACATCGCGTATGACATAGCCTTTCTCTGCGAGTTCTTGCATTTTTTACAAGTCTATTCTACGTTCATTTCAATTTTTAGGAACCGTTAACAGATACATGGTAGATCCAGGTGAATAAATAAGGTTCGTTTCATGGAAAACGGTATGTATTATTTTCCATGAATGAAAGTGTTGGATCACTACATTACAACCACGTATTTTTGCAATGTCAATGACGTCGTTTAATGAAGTAGGAGAAATCATCATGCAACGTATTTCCCCTTCCACCATTTGACCCTGAAATGTAATGACAGACATTTTACATACATGTAGAGGTTGAGTTTCAATTTTAAATACCCTGTTATTCTTATTCTTTGTTACGTATCTACTATACATGTACCCGTACATGTGGTCTTTTTTTCATGGTAAGCCAGAAATGAGTGGTTAAGTGAGAAATGAGTAGGGGCGAGCCCCTACAACCCCATAGTACTTACGATTTCTTACGTTTCGTCTTTCCATATTTACAGTATTGTTTCTGTGAAAATCCGCGAGGTTTTTTACAGTTGATACTTTTTTTATATTTCGTAGACCAATGTTTTTTTGTTTTCATGTAGTAGGTGGATAGTAAAACCCTGTAATGTTTGCTAAAAATACTATTCCTGTAAAAAAAGGTTAACCCGTAGGCATGATTTTTCATGGTAAGCCAGAAATGAGTGGTTAAGTGAGAAATGAGTAGGGGCTCGCCCCTACAACCAGATATTATCCGGTTAAGCTGGAAGCTTACTTGTAAACGATCATGGTGTGCATACCGTATGTCGTCGAGGTAGTCGAGTGTGAACGATAGTTGATGTTGTTGTTCAAGGCAATCTGTACATCCTTTGCGTGATATTCATGACACTGAGCATTCACGAAGAAACAGAGTGTCTTGACCGTCTCTACACGGTAAGAAAGAGCGCTGACGAAGAGTGTGAAAAGGAACTTCATTTCTATGTTTGTGTAGTAAGAAAAGTGTTTCAATTTTTTGTAGGGGCCAGCCCCTACGACCCCACATTGTAGACGCCTACCCGATGAACCTGGAAGGGTCGGGGTTGTAGGGGGCTTGCCCCCTATAAGGGAGGTACGGGGTTGTAGGGGCTCGCCCCTACGTAACGGATCTATAAAAAAATTGAAATGGATTTTCTTCTTCCATCTGCATACTACAACCATGTCTCGCACCATCTTCATCTCCAAAGCACTTACGGTCACCTCGGTGGAGGATGTACGCACCAAGTTCGAAGAGCTGGATCTCGGCGTGATTGCATCGGTGGATATGAAGGAGTACGACCGCGACGGGACGACCTTTCGTAAATTCTGGGTTCATTACTCGAACTATTCAACGGAGGCGCATGCAGTCGGCCTCATGGATCGTTTGAAGAGGAATGAAGAGCGCCAGAAAAACGGCGAGGTCATTCCAGCGGGCGACATTCCACGGATCGTCTACGGGGTCAACCGTCGAACAGGCAACGACATGTACTGGCAGGTATTTTCAGCAAAGACACCAGCGGAGCGGGAGGCGGATAAGGCATCAAAGGAGGCAGAAATGGCGGCAACGAAGCCAAAGGCGCGGATTGTCATGTAGGCAGAACCTACGGCATAGGGGCTACGCCCCTATAACCCCGTTGAAGCTGGAAGCTTCTCCGCACCTCCCTTATAGATAAAACATAAATAGCTGGAGCAAGTAGCTGGAGGCCGGAGGGCCAGGGTAGGAAACACCCTTTTTTTGTAGGGCTACGGTGAATCCTGTACCTATTTAAAGATAACTTTGCTACCATGAGAATGGAGACATACGAACAATGTTTGGAAACCTATCGATCATCGGGTGATCTTTATTATTTAGTAGAAAGTATTTCCTTTCAAAAAGGATTAGAAGGACCCTATGAATTGATCAAACATTACACTACCCGTAACCAACATACCCTTGCATGCATGTACTGGAATGCCGTACAAAACATTGTAGACGAGGACTATTCTTTTTTGACATCCTATTATGTAGCGTCGAGTGCAAAAGGTACCCAGAATGTAGAGTTGACTGCACAAATGTGTCTCCGTTTATTTCAGCAAAAAGAAAAAATGAAGATGGATCAACTGGATACCATCATAGACAATATAAAGTATGTGTTACCTTTTGCCCGCCAACCTTTTTTAGAACCATTTCAAGACTTTTTAGAATTTGTAAAACAAACCCATCAAGTAGATCTGGATTACATTCCCAAACAGGACAATTCTATTTTATTTTTTGTTGGTAATTTTTGTTCTCCATGGAATTATACATCTGGATTGACACATGCGGTCGGTGGTAGCGAACATGCCATTCGTTATCTTACTCAACACTTTCCAGAGTATACCGTCTATGTATGCGGGAATGTACTGGAAGAAGTAGTGGGGAATGTGCATTATGTTCCCATGCAAGGATTGGGTGAATTAGTCATGTCTCATCATTTCAAGGCCATTGTTCTTTCGAGGGACATTTCCTTTTTAGATTTGTGTCCTACTCATTATGCGGATCGTCTTTTAATCATGGCGCATGATGTAGATCTCCAGGGTGTACCCGATGTACATGCTACCTTGAAAAAATGGCCGATCAAAGCATGTGTTTGTTTAACACCATTTCATAAAAAAATGTTTGCTGAAAAATATCCTTATTTACCCATTACGATTATTCCTAATGGGATTGAACCTTCTTTTTTTGTAGAAGCGACTAAAATACCAAACCGATTTCTATTTACTTCCTGTAGTGAACGCGGGTTAGCAAAGTTGGTAGAATTATGGCCATCCATCTTACAGAAGAAACCGGATGCGACCTTGATCATTTCTTCGTACCAACCTTTTCCAAGGGAACATGATATTGAACTCAAGAAAAAAATCGATCAATATCCTTCGATACGTCATGTAGGTAAGTTGTGTCCTAAGGAATTATATGCCTTTATGTCTACGGCAGAGTACTGGTTGTTACCATCTACTTTTTTAGAAACATCTTGTATTACTGCCTTGGAAATGATGGCGTCTAAAGTAAAGTGTTACTTTTATCCAGTAGGAGGATTGGTAGATACCATGGCTGGATTTGGTATTCCCATGACAGAAGGAAAAGAATTGGACTTTGATACGTATGATTTGGATAAAGCAAAAGAGTATGCCTTGTCCTGTACATGGGAACGTAGTGCTGGACTTTGGAAATTACTTTTTGAACCGACTATTCTTAATCTTATCATCTATCAACCATTGGATTATGAAATGAAAATGAAAGAGATACAAGATACTTATATTCATAAATATCCTTTTGTAAAAAGTTATTATGTTACCTTTCGAGAACAAGAGGAAGAAGTACAAATAGAAGGGGATATGGTTTATGTAAATGGTGTAGAAGATTTATATCATATTACAAAAAAAACATTTGCTTTTTTTAAACTGAATCATGTCTATGATTATATCTATCGTACGAATATTTCTACCATTACTGATTTTCATGCTTTACAGAAACAATTACCTGTATTCTACGGTGGTGATAAACGACACATATTACAAGTAAATTGGCCGCATGGATATGAAAATAAAGGATCACTTTATGGATTAACATTTGTCGAAGGAACTACGATTGTATTACATAAAAAAGCGGTTCTTTTATTGAATCAATACAATCATGACTTGGATGCATTGTATGTAGATGACCTTCTTATTGGTCACCTTTTAAAAACAAATCCAACACCATTAGAACCATTCATCTATCGTCATAAAACAGATGAGAATCGATGGAAGGATGTAGAGCAAATGAAGGAAAGTGTTTTGCTTCTAACTTAATGCTTTTCAAAAAAAGTGGGCCCCGTCTGGCCCTTTCTTTTTTTATCGTCGCCAGTTGCTTGCCAGTACCGCCATCGTTGCTCGTTCCTTGTCGTTCATCTTTGCCCACATCTTTGCTGCTTGATCTTCTTCTTCATTCCCGCCAAACTCTTCCAAGATCTCTTCTGCCATCTTGTAGAGTGCTTCCGTTTTGTCCATGAAGAACTCTTCTGCTTCTACCTTTAGCTCTTCGGTCAGGTCGCGTTTTGCTTTCGCAATGTGACTCTTCTTGACGTGAAAGTCCACTGCCCGCTTGTTGAGGTAGGTGGTGAGCTCTTGGTAGTCTTCCTTCTCAATGGCACCGGCTTTTAGTGCGCGGTTGACCGTCACGATCGCCTGCGCGATGGACTCGATGGATTCGTTGAAAAGCGACATCGTTTTGGGTTGTGAATGTATATACCGAATCACGTTTCAATTTTGTAGGGGTCACCCCTACAACCCCGTGTAACGGATCTTTGTAGGGGATCTCACAAAAATTGAAGTGAGAATCCATAGATGTATGAAAAAGATCTGGATGGCTCTTGCACGCTTCTGTACCGAACACTGTCGTATTGCAGAATCCCTTGTAGGGGTGAATGCTGAACGTATGACGACGATCGAACTTACATTGGAAAGTAACTACGATGTCGCGTATACCATTGCCGTGGTTGAGTCAGCAGATGCCATTGACGTTTCAGGTAAATACAAGGAACTTCTCGATGTTCTTCATGCGATCAGCGTGAAGCGTGGAGTGGATTGGAATGACAACTGCAACGCATGGGAACAATGGGAGATGGAGGAAGACGACGTGTTCGAGTGTGCCAATCAGTTACTGTAAGAAAAAAAAAGAAAGAAAAGAAAAACTATAAAAAAAGGTCATCTTTTTTTTGTAGAAATGCAAAAAAAGGATGTTGTATCCTTAGCCCCTCCGGCTACTTGCTCCAGCTATTTATGTGTTTTTATGTTGAGGTTCGCTACTTGACCTTGGTCTTGAGTTCCTTCTTTAGTTCCATAATGTTTTTGCCGTCGATGCTGATTCCGTGTCGTCCGCATGCCGCATGTACCTCCTCCTTTGTCATTCCCTTGATCTCCTGTAGAGTAAGTTCCTTGTCGTCGGCCACGATCTCCCTGTCTGCTTTTTCCTTTTCCTCTTTTGCTGCCTTTTCGGCTCGTGCAAGTCGATCTTTATGTAGAGCGCCGAGATCAACCGCCGTTGCAGTTTCCGTCAGTTTCTCTACTTTTAATTCTTCCTCTTCTTCTTCTGCTTCTTCTGCTTCTTCTGCTTCTTCTGCCTCGGGCGGCTCTTCTGCAGCTGCAGTCGCCATTGCACGAGGTGTCGTGTTCTTGCGTCCGCGCTTCTTCTTCTCGAACTGTCGTGGATCGATCGTAAGACCGTACTCTGCGACAGCTTCTTCTACCTGTTCTCGTGTGATTCCATTCTTCGTCATGTATTCAATGTAGGGCTTGACTTCCGTTTTGCCGACCTTGTATGCCATGATGTCACCTGCGAGACGTGCCTCCACGTCGCCGTTCGATGGAGTCCCGTTCTTTTCCACGTCCTTCGCACACTTCTTGCACCATCCACTGTCCAGAGGAGAATTCGTGCACTGCGTGAATAGGCCTCCGTTCTTTTGGATAGCCTTGCAACACGCAGGATCGACATGACCACACCATGGAAGTTTTGACTTTTCAAGTGTCGGCAGTTTGACTTGTACGACACCGCCTGCCATGAGAAAGGCTTTTGCGTCGTCACCATCAAACCCGTACTTGCTTGCCAAACGTTCCACAGCGTCGTTCAATATCTTGCTCGAGAAGTCAGCCATCGAGTCAGTGAAAGCGCGGGAGAGAGTTGCGGAGAACATGGTTTTTGAATACACATCTACTTCTTTTCTCATTTCAATTTTTTCATAGATCCGTTGCAATCCGGTTTACAAAAATTGAAATGTCTTTTACCACTATACTTTCACAAAATGACGACCATTGAAGTAATCCGCCACGATGCTCGCATGGACTGTGATGAAGTAGAAAAGGGAAATGTCGATCGGGCCTACGACACACCTCTTTCTACGGCTGGAGTAGCCCATGCGGCTGCTGCTGCTGGACGGCCCGGCGACATTATGGTCTCCTCTCCTCTGTATCGGTGCGTCCAAACGGCGTTGCCATGGCTCAATGGACCTCTTATCCTGGATGCACGATTCATGGAAGTCTACCATTCCAACGTCATCGGCCCACTACATGAATTCATGTTTCGTACGGATGAAGAACTACCGCCGGCGTTCTACATTCATACGGTACACGGACTACCTCCTGCACCAGAAACACGAGGAATCAATGGTGATGCAGACAAACGCTATCGTGCGGCTATCCAAGACTATGCAGAACGCGCACTTCGAGGTGGCATCAAGCACGTACAGATCTTTACGCACGGGGACTGCATCGGCTCTTTTGCGGCAATGTTAGGTAAGGAAGTATACTCGACGGAATACGGTTGCTCTATCACAGGTATTTACGATGGAACGTGGACATTCGACAAATCCAACGACGTCGGGATTCTGGATGCATAAACCCGAATCTTTCCAGGTTCATCTTGGCTCTTTAACGAAAAAATAAAAAGCGGACATCAACGACCTCCTTTTTTGCAGAACCCAGGTTCCGCACCTCCTTTGAACCTTTCATAATGGGTTGTAGGGGCTTGCCCCTACCAATAATGGGGGTCGTAGGGCGGAGCTATACGAAGGAGGTGCGGAACCTGGGTTCTGCAAAAAAAAGCGAGGGTGTTGTCGCGACCCTTCTTTTTTTTTCATAGTTCCCCTTGAAAATGCGACATGCACATGTTGCAATTACGGCAAACATGTTGCGTGCATCCTGCAGGATATGTACACGTACGACTTGTTTTGGTACGGGTAGAACATCCAGTGCTTCGATTCGCACACCATTGTAGTGGACGTGCAACAGATGGGGAACCGTACAGTTGTTCGTATAGTAGAGCCAGTTCCGCTTCGTAAGAAGAACGCGACCTACATCCCGCTTCCACTTCTTCTTTACGACAAAATGGACACGTCAATATACGACCCTTTTTTGTCGGTTTCGATTGAAGACGCCATTCCTTTTCACACGTAAAGCATATCTTATGCGGAACACTTGATCCACACTTCACCGTGTAAGGCGCCTCGGTCTTGTAGCAAATACCGCACTCCATGATTGTATACCTTTCTCTTATTTACGTTTCAATTTTGTGAGCTTCCAGCTCAACCGGATTTGCAACGGATCTTTTACAGAACCTACGGTTCCGCACCTCCCTTATAAAGGGTTGACCCTACACTTCGTCACCTGTGGATACCCTGCAATCCTGTAGGGTCGGTGTGAAAACAAATGGCTCTGCTTCGTCACCTGTGCATACATTTCACGCTAAACCAGAAATGAGTGGTTAAGTGAGAAATCAGTGGCAGAAAACCTTATGGTCATGTAGGGGAATTATCCAGTGAACCTCGAAGGTCCGGGGTCGTAGGGGCATGCCCCTACAAAAAATTGAAACGTATTTCACCTACTTACATCAAAACAACATGGACTCTTTTTCCATTCAATCCGGCTCTGGACAAGATTACTCTGGACATGCTACCATCGGTGATACATACTATTGCTTCGCCTTTGATGGACATGGACGCAACGACTGCATCGACTACATTCGCTCTCTTGACATGAACCACTTTGCCACATTACCTTGCCCACCTACCGCATTGGAAGCTGCCTTTGCCGGTAAACCATTTTACAAATCCGGCGCTACCTTTGTTCTTGCTCGCATCAAAAATACCACCTTGGAAGTCTTTCATGTCGGCGATGCCAAAGCTCGCGTCTTTCTCAATGGCCTCATGGTACATGAAACACTCGATCATACCTTTGACAATCCTGCTGAAATCGCACGCACTACCGCTCGCATTCAGCACTCCAAGGCACCCTTCCCTGTCAGTGACACGGAAGTACAAATGGTCGATTCTCCTGTCGGACACTTTCCCAACGGAGAAGCCTTTGTTCCCAGTCAAGCACTCGGTCACAATGGCATCTCTGGACTTGATCCAGGACACTACACTTTGCAATTTGACATGTTTGATACTGTACGCGTCGTTTGCGGGACCGATGGCTTTTGGGACATGCTTCCCCCTACCGATGGAAAAGCAAAAGACTTGTGTCTTGAAGCCGTACGACGATGGAAACAATTGTGGAAATTCGGCAATGTTTCTACTACCTATGATTCCATTGACGACGTTTCTGTTGCTATCCTTGACAATACTTTTGCTTCTCCTCCTTCCGTCTGTATACCCTATTCTCTCAATTGCTTTGATGCATCTCATGTACGACTTGCCTTTCCCTTTGACATTCGACGCATCGATGAAGTTGTCATCGGCGACCACAAAGCCTTCTTCTTACATTTCCACTTTCTTTCTACGGAACTTCGTACACTTTTACGCAACATTCGCGATAAACCTGTTAAACTTTACTACCATGATCAGTGGTTCTGGCATCTCAAATTACGAGGGTCTTTTACTTTGTTGGAACAAGACTTTCTTGACTCCTCTCTAAATTTAGATTCGCTCGACGACTATATACCTTCTATATGTTTGCATCGCATCCTTTCACAGCAAACTCTCTATTCTTCTAATTAGTTGCTCCTCTAAACTCAACTTTTGATATATGATCGAAGTATCATAGATGCACGTCATGATATATTTACCTTTTTTTACTAAGATACGCGCACCATCCTCTTCTATATCCACCTTTAGCACGAATCCACCATACTCCTTCGTCTCCGGTAATCTTATCCATTTTATAAATCGACCCACCTTTAATTCATGTAATTCTTGGATCAATTGATAATCCATTTATAGTTATATATGTATTTTTTTAATATCTATTCATTGTATGGCAGTACCTGATGATAGAGACTATGCACATGAAATACAAACGGGTATTGATCATTCCTATGATTCTTTGTCAGAAGCCATCCTTAGAGATTTTCAAACTGGTTCTAGACTCAGCGATGTTCTTGGTAAATATGCACCACCAGAAAATGTGAGTAGTTTAATTTTAAAGGAATTTCCCTTACTTGGAAAAGAAGACGACAAAGAGTTATTAGAGTTGTATCAAGCACATTCCCAAGGGATTCATCAGTTACAAATTGATTCTATCGGTAAAGTAAAACAATTACTACATGAATGTGAAGTAGATATAGATAAGATTAATGAATTTATAGTGAATCAAGATGGTATGGGTCTTTTTCAAGAATTTTCTATTACAAATAGAACTGCCGTGGCTGATAAAAGTTTCAAGGTAGATTATGCAAGAATCATTGGACGATTAGAAGGTACCGATAGAAGAATAGATATCAACATTGATGTTTCAAATAGAGATTTTGAAGATGAAATCGCTGCCTTGGAAGCAAAAGAGGTCATTCGCCCTGATGGTACGGTAGATACCACACGTGATTTAATTCAAGAAACTATGCCAAAGATGCAACGATAT
>Ga0007866_1000693_pt1 | contig 9843 bp, 9 predicted proteins | sample CryBogCBH18Jul07_FD_71223 | JGI IMG/M metagenome (GOLD analysis project Ga0007866, IMG submission 71223) | Freshwater microbial communities from Crystal Bog, Wisconsin, USA - CBH18Jul07 | ecosystem: Environmental > Aquatic > Freshwater > Lake | place: Crystal Bog, Wisconsin, USA | collected... | reverse complement strand
ACATGGGTACTAGTCAACAACGGCGATCATACAACAGAAAACGGTATTGTGTTTGCAGATGCACGTTGGAACTCTACAGGTTTAAACAGTACACAAGATACAATCGTTAGTATGATGAACAGCGATTTCTTAGATTACGATGCTCCAGATCCTGCCAAGTATCCAAAAGGCATGTTGCTATGGAATCTACGTCGTAGTGGTTATAATGTTAAGAAATTTGTACGTAATTATATTAACGTACAAGGTAAAAACCCACGCAGTTGGACCAACGAAAATCAAACAAGTTACTATCCACACACATGGGTAAGCCAAGCCGCTAACCAAAGTAACGGCGCAGGCACATTTGGACGTAAGGCACAACGTGCAGTTATTGTACAAGCACTAGGTTCATTAGTTAACAGTAATCAAAACATTCGCGATGAAGATTCATTAAGCTATAACTTGATTGCTTGCCCAGGATACACTGAGCTAATTGATGAAATGGTTTCATTAAACTACGACCGCGGAATTCAAAGTTTTGTGGTAGGCGACACACCAGCACGTTTAACTCCAGATGCTACAAGTTTAAGCAACTGGGGAGCTAACACAGCCAAAGCAACTAGCAACGGCGAGCAAGGTTTAACAACTACAGATCCATACTTAGGTATGTACTATCCATGAGGTTATACCACAGACAATAACGGAAACAATATTGCTGTACCTCCAAGCCACATGATGTTACGTACAATCGCTCTAAGCGACAATGTTAGCTATCCATGGTTTTCACCAGCTGGTACACGTCGTGGCGGAATTACAAATGCAAGTGCAGTTGGTTATGTAGATTCTACAGGATCATTCCAATCAGTAGCACTAAACACAGGACAACGTGATGCGTTAGCCGCAATCCATGTAAACCCAGTGACATTTATCAATGGAACAGGTTTAGTTGCTTACGGACAGTACACACGTCAATTAGCGGCAAGTAGTTTAGATCGTATCAACGTTGCACGTTTAGTAATTTATCTACGTCGACAATTCAACGTATTGGCCAAACCATATGTGTTTGAACCAAACGATACGATTACTCGTAACGAAATCAAGAACGCGGCAAATAGTTTATTATTAGAACTAGTAGGTCAACGTGCAATTTATGACTATCTAGTAGTTTGCGACACTTCTAATAATACACCTGCACGTATCGATCGTAGTGAATTGCATCTTGATATCGCAGTTGAGCCAGTAAAGGCAGCGGAATTTATCTATATTCCAATGCGTTTAGAAAATACTGGCGCAATCAAAGGTCTAACAGCATAACGGAGAACATATAACATGGCAATAGCGGCATTATCAAATTTTACAGTACCTTTAGCGTCAGACCAAAGTGCTACATCACAAGGCATGTTGATGCCAAAATTAAAGTATCGCTTTAGAGTGAGCTTTGAAAATTTTGGCGTCAGCACACCAACAACTGAACTAACAAAACAAGTTATATCGGCCGCACGTCCTAACGTGCAGTTTGAAGATCAGGTAATTCCTATTTACAACAGCCAGATTCACTACGCTGGTAAACCAAAATGGCAAACTATACAGATCAAGCTACGTGATGACAGTACAGGAGCAGTTAGCAAACTAGTTGGCGAACAGATGCAGAAACAGTTCGACTTCTATGAGCAATCAAGTGCCGCTAGCGGTATTGATTATAAGTTTACATTACGTATTGAAATGTTAGACGGTGGTAACGGTGCAAGCACACCAAACATTCTTGAAACATGGGAATGTTATGGTTGTTATGTACAACAAGCTAACTATGAAGCTATCGATTATAGCCAACAAGGTCCAGCTGAAATTACCCTAACAATTCAAATGGATAACGCAGTACAAACGCCAAGCGGTTCTGGTGTTGGGTCAGCAAGTCCAGTACGTCCAAGCTCTCCAGGCTCAACCGCTACTGGTGGCGGTGGCGGCGGAACACGTTAATAATAAAGCTCGCTCAGGCGAGCTTTTTTATGAATTATCGTTAACTGCGTAGTTAATGATTATAATAAATATAGTATGGCAAATATTCTCAATGGTTATCTAAGTAATAATAATACTGCTCCTGATCTGCGTGATTGGCAACATGCCGCACGACTTTTTAGTGATAATAATCAGGTATACGGTCCAAAGCAAAAGTTTTTATTCCACGTGGCAATTAGTATCAATCCTAATGCACTAGCTACACCGGTATTAAATAATAATTACAGAACAGTTTTAGGAATGCTAGTGAAAAGCGTAACGCTTCCTAAATTTACTGCTCAAATAGATAAGGCAAACCAGTATAATCGTAAAAAGAATATACAACAAAAAATTACCTACGAAGATATCACACTTAAATTCCATGACGATAACATGGGTGTTATTAATTTAATGTGGCAAAATTATTTTAATTACTATTACGCAGACAGTAGTTCAGCTAGACTAGCAGGAGCATTTAATAGAACTGCTACAAGAAATTTTAGTTTTACACGTAGCGCCTATGGTCTAGATTCAGGCTCTACTGATCCGTTTTTTAATTATATTACTGTTTATCAAATGGCTCAAGGAACCTATGTAAGTTACAAGCTAATAAATCCTATCATTGCTAGTTGGAGTCATGAAACTGTTGATTATAGTCAAAGCCAACAGCCGCATGATAATGTAATGACTTTATCATTTGAAGCTGTAGAATACGGTTCAGGAGAAGTTGTTCCCGGTGATCCTGAAGGGTGGGGTCAAGAATTCTATGACAAATCGACCAGTCCATTAATTAATCCTCTTGCAGTTTCAGTCCCTAAAGATACTTACTCTCCTAACAATTTATTGCAAGCTGATATGACGCAAAATAATAGCTCAAATTTTTTGAACAATGCAGTACAGACTGTTAATAATTATCAAAATACCAATAGTGCTGTTCCTACAAGTCCAACAGGTACTCCGGGATTAACTACAGTACCATCAACAAGTAATACAGTAGGAAATACTAACTTCCCGGGAACATCTGCCAACACAACAACAACTTCGGCTATGCCAATCACAATAAGTCCAGGCCAATAATGTCACAAACTAATTTACCAGTAAATTCTTCAACAGACACCTCAACTATTGTTAGACAATTTTTTGACAAGTACTACCAGTACCCGGTTAGTTTTCCTGCGGCAGAAATAGATGCTGTTATCGGTTACTTTCAAAAGAGAGGATTTGATCTAGATAGTGCAAGAACTATCAGCATTGTTATGTTAAATCAAGCACGTATTGATAATGTGCAGGTGTTTCAATTACTAGATACATTAAAATCTATTACTGATCTACAGCTGACACAAGTAATTGCTCAAGTATTAAACACCTACAGAGAAAATACTAGTCTATTAGGATATCGTGTTGCGGCTACAAGTAGCCCGTACGAATCCAGAAACATTTTGGTGTAAGATGTCAACCAAGTTTGCCAGAGGTAAGTTTGTCATGAAAAATCCCGAGAAGTATGTTGGGATCAAAGAACCTACCTATAGATCCAGTTGGGAATGGAGTTTTATGAATTTTTGTGACACTAATGAAAGTGTACAAAAATGGGCTAGCGAAGCAGTTAAAATTCCCTACAGAGATCCACTCACAGGTAAGCAGACAGTGTATGTCCCAGATTTTTTTATACAGTATGTTGATAAAGATAGCAGAGTTAACACTGAACTGATTGAAATTAAACCGGCTAGCCAAGCGATTTTAGAACGTGTGGGCAAAAACAAGTATAATCAAGCTCAGTATATTAAAAATCAAGCCAAGTGGCAAGCGGCTAACATTTGGTCCAAACAACAGGGTATCAAGTTTCGTGTACTTAATGAAAATGATTTATTCCATAACGGAAAAGCATAAGTAAATGTATGACAAAAAAACTTGAAGAAATTTTAAATTTGCCAGAAAGTAAAAAGGTAGTTAAAGCTGACGAAGTTAAGACTCCTGTAACTCCTCCTGCACTACTACGTGATATTCAGGAATTTGATAAAATTAGTGCGGCCCTCCCTCAGGTAAAAGGCCTAGGAGACATGGGCGATGCCGAGTTGGATGAACTGGCACAAAAAGCTAAGGATGCCTACGAAGATATTATGGATCTGGGCATGAATGTTGAAGCACGTTACAGCGGACGTTTGTTTGAAGTAGCGGCCAGTATGCTAGGACATGCAATTAGTGCTAAAACAGCCAAGTTAGATAAAAAATTAAAAATGATAGATCTTCAGCTTAAGAAACAAAAGCTGGACAATGATAGTCATAACACAGACGAAAACGGTATTAATATTACTGGTGAGGGTGTAATTATTACAGATCGCAACAGTTTAATAGAAAAATTGAAGAATATGAAATAAATACATGATGGAAGCCACTATGAAATCATTTAAAGAATACTTAACAGAAAGCAAAAAAGTTTACGAATTTAAGGTGAAAATCGCCGGAGATATTCCTAAAGATTTTGCTAACAATCTTAAAATTGCATTAGCTCAGTTTAATGTAGAAAGCATTAAAAATGCTAAACGCACACCTATGCAGGAAAGTCCTATTGATTTTCCCAACGTAAAATTTAGAGAAGTTACAGTATTTGATGTAGCAGTTTCTTACCCATCTAACAGTCCAATGATTGCTAAAACAATTCATGAACACATGGGCATTGATAGCAAGCATATTGTTGTAAGAACAATTGGCGAATCAGAAGAAACGCTTATTAATACACAATTTATGTTTGGACTTGAAACAACTCCAGAAGATAATCCAGATGAAGCATTGCTAAACACTCCTTACGAGGCTAGCAATAATCAAAATCTAGTTGGCGAAGAACACAAATTAAGTTTTTTAAAATCATTAGAGAAACATGATTTAGAAAAAGTTGAAGGTATTAACGCACAGTTATTCCCTGCAGAAGCTAAAGGTGAAAAGCAACAACTTCAGCCGCCTGCTAAAGACAACTTAGACTCACTGTTAACAAAACAAATGAAGCTATCACCAATGGTGTCAGATAGACATTACGGTATTGGCAAGGGAAAATAATATGAACTTTAATGATTTATACAAAAAGATTTCTGCACTTGACTCAACACAAGTATTGACCGAAGACGGCCATAGCCAAGTTGAAGAGTGTGGTCCAATGCCAAGTATGGTAGGAATGCCAAGCGGTATGCCAGGTACACAACAGCCTGATTCAGTTAGCATGAATGTCAGTATGAACGCTAGCGGCAAAGGCGGCATTCGTGATTTGTTAAATGTTTTACAAAACTTAGAAGATGTAGCAAGTCACGCTCCTTCTGCTGTAGAAATTCCACACGATGGTGCGATTGAAATTGACGGTCCAGCACACGATGTAGAAATTGACAAAGGACCTTTTGGCGATGAAGAGCCACACGGTCAGGATGATTTAGAAATTATCGATGCAAATGATGAAGGCCCACATGCAGATGAACCAGCAGTTAGCCCAGAGAAAAAAATCAAGGCGGCAGTGGCGGCAGTTTCAGGTGACAATGAAATGGACGAGGCAGCTAAATTTGCTAATCAACCAGATGTAAAACATCAAAGCATTGCTTACATGACAACAAGTTTAGCAGGCGGTCCTAATCAACCACATAAACAACATCAAATTCCAGGACAACCAGTTGGTACAAATCCAATGAGAGAAAGTCTAGTATCTCAACTTAAGGATATGTATGAACAAGTTAAATTACGCGAAAGTCGAAATGTAGCAGAAGTATTAGATACTCCAGAAAAACAAGCGGCGTATCGTGAAAAAGCAAAAGCAAGTGTTCCTGCACTTAATCAACAGTACAGTGATGCACGTAGAAAGGCAGGCAGAGATCATACACCAGGCGGTGAAGAAGGCTTAAGAAAGCACGGTGATCAAGCACAGTTAGCAAAGGCTGATGCTATAAAAAATAAAATTCTAAAAAGAAGAGATTTAGAAGAAGGCGTTCTTGATCATTTTAATAAAACAGATGATCAACGTCGTAAAGAAGAAGCGGAAGATAAACGTAGAAAGAATGATTTAAAATTTGTTAAGAATGTTAATCGTCGATCTAACGTACCACAACACGAAAAAGATACAGCAGCCAGAATTGAAAAGCGTTTAAAAGGCCAATAATTCGTCGCAGTTAGCACTCTGTTTATAGTGCCAAATAGCTCCTTCGGGAGCTATTTTTTTTAGTAAATAAAACTATGTCAAAATCATTAGAAGGCGTACTAGTCAAAAAAGCGCATAGCAAAGAACGATTTACTGAAAAAGAAGTCGTTGATTTTGCCGCCTGCATGGATCCAGAGTCTGGATATTTGTATTTCGCTAAAAACTTTTTTTACATACAACATGCAGTCCGTGGCAAAGTTCTATTTGAACCATTCGATTATCAAGTAAGACTGTTGGGCAGTTATCATAACAACAGATTTAATGTAAACATGTTGCCACGTCAAAGCGGCAAAACAACCTGTGCATCCGCTTACCTATTATGGTACGCTATGTTCCATCCAGACCAAACTATTTTAGTTGCCGCACACAAATACTTAGGTGCGCAGGAAATTATGCAACGTATCCGTTATGGATACGAACTTTGCTCCGATCATATACGTGCGGGTGTTGTCAGTTATAACAAAGGCAGTATAGAATTTGATAACGGATCACGTATTGTAAGTCAAACAACCACGGGCAATACAGGTCGTGGTATGTCAATATCATTACTATATTGTGACGAGTTTGCTTTCGTACAACCTAACATTGCTGAAGAGTTTTGGACTTCAATATCACCAACACTAGCAACTGGTGGTAGAGCAATTATTACTTCAACTCCTAATAGCGACGAAGATACTTTTGCTACTATCTGGAAAGAAAGTCAGGATAAGTTTGATACGTTTGGTAATGAAACAGAAGACGGCAAAGGACGAAATGGTTTCTTTGGCTTTCGTGCCATGTGGGACGAGCATCCAGATCGTGATGAAAAATGGCGCATTGCTGAGATGGGTCGTATTGGAGAAGAGAAGTTCCGACGCGAGTATGGTTGCGAATTCTTAATCTATGATGAAACTCTAATAGATAGTATAAAATTAGCCAGCATGTTAGGTAAGGACCCAATGCTTAAAATGGGGCAAGTCCGTTGGTATAGAGAACTTACTGACCAACATTTGTATGCTGTATGTTTAGATCCTAGTTTAGGCACTGGAGGCGACTTTGCCGCTATACAAATATTTGAATTACCTAGTTTTACACAGGTAGGCGAGTGGCAAAATAACATTACAAAAGTACAAGAACAAGTTAAACTATTGCGCGAAATACTTAGACATATACAGACTAAGATAGGCGAGCATAATGTAAACAGTATCTACTGGAGCGTGGAAAATAACACCGTGGGTGAAGCCGCACTAGTAGCAATCAGTGAAAATGGAGAAGAAACATTCCCGGGTATGTTTGTCAGCGAACCTATCCGTAAAGGGCATGTTCGTAAGTTTAGAAAAGGTTTCAACACTACTCACGGTACTAAAATTGCCGCTTGTGCCCGACTAAAATACCTAGTAGAAACTGACAAAATGACAATTTACAGCAAGCCCACTATTAGTCAGTTAAAAACTTTTGTGGCACATAATATTACATTTAAAGCTAAAGACGGGCAACATGATGACCTAATTTCCAGCTTACTTTTAGTCATACGCATGAGCGAAGTTCTAGCTGATTGGGATATTAGAATTGCAGATAGCATGACTTCTAGGGACGAATGGCAGGAGGATTTTGAGCCTCCAATGCCAATTTTTATATCAGGACTCGGATAAATATCATATGGACCCAAATTTAGATTCAGTAGCAAAAGAAATTTACGGAAAGATTGAAACACGTTTTCGCCCCATTAAATTTGCGGACGAAACCACCCAAGTTTTGAGTAAAAAAACAGACATTCCTAAAGCCCGTTGGTTCGAGTTTGAATACAAAGAAGACGGTAAGGCACTAGGAACTATCACTATTACTCTAGACGAGGATGACGGTGTTGTGATCAAAGCAGGTGGTGATCTTATTGACAAAGAAAACAATGAGACACACCACGGTGCTTATAAGTTTATTCGTAGTTTCAGAGATTTAGCAAGACGTAATTTATTAAAATTTCAAGTAGATAATTTGGGCAAGAGTAATCTCGATAAGCGAGATTTTGAATTCCATGCCAAAGATGGAGAAGAAAACATGATGGAAAGTAAAATGTGGGGTTCCGCTAGAGTGAGCTTCCAGGACTTAGGAGAGGCTAAGATTATCATTAGACATAATCAAGCTGTTAATCCAGATTTAGCCGCTGGCCGAACTATGCATATTGAAAGCATTCATATTGAAAATAATATGGGCGAACGTTTTCGTTATCCAGTAAAACATTTAAATGGCGCTCGTGCTATGGCACAACATATTGCACACGGCGGCAATCCATATGACAATGTTGGACAACACGTTATTAGTCTAAGTGAAGAAATGGCCAAATTACGTATGTTTAAAAACTACGTTGGTCGTAATGAAACACTAAGCGAAGCAATGAGTGAAGTAAATGATAAAGTTGCTGAACGTATTGAACAAGTTAAGAAACAAATACATGATCTACAACGCAGTTCATACTATGAAGAATTTGTAGAAAGTTTTAAGCCACGTGCAAGTCAACAAATACCAGAAACTATTGTTAATGATTGGATTGATCGTTTAACAGTACGTAGTTTTAAAGAAGAATTAAAAGATGTGTTCCCTTACATTTACAGTCTAGTTGGCGAAAAAGCTGAACTAGGACCCGATGACATTTTAGATGAAACTGGCAACAATCATGACATGACCAAAGCCGATGCAGTTCATCGTAAAAATCGTCCTTCTACTCTAGCTAAGGCTCGTAAAGAAAAAGTTCATTCAATGACCAAAGAAGAAGCAGAGTTCCTTAACTTTGTTGACAGTATTGTTGAAGGACTCGATGATCTTCCAGATTTAAATGACACAGAAACTAAGGATAAAATCAAAGAGTTGATGAGTCATGAACTAAAAGGATTTCCTAATATTGGCGATGCAGTAAAAGCAGTTTATCCCGATCCAACATTACTAGCCAGTTTAGAAAACGCTAATCCAAATGTAGATGCTCGCGCATTAGTAATTCAATATTTTGAAACTAATCATCCAGAGTTTTATCAAGGCAACAAAGAAATATTCAGCGGCGAAGGCAGCGAAGAAGAAAAACCTGAAGCGGAACCAGCTCCAGCTCCAGCGCCTGCACCAGAAGCACCACCAGAAGCACCACCAGAAGCACCACCAGAAGCCCAAGCACAACCTGCGGCGGCTCCTGCTCCAGGAACAGAACCACAAACGCAAATGGCTGAAGAAAAAGATTCAGACATTCCATTTGATGGACCTTACAGAAAAGTTGATAAAAATACTGATCCTCGTAAACGTGCCGAGACACTGGCTAACAAGGGTATGGAAAAAATGGCACATGCTGTGCGTAAAGCTAAAGACGCAGGCGCAAAAGCTGATACCAAGATTGGCGATAAGACACTAGGTGAAATGATTCTAGCGGCAGGATTAACATTAGAAGAATTTGGCTTTGACCCAAGTCAAAAGCCAATTGCTCCAGCTAACGAACCACAAGGTGCTAGTAAAGAAGATATGGAAAAATTTGCCAGCGGTTTTTACAATCGTGAAATGAAAAACTTTACGATTGGCGGAACTGGAGTTAAAGTTAAAATTGATAAAGAATTTCCAGATGCTAGCCCAGAAGAAAAAGCTGAAGTGTTTGCCACAATTGATCACGTGGATCCAAGCAGTAGCACACACCAAAAAGAACGCATTAAGAAATTATCAGGACTTGGCAATGGCAGTAAAATTGC
>Ga0007866_1000680_pt1 | contig 9952 bp, 25 predicted proteins | sample CryBogCBH18Jul07_FD_71223 | JGI IMG/M metagenome (GOLD analysis project Ga0007866, IMG submission 71223) | Freshwater microbial communities from Crystal Bog, Wisconsin, USA - CBH18Jul07 | ecosystem: Environmental > Aquatic > Freshwater > Lake | place: Crystal Bog, Wisconsin, USA | collected... | reverse complement strand
AGTAATAGCATTTTGGTACTATGATTTTCCAGCCCATGTGAATGGAGCCTTACAACCATCACTACAATGACTTTCCACAGTCATGTAGGAATGGTAACACAAATTTTTAATTATTCCAACTGAGTAAAGAAAGATTTATACGGAACCCCATATTTCTTATGCAAAGTGATTTTCCACTCATCTGGAATGACTTTCATCTTGTTCCAATGGAATATCCTTTGTTGGCTAATTCCTAATGCTTTTGCTGAGGCATTCAAAGAACCATGCTTTTTAACCAAGTAAATTAGTGGGATATAAAACCTATCGTCAATCCTACGGGTAGTATTTGTTTCCACTTTTTCTCCTATATCTAGTATTAGGGAATATACCACAAAAATAAATTTGCACAAGTAATATTTGTAGTGATATAGTTTAATCTCACTAACACAAAGGGAGAAGTGAAATGGGATATGACAATTGGTTAATGAGTGGTGCGTATGACAATGAAGATGAAGAAATCTACATTGAGGAACGTGTGTCTGAGTTGATGAAGACAAAGGACTACGACCCATCAGATGTAGGCCACATGGCAGAGGCAATCTCTGAAGCATCAGCAGATGACCAGGCTATCATTCGTGATTACATTGAACAAAAGGATTGGGCTAAGTTAGGACAGAAGTTGTACGTAATGTCGTACGACTATATGGAACACTTTGCTGAGTCTGCAGCACAATCAGAGGTGTGCAACGGATTATGAACAATATTGAACTTAGAGATTTTTTTGCAGGACAAGCACTTCAAGGTATTTGCGCTGGAGATTGGAAGTTTGATTTGAAAGATGGCGAATTTACTTGGATACAAATTGCAACTATGAAGGCATACGAAATTGCCGATGAAATGATGGAGGCTAGGCAATGAGAATACCTCCAGTAATGCCAATACTACCTACTCCTAAGAGTCATAACAAACAACCTCCAAAGGATAGAAAATGAAACAACTATTTTTATTAAGTATTACTTTGATTGGTTTGACTATGTGCCACTATGCACCAGCACAAACTACTCAAATCATTACACCAGACGATAAACTTATAACCTGCATTCAAAACGGACAACTTATAACTTGCTTCTAATATGGCTACTTTTACACTTTCAGAATTAGATTTAACAAATTATGGACCGCCAAGAAAGGCATTGACAGATGAAGAAATCGACGTTATCGGATTTAATCTTAACTATCCGTTCTCTATACGAAAAATTGCTAGGGCCATCGAAATCGCCCACGGAATTGTCCAGGAGAACAATCAGCAAACCAAGGAGAGCACCAGTGAAAACAGCGACAGCTAAATCAGTTAAAGTACCTGCAGTAAAGAAGACTAGTGGCAAAGTAGTCAAAGCTAAATCAAAACAACAATCCCATGACGACCTTGAAACAAAAGGTGAGCGTGGATTTGTTCTGTCAGACGGAAAATTTGCAGGACGGGAAGAGGCTGCAGAAGTAGCTAAGAAGGCCAAACAAGTTCCTAAGACTGTTAAGAAGCTACACTCAGAAGACTTACGGAAGAAAAAGAAATGAGCTTTACTGTATATCAAGTTGATGGCATTAAAGTCATTCAATGGTTTAACAACATTGACCTACTATTAATTTCAATGCTCAATAATCCACAGGCGGTATATCACAGGAATATGAAATGAAATTTAACAACCTAGAAGGTCTATTGATTCTAGTGTTGTGTATAACTAGCGTCATTGATACTGTAGTCAATATACTCACATATATAAAGGACTTACATGGGTGAGGTTATAGACTTTCCAGATGGCACTGTGGGTGACGTTCCAATTGAAGGTGTTCTTGATGGTGCCAAGCTCTTACAAATGGTCTGTATTATGGGCTATGACAAAGATGGTAATGAATACTTTGCCAGTAGTTGTGGAGATATGAAAGAAATCAATTGGTTGTTAGATAGGTATAAACATTTTTTACAGGGGATTTGCGATGACGGAAAATAGGTTACAAGAAGCGTATGAAGATTGGTGTGAAGAGTGGAAACCTGCCATTAAAGGACAGAACCACCCTACTAGTTATGAAGGGTTTGAAGCGGGCTGGATGGCTGCTATTGAGGTGATGTTAGAACGCCTAGAAATGGCTAAACAATGAACAATGAACCAGTAGCGTGGATGGATTACCTAGAGCATAGCGATGTTTATGACCTTAATGTAAGCGGTCGTGGTATTCCACTCTACACCCATCCAGCAAAGACACTAACAGATGAGGAAATAAAGCAAGTAATGAGTAAGTTTTATTCATACAATCCTAGATTGTTAGAGTTTGCTAAAGCAATACTAAGAAAGGCACAAGAGAAATGAATCCAAATTTACAAGCGATATTGGCAGACTTTTCCAAAAGGATTGCAAAACTTGAAGAACAAGTTAATCCAAAAGAACCACAGCCATCAGGAGATTGGTGGAAGGGTGACCCTACTTGTGGAGGCATTACCGAAAACTATGGTTTAGGAAAGGCACAAGAGAAATGATAGAGACTCTAGTCAAACCAGTACCATTAGACAATGATATTGCCGTAATGAAGATACTGCATCTCATGGGCCAGCTAAGTCCAAAAGACATTAAACACGTATTAACTATTGGTTTTAGTGTCTACAAAGTAGTTCGTGAGGAGGAAGTTAGTGATACCAGCAATGCGTAATCCCAAAGCGAAACACGTAGACTTTGGGTTCTTACGAGGGTTTATACCAGGTAATCCTAAGTTCATGCCATCTAATATTGATATGGTTCTTGAACGTAAGGGTGTATTCTTGTTTTGTGAATGGAAGCGTGAAGATGAAGAAATCAGCCAAGGACAAAAGATATTACTGACTAATCTAGCTTGGCACCATACCGTTATAATTATTACGGGCTACGTAGATACTAAACCTCATATTGGGTTAATTCAAAAGGTGACCCCAACAGGCAATCTAACCGTAGTGGGACAGGGCAAAGATGATTTAATAAACTTTTTGACTGGTTGGTATATAGAAGTAGAACGAGGTATTTTGTAAATTAGGAGAAGTAATGATTGATTATTCTGAAATGAAAATGAACATTCAGAAATTAAACGAGCAAGTATTTAGCTATATGAATGCTCGTAATGTAGTAGCAGCACAAGAAGCAGCAGAGAAGTTAGAGATGTCAGCAAGTATGTTAAAAAAATACATTGACTGGGTTTTAACAAATAAGTAAGATTTGTAGAAAGGGAGGTGGGAAATGTCACAACAAGAGCACTATGAAACAGTCATGCGTGAACAAGAGCAGTTAGAAGCTCGTTTACAAGATTACCTTTATCAAAAGGAACGTCTTGAATTTGAGTTATCAGCAGTTACTAACGATATACAAAAGATAGAAGATTTAATTAAATACTTAGAAAAGGAATTAGGAAATGTCACTAACAGTTAATGCAGGTAACGGTGGTGGTGGTGATTTTGAACAATGTCCAGCAGGTTCATTTGCTGCACGGTGCTATCAAATTATTGACTTAGGTCATCAGACCTTTGAGTGGAAAGGTGAAGCTAAAGTAGCCCCTAAAGTTCGTATCACTTGGGAACTAAACGAAATGATGAGTGATGGTCGTCCATTCTCAATTTCACGTGAATACACAGCATCTATTGGTGATAAGGCCAACCTACGTAAAGATTTAGAAGCCTGGCGTGGTCGTCCGTTTAGTGCAGAAGAGTTGCGTAACTTTAGTCTTGAGAATGTATTAGGTGCTCCATGCCTATTGGGTGTAGTACATAAGCCTTCTAAAGATGGTGCCAAAGTGTATGCCAACGTAGGCTCAATCATGGCACTACCAAAAGGTATGGCTTGTCCAGAGTTGGTTAACCCTGCCGTGAAGTTTGACATTGGTGAGTTTGACCAAAAGATATTTGATGGACTCTCTAGCTATGTTCAAAAGAAGATTCTAATGAGCAAAGAACTAGAAGAGAATGGAATTCCGCAACACAGAACCTCTGAAGCGGAACCTGAGATTGATTCAGAAGAAGTACCGTTTTGATTTACGGGGGAAAGTGTAAAGAAACGAGTACCCCACCTAACACAGGGGAATAGGGATGAAACTTACCAACCGCTTCGGATTGCCTGACCCAATAGTCAATGCAGTACAAAACCAAGGGTATACCCCAGGTAGTAGTGATATTACGGTTACTCAGTTAATACAGCCGCCTCTCATACGCAAGTTGCGTATAGAACACGATAATGACATTGAAGAGGACGCTTCAGACCGTGTTTGGGCCTTATTTGGGACTGCAGTACATCACCTGCTAGAAATGGCTTATAAAGGGCGTACAGCACGTGTAGAGGAGCGAGTCTATGCCGAGGTACTAGGATGGAAATTAGGAGGCGCATTCGACGTTTTAGAGGGTTCTAGCCTATCTGATTACAAGGTGACTTCCGTATACTCTTCAGACGGCAAAATTGAGTGGGAACGCCAATTAAACGTTCTGAGATGGTTATTGCATAAGAATGGCACAGAAGTGACCAAATTGAGCATTACAGCCATTTTCAGGGATTGGAGACCCCGTGAGGCTCAAAAGAACCCTGAATATCCTAGAAGACCGATTATGACCCTTCCTGTACGGATGTGGACACTAGAAGATGCAGAGTCTTATGTCAAAGAGCGTATTGCACTGCATCAATTAGCTGACCCTCCCATGTGTACAGACGAAGAACGTTGGACTACACCTGAACAATGGGCTTTGATGAAGAAGGGTGGCAAACGAGCTATCAAGCTATATCCGTCACAAGAAGGTGTTACACTCGGCACAGACCAGTTTTGGGAGCACCGTCCAGCCACTTATCGTAGGTGTGAGGACTACTGTAGCGTAAATAAATTCTGCCCAGTATGGAGTAATGTTGCTTTTTAAATTAAACTAACAAATGACACGGCAAGCACTCATCCCCCACTTCCCCTTGACGGCTCCCCTCCGTCTCGCTTGTCGTGTCACCTATTAGAGATTGATATGACTACCATTGTTGGCGATTGGATTAATAAAAAATTAGTTGCAGACAGTCAATTTTCAGATGAAGATACGGGTATTAAATACTTTGAAGAAAAAGTAATACAAATAGAAGGGGGATACCTTGGTGTTGCAGGTCACTGGGTAGATGGTGAAAAGGTTGTTGAGTATATTACTAAAAAACAAAAGACGAAACCGAAGTTACACCCTGATAGTTCGTTCCTTAAATTGACCTGTGAAGGTCTTTTTTCTTGTGGGGACGACCTAGAATGGGAACGAGTTAGAACCTTTATGGCTATTGGCAGTGGCGCAATGGCAGCAGAAGTATGTATGAGAATGGGTTTAACCGCAGAAGAAGCAGTCAAATGGGCGTGTAATGTGGACTTAAAAAGCCACGAGCCAGTCAAAACATATCAATTGGGTGAATAAATGGTACAAGCACGATGTAGCGATGAAGATTTTATAGAGCTTTGGAATAAACATAAATCAGGAACTAAAGTAGCCAAAATATTGGACATGGATACTAGAGCAACAATGTCAAGAAGAAAGAGAATAGAAAAAAAATACAACATTCGACTAGAAGCAGTACAAGGTGGTACTCCTAGACTAGTTATTCCTGAGAACAAAGTCCGCACTAATCTGACTATAGAAAATGGTTTGATTATTGTGGGTTCTGATTGCCACTATTGGCCTGGATATGTTAGTACCGCCCATAGAGCATTTGTACATTTAATTACACAGCTAAAACCACAGGGAATAGTTCTTAATGGTGACATCATGGATAACGCCACGATTAGTCAGCACAATAGGATTGGGTGGGATAAAGCCCCAACTGTGGCACAAGAATTAGAAGAAGTACAAGCTAGATTAGGTGATATTGAAGCCGTCCGTCCTGCAGGAGCATTTTTGCACCGCACCATTGGTAATCACGACTTACGTTTTGATGGTAAGTTATCTAATGTACTAGGACAATATGAAGGTGTTGTTGGGATGGCATTAGCCGACCATTTACCTCATTGGACATATTCTTGGTCATTGATGGTAAACAACATTTGTATGATTAAGCACCGTTGGCACAATGGTCAACATGGAGTATTTAACAACACCCTGAAGTCTGGGGTCAGTATGGTTACGGGTCATCTACATTCTTTGAAAGTGACACCGTGGTCTGATTATAATGGTGACAGATATGGCGTTGACACAGGAACAATGTCGGCAATTGGAGGAGACAAGTACATCTACACGGAAGACTCGCCCGTCAATTGGCGTTCAGGATTCGCAGTACTTACATTCCGTGATGGAGAACTTATGCCGCCAGAACTTGTACAAGTCATTAACGAGGATGATGGATTGGTGTTCTTTCGAGGAGAGGTAATTGCAGTTTGAAATCAAAGAACTTGTTGAGAATAAAGATGGGTCTGCAGACATCAAAATGGAGTGTGATGCTGACCTAATGAAGCTAATAATTCAGGAAGGATTTGTTTCCATTCTGAAACAGGCTATTGAAGGATACAAAAATGAACAGAAATTGGGATAAAGCATTTGACCTTGTCATTGTGAACGAGGGAGGATTTGTTGATAATAAGCTCGACCCAGGAGGTGCTACTAATTGGGGATGTACTCAAGCGGTATGGGAACAATATGTTGGACACAGGGTTACTGTAGAGGACATTAAAAACTTAACTAAAGAGGACGTAAAGCCTCTATACAAAAAAAGGTATTGGGATGCCATACACGGAGATGCTCTTCCTTCGGGACTTGACTATTGCATTTTTGATTGCGCTATCAATAGTGGTGTTGGCCGTGCAGCAAAGTTCATCCAAGAAATCGTGGGCGTTCCTGCTGATGGTGCTATTGGTAATAATACTATTGCTGCTATAGTCCAAATTAACCCAGTTACTGCAATTAATGAGTTTTCTGATAAGCGTCAAGCATTCCTAGAATCACTTAAAACATTCCCTGTGTTTGGAAAGGGATGGACAAAAAGAGTTACCGATGTCAGAATTAAATCTTTAGATATGGCGGCAGGATAATATGGCAACCAAAAAGAATGTAAAACTCTCTGTAGGACGTGGTGAAAAGAAATCAGTATCTCAAGGTGCTGGTTTAACAGCCAAAGGTAGAGCTAAGTACAACAAAGAGACGGGTTCCAACTTACAAGCCCCTACTAAAGATAAATCTAATCCACGTCATAAATCATTTTGCGCTCGGTCTAGTGGATGGAAAGGCGAAAGAGGGTTAGCAGCCCGAAAGAGGTGGGGATGTTAACTACTGAATTTGTAAAAAGTTATTTTGACTATGCTGACGGAAAATTAATTTGGAAATCCGACAAGGGTAGAGTAAAAAAAGGAACTGTTGCTGGAACTAAAGACAAAAAAGGCTATATTCAAATAAAACTTAATCAAAAACGATATTTTGCTCACAGATTAATTTGGGTTTGGCATGGTAAAGTGCTTTCAGAACAACTTGACCATATTGACAGAAATCCAGAAAATAATAAAATAGAAAACCTAAGAGTTGCTACTCCATCTATGAACCAATGGAATACAAACAAAGCTGATGGCGGAGTTAGTTTCCATAAAGCATCAAATAAATGGAGAGCAAGAATTAAAATTAATAACAAAGAAATTTATTTGGGCGTATTCTCCAACTTTGAAGAAGCAAAGAAAGTTAGAGATGAAGCTGCAAGAAAGAGATGGGGTTGCTAAATGGCTACTAAACCTGGCTTATATGCCAATATCCAAAAAAAAAGAGCACGTATCAAGGCTGGTTCAGGCGAGAAGATGAGAAAGCCTGGTACTAAAGGTGCTCCTACTGCTAAAGCATTCAAAGAGTCCGCTAAGACCGCTAAGAAGTAAGGTGAGGGGACAGCCTCTCGACTCCCGATTCGTTGATGGCCTAGTTGGAAAGCCACAAAACAACTAGATTAAGCATACCCTCTCGGTGGCTTGACTATTTCTCTAACCCTATTTGAGACCGTATCCACTCTTGGGTGGATTCGAGTTGTTGGGTTGTGTTTGCACACTGTTCGGCAAAATCCAATGTGTTGATGGTAGTTCCATTAATTGTGATGGTGGCGTTGGGAACGCTGGACACTGGACTGCCACTGGCGTTGTGCATCCCGCTATACATAAGATGAATACCATTAAGACGAGCTTCATAAGCATCGGTTACTCCTTTATTAATTAATTGTTGTTCTTTCTCTTTTGCCTTGTTCTCTGCGATTTGTTTTTGTGCAACGATTTCGACTCCATTTTTGAAATCAGCAAAGCGAAGATGCTCCACATAAAAGCCAGCACTAAAACCACCAAATACAAGAGCAATATATATGTAAGTTTGTCCACCGATATTGCCTAATAGAGAAAATATAAAATTCATTGTGGTTCAGACCCTTGTTTCATAGCAACAGAGGCACCACCTGCAGCAGATACAATTCCAAGTGCTTCTGCAAGTTCACGGATACTAACTTGGTTAGCGTGGATAACTTCCCATAAGGCTACGGCAATCACCGCAACCAAACTAATTAACCAAGTCCAACGACCAATGTCATGGGTCTTATTGTCTTTACCTGTAAGTAGGTGTGAAATAATATCGTTCATATTTATCCTTTATAGCCCCAAGTAAGATACCAAGCAATCCAAGCTGCAGCTAGAAAACAATAGAATTGAACTCTACGTACTTTCTTTAATTGGTCTTCGTAATCCACTTGATTCTCCTTTTCTTCTTTTAACATTCTGGTCTTAATGACTTGTATTTCATTCCAAGCCTTAGCACCATACTTCTTAGTTACTTCATCCTTCATCTTCTCTTCTAGCTTCTTTACTTCAAGCAAAAGAGTATATTCGTTATATGCTCTTAAAACGGTATGGTCAGGCCTTACTTTCTGAGACTGACGCTTCTCTTGTATCCGTTGTTTTGCTACATCTACTGCATCTTGTTGTACTGCTTCAATACTTTTCGTTAATCCTTTGGTTGCCTTTCTCGTGGCATCCATAGCCCCACTAACGCTTTTTATCCCCTCGGATATTCCGAAGTCTGGCATGAGTTACTTTCATTTAATAGATAATTGTCCAGAGCCAGCAAGATAAATTAAAAGAGCTACAACACCCATACCAATCACTTTAATAGCTTTGGTGACAACACCTTCGCCTACGGTTTGATAAAAGTTGTTAATAACCTTTTCAGTTACTTTTTCAACAAGTTCTTCGAGTTCTTCGTCTGTTAGATTGATTGCCATGTTTAGGTTGCTGGTGTTTGTGCAGTAAGGATGCCGTTAGTAAATGTCATGGAACCATTTGTTCCAGTCAGTGTAAGTTTTGCTGTCGTAATTGTTGCATTAATACCTATATTTTGGGTAGCCATAGTGCCTAACCCTAAATTTGTTCTAGCTCCTGCTGCTGTGCTTGCTCCTGTACCACCCGATGTAATAGCAATTGGGGTGGTTGAAGATACTGATGTAAATTTACCTGTAGATGGGTTTGAGGAACCAATAGGTGTTCCATCAACCGTACTGCCACTAATACCAACGCCACCAATAGCACCACCTGTAATAGCTACAGAGTTAGCATTCTCAAACGCCATAGTTCCCAAAGTACCAGTTTGTTGATTGACAAATTGGAAAATACTATAGAACCAATCTCTAAATTGGCGGGAACTTACATCTTGAGTAGTTGGGGGTGGGGGTGCTAGTTTTGCCATTATTCTTCCGCTTCTTCAACCTTGTCATATAACCAGTTTTCGGCATATCCATACTCTTGTAGAGCAGGAATAGCGTCTTCCATACCTTCACCTACGTCATCCCGTACATTCATACAGTCAGGAATCTCAATTTTCTTGACGTTTTTATAGGCACGTTCACAGGCTTGTTTAACGGTCTTTCCTACACCGTTTGCAACTAGTACATAGTCACCTGCCGTCACTAGGCTTGGACGCTCTACAATGCCGTTCTCGTCGTTCTGAGGGGCA
>Ga0007866_1000678_pt1 | contig 9964 bp, 9 predicted proteins | sample CryBogCBH18Jul07_FD_71223 | JGI IMG/M metagenome (GOLD analysis project Ga0007866, IMG submission 71223) | Freshwater microbial communities from Crystal Bog, Wisconsin, USA - CBH18Jul07 | ecosystem: Environmental > Aquatic > Freshwater > Lake | place: Crystal Bog, Wisconsin, USA | collected... | reverse complement strand
CTATAACCAGCTTGATAACCTACTGCGGTGTTGTTAGATGCGGTGGTGTTGGAATTAAGAGCACCATAACCTAAAGCGGCATTATAAGAACCAGTAGTGTTTGCACCCAATGCAACAGTTCCTACTGCTGTATTAAAAGAGGCTGTTGTATTTGCATACAACGCTTGCCTACCAACTGCTGTATTGTAAGAACCTGTAGTGTTTAATTGCAGTGCAGTTCCACCAACTGCCACATTGTATGTGCCTGTTGTATTAGCGTTAGAAGCAAGATAACCAATTGCTGTGTTATCTGCTGCAGTATTGCTATATAAGGATTGATAACCTATTGCAGTTAAATAAGCGCCTGTGCTATTTGTATACCCAGCTTGATAACCAACTGCGGTGTTGTAAGATGCGGTGGTGTTTGAATATAAAGCAGCTTGCCCAATGGCTGTATTCGCAGAACCAGTAGTGTTAGCACCTAAAGCACCAACAGAAACACCACTTACACCTGAACCAATAGCTGTGTTATTAGAGCCAGTAGTATTGTTTACAAGGGATGTAAAACCAATAGCAATATTAGAAGCACCTGAAGTGTTGGACTTAGCAGCTTCTTTACCAATAAACACATTTCCTGAAGCGGTATTTGCTGTACCAGCAAAAGCACCACCAAAGAAATTATCTGTTCCTGTTACATTGGCATACCCAGCTTGATAACCTACTGCTGTGTTATTAGATGCGGTGGTGTTAAACCTTAAAGCGGAATCACCAAGCACAGTATTAAAAGAACCAGTAGTTATAGCTGAACCAGCACCATTACCAACAACAGAATTATTTGTTCCAGTTGTAATAAGATTTAAAGCAAAATTACCAACTCCAGTATTTTGACCACCTGATACTGTTGCGCCAGCCATAACACCACGACCAATAGCAGTATTGGAATCACTTGTAGAAATTCCATAGCCAGCTTGATAACCAATAGCTGTGTTGTATCCACCAGTTGAATTGTATAAAGCCTGATAACCAAAAGCTGCACTTTGTGGCCCAGTAGAATTTGATGTAAAAGCACCATTACCTATTGCAGTATTTGTGCTTACACTACCACCACCCTTACCAACAGTAAGACCTGATATAGAAGCATCATTAGCTAATGTTAAGTTGGTTCCGTTAAAGGTCATATTGGCAGAACCAGCCACAAGACCACTAGAGTTATATAAGACTTGAGTAGTAGAAGATGAGCCTACGCCACCTTTAGTGCCAATAACTTGCACCACGCCGGAGTTGTCCTTGTAGTACAACTTGCCGTCAGCGATGTTAATCGCCAACTCAGCACCTTGAGTACTGTTCACCAAATTAGAGGCGGACGGTACATTGCTAGCGGTTGAGCTAGAGTAAATTTGGATGGGTGTAAAGCCGCTTTGTGCCATATCAATTTCCTTTGTGAAATTATAGCTTAAAATTCATATAATTAAAAATTTCCCCCGCTAATACCAAACCAAGTTCCATCACCCCTTAAAAAATTAGTAGAAGATGGCGTTCCTGTAGCAGGGTTGGTCGCAGGAGCGGTTATAGAAGCTAATACAGTTCCTGTAGTAGGAACATTGTTAGCATTTACTGTTCCTGCAACAGTTAAAGTTCCCGAGCTAGGGGTTATCTTATCTGCCGATTGGTCTAAATTCATTGCCATTTAGCAATCCTCTGCGCCTTGGTAATCAGCAAAAGTCTTTAATACTTCATAAATTGCTGGAATCAAATCGCCTTTTAAATCTTCCATAGCAATGTAATGGGCATTTTCTTTAACTGTGGACATATTTTGATGGCGAGCATTTTCGTTAAAGTAAATAGCTACTTGGACTTGTAATTGGTCTTTAGTGCCATAAAAGTTAGTAATTTTGGCATAGGCTTCTTCTGCTGGTACGCCAAATTGAGTTGCTACTGATAATTTTAATGCCATGATTTTTCCTTTTTAGAATGTCATTTCTGCGGTTTCGGCTTTAGCAACCCATCTTATTGTTGTTGCCGCTTGTCCTGTTACTGTTATTGCTAATCCACCATTGGTTGTATCTGCTGTGGCAGTTACTGTCCAAGTGGAAGCTCCTGCATCTGCCGCTACTACAGTCGTTGTTACTGTACCGACTATAGCAGTTGTACCTACACCAGCACCACGCTTAATAGCACCTTCTAGTGTCCAAGCCTTTGTGTTTCCTGCACCAGTTACTCCAGCAATTACCCTTACTTTAAAATAATAAGCAGAGTTGTTAGGTAGGATTACTTGGTTTGTTGTGGATGCGGCTGCTCCATCACTTGTTAAAACTGTAGCGGTTGCGTCTGTAGTTGCTTTACCTAAAAGCAATAATGCAGCTTGTGTACTTCCTTGGGTTACTGAAATAGGCTGGTTACAAGCAGGAAAAACCATATAACCTTGTATGGCTCTACTTGTTCCTCTTAAACCAGCTATAACTGAAGCAAAGTTTCCTGTTGCTTGGTTTTGTGAACCGCCGCCAACAAAAGAACCAAATCCGCCAGCATTATTATTTTGACCGCCACAAGTTACAGCATAAGTAGCTGATGAACTATTTATATTTCCGCCGCCAACAAAAGCGTATGGTGCTGTTGATATAATAGAATTACTAAACCCACCACTTATTACACCCCAATCACCAGCACAAGAATTCCTATTAGCCGCTGTACCAGCATCACCACCGCCACCAATAAAGCTATATGCGCCTGTTGCTTGGTTATTACCACCACCGACTACTACTCCATGAGGCGTATAGAAAGATAAAGTAACACCAGCGGCAGTTGTAGCATTTTGGCTGATTGTGAATGTATAAGCTGTGCCAGTAATTGTTGTAGAACTTACTGACTGTGATGTAGAAACTGTCCAAGTAGAACCAGCACCACTAACGATATAAGTACCAGCAGTTACACCAGTACCAGTTAAAACCATGCCAGCAATGATTGTGCCTGATGTTAGTGAGCCGACTGTTAGAGTTGTTCCGCTGATGGTTGATGTTGCCATTACAGCAGGAGTACCAGTAGTTACTGTTGATGTTGCGTAGGAAAAACTTGTAATACCAGTACCAATAATTATCTGACCAACTTTAATGTTTGCATTGGCGCTAGATAAATAAAGTGTTGTTCCAGCACTTACAGCAATTGTTGTAGTTTGAGTTGTTACTGTTGAACCTGATGTTCCTGAATTTAAATAGCCACCACCAATAAGATTAAAATATCCACTTGATGTATTTTGATAACCGCCAAGAATAGCCCCATAATCCGAAACACCATTAACAGAATTTAATCTACCACCAGCAATAACAGCCGCAGTTTGCCCGCCAATAGTGTTGTTAAATCCTCCAGCAACTACAGCAGAATTTCCTGCTGTTTGGTTACTTTGCCCGCCACCAATTACAGAGTTTGCTCCGCTTGCTACATATCCAGCGTTGGTTCTAACAGTCTGCCAATCAACCGCATTAGCACCCCTAGCGTTACCGCCTGTTGCTGATGAAGTAGTCTTTTGTGCTTGTAATGCGCCTGTTCCTAAAGGTTGCAGGACTAATGGAGTATTTGTACCGCCAGTTGCATAAACTCCAGGATAAGAAGCATCACCAATAACTTGAATATAAGTTGTAGAAGCTGTGCCTAATGAAGCTGTTCCTGTGGCTTCTAAAGTAGTAAATTTGCCTGTGTTGGCGGTTGTTGCGCCAATGACTGTGTTGTCGATTGTGCCGCCAGTAATCGCAACAGCATTGGCATTTTGTGTTGCCATTGTGCCAAGACCAGTTACATCACCAGTTACTAATGCCCTAAATGAGGGTGTTCCTGCACTTCCGTTTGGTGCGGCTAAAACATAATTGGCTGTTTTACTTGCATAAGGGTTCTGTGTATCGCCATAACCGCTTGCAAGGCTTACTACAGGGGTTGTAGTACCTGTAGCCACATTTACAGGCGCAGTTCCGCTAACGCTGGTTACTGTGCCGCTACCTTTGCTGTTAAAAGTGTTCCAATCTGTGCTTGTAAGGTAGCCACTTACGCTTGTTGTGGCTGCTGGTATAGAAATCGTAGGTGTATTGCCACCGCTAGAAACTACTGGGCTTGTTGCTCCTACGCTGGTTACCGTTCCTACATTGATCGAACCGCCAAGACTTGTGCTTGTGCCATTAATGGTAATAGCTGAATTAGCCAAACCCGCATTAGGAATAGTCGTAGATGCCGTAACATTGCCTGTAGTGTTATTGGCATACATATAGCCAGTAAGACCAGTTACCGCTAGGTTTGTAGTGGTTAGATTAGTAAATGATTCGCTAGATGAGCCAGCAATTTTTTGCCATACGCCATTTTCAAAAATAGCCCAATCGCCTACTGCCCATCCCGTTACACCATTGAGATTGGTATTGCCTGCTACAGAAACTACATAGTAATAACCCGCAGTTCCTACGCTAGATACTAAAGTTGGTGTATTTGTAGATGCGTTCCATGTGCCTTGATATGCTGGCGCATTGGTTGGCTGGGTACTAATGCTAGTAATTTGTCCTTGAGCATTTACGGCGATAACAGGAATAACGGCGGCTGAACCATAAGTTCCAGCAGTTACTCCAGTATTGGCAATTGCTATAGTTGTTGCAATTGAACCGTTATAACTTGTGCCTGAAAGACCTGTACTTATTGTCAAAGCATTTAAGTTAGAACCTAAAGATACGCCTGAAATAGTGCTATTGGTAAGCTGGCTATTGCCAATACCGCCAAGAGTTCCACCTAAAGTTAAATTACCGCTAGAAGTTACTGTTCCAGTGAGAGTTATACCGTTTACTGAACCTGTACCTGAAACTGAAGTAACCGTTCCACCAGGATTAGTAGAATTAATAGTTATCGCGGCTGAACCATTATATGTGGTTCCAGTGCTGAAGGTGATATTTGAGCCTGCTGTCAAACTGAACAGGTTACCTCCCAGCGCTACACCTGAGATTGTGTTGTTAGCTAATTGAGCATTAGTAATTGTGCCACTCAAAGCCGTAGTCGGAATAGTGAGCGAGGCGGTCATTGCCCCAGTACCGTTTCCATAAACGTAACCTGTCAGGGTATTTACACCTGTACCGCCTGATGCTACATTCAAAGTGCCGCCTAAGACAACACCGCCAGAAGTAGGAGAAGAAGGAGTCAAACCTGTTGAACCTGCGCTGAATGTAGCAACTCCTGAACCAGAAATAATAGCACCCCAACCTGTCGCCGTGTAGGCTTCTAGAATTCCACTATCAGTGTTATAACGCAGTGTGCCTACTACTGCTCCACCACGTTGTGCTGTTGTGCCTTGGGGTAATACTACTCCTGCTGATCCAGGTAATACGGGATTGTTTACAATACTTATAGTTGGAGTTGTGGTATTATTAGCTACGTTAATTTGGTTCGCAGTGCCATTAACTTGAGTTACAGTTCCACTACCAGTACCGAGTATTTGCCAGATACCGCCCTCATAAAACTCAAAAGCGGAAAGAGTAGTATTGTAACGAATCTGACCCGCGTTAGGGGCAATAGGTCTTTGTGACGTAGTTCCGTTCGGTACGGTAATACCGCCAGTGCCAGGAAATACCGCGTCATTAGCGAATGAGATTGTAGGATTACCACTAACACCGTTACCGCTAGCTACGCTAATTTGATTTGTAGTCCCAGCGATACTCAGAGGGCTGAGATTACTTCCGTTTGAAAATAATAAACCAGTGCCGCCGAGGTTAGCGAGGGAATAGAGAAGCCCCGTAACGGCAAGTGTAGGGTTACCACTCACACCGTTGCCGTTTGCTACTGAGAGACCTGCTCCGCTAACTGAAAGCACCCGAGCAGCTACTGTGCCAGCCGCTGTTTTTGCAATTAAGCCATAACCAGTAGTCTCAAGTGAACCCGATGTGCCGTTCAAAAATAATGAAAACTTGCCTTGAGCACCGCTGTCAGTAATTCCAATGCCAATCCCTACCCCAAAGTAACGGCTGTTAGGAAGAGTTGGCTCATTGTTTACAGTTAAAAATGTTTGAAATTGTGAAGGCGTCGCCACAAGTTGATTAACCGTAGCTTGAACGGTTACTCCACCTTGCTGAATGGGGACTAATTCAAGACCCGTAATAGGTCCCGCTTGAGGTAATTCAGGTATTAATTTATTGGCCATTACGTGGATTTACTGGAGTAAAAGTTGTACCGTCAAGATTACCATCTAATTGATTTGGAATAGAAGGTGAAAGTAAATCATTTTCACTAGTCAAAATCTGATTGTCACGCACGGCAATGTCTGCGTCGGGACGCGGAAAGCGAATAGAAATTTTTTCAGGTTGACGGGCAGGTAAGCGATATGGGTCAAATTGGTCAGAACAACCGTGAATACAAACGCGCAAAGCAGGAATATTTCCGTCTTGAGTAATTTCATCGTACGGACGTTTCATTTTACAACGATCACAAATCGCTATAGAAATAATATTATTACCTTTAGTATTTAGCCACTTTGGCATATTTTACCTTGTATACGGTGAAATATTAGGCGCAAAGTAGATAGGAGACTTATCCCTGTTCTCATTTTGAGCCATGAGTAGATGTTTTTCATATTGTTGTTCTGCGTATGTGATTCTACCTGGATCCACTTGAGGAAGTTCGCACGCCATTTGGTGTGCTAATCCCCATTGAATCGCAAGGTAAAAATATTGCGGAATTTCAATTTGACCGCTTAAATCACCTACGTCTTGAACATAACGGTTTAACCAGAGTTCAATCTGAGGTTGAATAGAATTAGGCACTGGCCACACTTCCATATTCGGCTGAGGAATTGTACGGTTAAACCAATATTGCAATGGGCGTAACGCTTGAAATTGACGGTTAGGTAGGTTGGAGTAATCATCCCTGTTCATACGTGCCATGGGTATTGCCACGGGCATTGTACCGAATTGAACTTGATACACTCCTATATTTGGTCCAGAAACTTGCAAAATACGCCAAAAAGGTTGCGTAGCCGTGGCTTGTAAGTCGTAATACAACCATTGATTAGGAGCCCAAGTAACGACTCCAGGAGTAGCAATATCAGTCCAAGTAACCCCATCAACTGAACATTGAATTTTAATTTCTACTGAACCTTCAACGGCGGGCAATATTCCAACAGTATTAATATAAACAGGATTAGCTAATCCATTATTAATACCGATTGAACCTGTATTGGTAGTAAGTTGGCAAATATTTAAACCAATACCGTCAAAAGCATAAGCTGCGATTCCTGAAGTAGAATAATATCCTTGAGTAATATTTGTAGTTGTGCGATAGTTCGCGTTCAATACGTCAACAGTGCCGACTGGCAGGTAGTAATAAGTCTGGTCAGGGATTAAGCCAATGACGACTTTATTAATTGCCCAATAGTTAATACCCCAATTAGTGAGGCTTGAAAGCAAATAATAAAGACTGGTTTTTGCAGATTGTACCTGCTCAACGGTTAATTCTTCAGCTAACTTACCAGCGCGACGAGCACCATGATCAATAAGATCCTGAACGCTGACGACTGTTTGACCTACTGTTCCGCTTGTGCTCATTGTTTTCTATTCCACATATCAAACAGCGTTTTAACTTTCTCTTCTAAAACACCAATCCTAACGTCCATCTTTGCTAGGGCAATGACAAGGGCTACAAATCCAATGACCATTGGCCAGATTTTAGAAAGTGTATCTACCATGTCCATTTTAAACTCACCACATTGGTGTCTTTTTAATTTTACCGCCGTTTTTACAATTCCAACGCTTTAATGAGGCAGCCTTGCGAGTTGGCTTTCCGTTCTCATCTTTCATTGGTCCTGGCATACCTGACATTCTAGCGCAGAATGACTTTCTACGTTTTGCATCTGATTCAGTCTTTGGGTGTGGCGCAGGCGCTTTTAAATGTGACCCAGTAGCGCGGTTAAATTTGTCTCTACCTTTTTGGGTCAAGCCTGCACCCTTGCTGACTGGTAACTTTTCGCCTTTCTTAATTGAAAGACTTACGTCGCCACCTGTTTTCTTTTTAGCCGTTTTAGCTGATTCAATAAATGCCGCCTTAGTAGGCGCACCCTTAGAACCAACTTTACGCATTCTTTCACCAGAACCAGCTTTAATGCGTTCTTGCTTGGCATGAATGTTAGCATAAAGACCATTCTTAGCCATGATTACCAGTTCTTAATCTTTTTTGTAGATCCGCCGCTAGATTTCTTTTCCAAAATCTTATTTGCTTTTGCATCAATCTTTGATTTGCTTGACTCTGAGAGTTTTCCTGCTTTGACAGCTTGAGTAGCGCGTGCCTTAGCATTCGCTGCGTGGGCACGGTCAGGCATAGGATATTTACGCTCTCCTGGTAAACCAAAATCTGACTTAGGCAATGACTTGCGAGTCTTTGTAGTCAGTTGACCGCCAGCTTTCTTGCTGCTTGCGGCTCGCTTTTCGCTATACGCGATTGCTACGGCTTGCTTAACTGGCTTACCCGCCTTGACTTCAGCGGAGACATTATGCTTAAAAGCCTTTTCAGATTTTGATTTGATTAATGGCATGATTATGGAGTTACGTTAGCAGGTTGATCAGCTTGAATCAATAGTCCTTCAGCATACATTGCAACGTGCTGTGTTGAACTGTCACTTGTTGAAAACAAAAACTGAAGATCAGTCTTTGGACCAAACACGTTTGCGCAATACCTATGAACATCCATAAATAATGTAAAGCTAACTTGCGCGGCAGAAAGTGATGCTGCTCCAAATTGTTGAGTCAGCAAATTGTAAAAAATATACACGTTTGAAGACAAAGAGCTACCTGACCAGCAGTTAATACGACGCAAATAGAAATTAAATCCATTAGGTACTGAATATACAGTCATTTGACTACGACCTAAACCAGCATTGATTTGACCGTAGGTGGTTGAGCCGTTTTTAACTGTAATTGTACCTACGTTAGTAGTTTGACCAGTTGCAGGCGTTGTCATAGCTACGCTATTAATGCGTAAATATTGATTAACAGTAGTTACGCCAGTAGTGCCATTCAAAGTAACTGATTCAGAAATCGCATTCCAGTTTGCATCTAATCCGTTAACAGTTACTTTTGCTGGAGAAGCATCCGTAGCGGATGAACTAACTACAGTCATTGTTAAAGCGGAAGCTGGAAAAGTGTAAGTCGAAGCATTTTCCCATAGCGGAATTTGTGTTCCTGCTACGGCAGCATTATAACCATTTATATTAACATTACTGTGACCGTACACTTCATTACGGTTGACTTGAAGGTCAAACGGTTCAGATGTACCCGCACGAGTAATTGACGAAACTGTTGCAGTCATATCTCATTCTCCAAAATTTAAGAAGGCGGGGGCGAACCCCCGCGCAATCTTAGTAATTACACTTACCGCCTGCTTTTTTAGCAGTAGACACCTTAGTCGTGTGCACTTTATGCGCATGACCGCCATGAGCCATATGTTCCTTGTGGGACACATGACCACCATGGGCGTGGTGCTTGGTAGAGTGTTTGTGATGAGATACGTGACCACCATGAGTCTCATGAACTGAATGATGCTTGTGATGAGCTACGTGACCGCCATGTTTGTAACCAGCAACGCCTTCCTTGATAGAACCTGTACCAGCTTTCTTTGTAGGCATTTTTGCGCCGTCATGAACCAAAGTATTCTCATAACGATTAGCAACGCTACCAGACACAGTGCCACCTTTAGCGAACTTCTTGAGGTGACCACCGCGCTTATAGCCTAAACCTTCAACACCGCCTGTTTTGGTGCTGAAAGACTTAGTTTGCTTAGCTTGATGAACTTTGTCTTTGACGTCAATTTTTGGCTTCAAAGTAGTTTTGGTTTCAAAACGATCAATAGCTGCTCCGCCATCTTTCTTATGCATCTTACCACCCATGCACATTTTGGCTTCATGCTTGTGATGTTCATGCATCTTTTTGTGATGCGCAGAACCGCCTTCTTTGTGCTTAGCAGCGTGATGCTTAGCCATTGC
>Ga0007866_1000677_pt1 | contig 9971 bp, 8 predicted proteins | sample CryBogCBH18Jul07_FD_71223 | JGI IMG/M metagenome (GOLD analysis project Ga0007866, IMG submission 71223) | Freshwater microbial communities from Crystal Bog, Wisconsin, USA - CBH18Jul07 | ecosystem: Environmental > Aquatic > Freshwater > Lake | place: Crystal Bog, Wisconsin, USA | collected... | reverse complement strand
AGAGTAAGTGTAGCCAGAAGCGCCGCCGCCGCCGCCACCGATAACTTCAATGGTATTGTTGGCACTATTCCAAGCGCTTGGAACTGTAAAAGATGTACCAGTGGTTAGATAAGCCTGACATGCACCTCCAGATATAGAGACAAAAGGTGTTGTGCAGGCAAAAGCTGATGACGACATCAGGCCAAAAGCAAAACCAAATAAAATAAGGCGTGCGGTGTTTTTAATCATTGCATTTGTTTCCAAAGACCGGTTGTAAGGCCATTGACGCGGAACACATCAAGCATGAATACACTTGGTTCGTTCAAAACAACAGTTGTACCAGTGCTGGATGTGTTGATAGCTGTTCCGCCCGGAGTTGCTGAAATTTGAAAACTGCTTGTGGAAAGACCGGTGGCGAGCACATAATAAATTTGGTTGGCTGTCATACCGGTCGGCATTGTTGCTGCGGTGAAATACACTTGTTGACCAGCAACAAAACTATTTGTGTACGTCACCACCGCAGGGCTGGCCGAAGATACGGTTACAGCCGCCGCACTAATTGTTTTGGTTGTTGCAAATGTATCGCCAGATCCGCTTGGTGATGTCGAAAAGCCGGATAGTGTGACAGCACCCGCACTGGAACCGTTAATGATTTCAACTAAACAAGTGCCATCTAATACAGGCGCTGCAAGAGTGAATGCACCGCCATTTATCAGATATTGGCTTGGGTTTTTGCCGCAATCGACAGTTGATGTGCCGCTGCTCACAGTTCCAAGAGAATAGGACGTTAAGTTTGCCCCACCGGACAGCAACTGATCAGGGGTTCCGAGAACAGCTACTGTGTCTGTTACGGCTGGGAGCGTGATTGTGGTCGTGCCGGCAGTTGCTGATGCGTTTAGTGTGGTCGTTCCAGATGTCGAGCCTTTAAGCACGAGATCAGTTGAGTTGAACGATTGAGCAGCCGTCCATGTATTTGCATTGGCCAAGTTCAAACTTGCGCCGGTGGAGCCGGTTGAAAGGGTTGTACCGTTTACAGGGACGTTACCAAATGCAGGAGCCGCACTTGTGGTGGCCACGAGCACTTGGCCTGTCGTACCGGCAGCGGTTGCGACTGGAGCCGCACCAGCACCACCACCATACATAATTCCATATTGCGTAAGCAAGGCTGAGGATGTCATTGCGGAAGTGCTGGAGAAGTACGGAATACCGCCGGACGTTCCTGCGGTCAGGCCAGTACCACCATTACCCACCGCCAAAGTACCTGTGACACCTGTGGTCAATGGCAATCCGGTGGCGCTGGTCAAAACCGCTGCCGAAGGCGTACCGAGATTTGGAGTGACAAAAACTGGGCTGGTGGTCAATGCGAGCGCACCAGAACCGTTTACCGCCGTACCGAGTGCAGTTGCAACACCAGTGCCTAAACCGCTAACACCTGTGCTGATTGGCAATCCGGTTGCGCTGGTGAGTGTGCCGGATGACGGGGTTCCAAGCGCACCGCCGTTTACCACGAATGAACCCGCAGATCCCGTATTCACAGCTAAAGCGGTCGCAACACCGGTGCCGGGCGTTGTAGTAGCCAAAGTTGAAAATGCAGTGCCGCTGGTTTTCGTAACTGTCAAAGCACCGGTGCCGGTGTTTAAAGTTGCATCACCGCCAATTGTCACACCGCTGACGGTCGTACCTGTTGACGCATAAACAGCCGCTTGACCGGCTGTGCCGCTGGATACTGTACCGCCGCCACCGCCTGTCGTACAAGCGCCACCAGCATCGACAAAATTTCCACTGGCGTCAATGCTGACGCAATGGCCGTTTGTCAGCGTACCGCTTGCGGTTCCAAATACGGTCGTGCTGCCGGAACGTGTACCTTGTGCAATCGCACCTGACCCGTTACCGATCAACGGCGCATTGGCTGTAAACGTTGTTGCACCAGTACCGCCATTACCTACAGGCAAAGTGCCTGTAACGCCTGTACTTAACGGAAGTCCAGTCGCACTTGTTAAAACCGCCGCTGAAGGTGTACCAAGATTCGGAGTGACAAAAACTGGGCTGGTCGTAAGTGCAATTGCACCGGAACCATTCACCGCAGTTCCAAGTGCAGTCTGTACGCCAGTGCCAAACGATGTAATACCAGTACCGCCATTTGATATGCTGAGTGGCGTACCTAATGTTACTGAACCTGCTTTAGTAACGCTAAATTTGCTGACACCGCCAACTTGCAAATCGGCCAATAAAGAACCGCTTGCGGATGCTGTGTCAGTTATATTTTCTTTGATTCCGGTGAAAGTTGTACCTACGGCATTCCAAGTTTGTGTCGCATTCAAAACTGGATTTGAAGCCGTAATTGATCCTGTTGCCACATTTAATTCAGAGGCTGGAGGCAGTGGTGCAATCAGTTCAATAACACCCTGAGATGGATTAGCATAAGTGCTGTATCCGAGAACGACTTGCTGACTGGGAGCCACAGGTGGTGTTGCTGTAATTGCACCGGCTGTTGTGTCTGACAGATAAACATACGCACCATCCGTAATACCGGAAGTGTTTACACCTGTTAATTTACCTGCGACAACTACAAATCCGTATGTACCGCTAGTAATAGCCGTATGAGTTAAACCTATTGCATTAGCGGTTGTAGGAGAATTGGCCTGAGCCAAACCTATGGTTGGGTAATGAGAATGCTGACCGGTAACGTAAACTGCTGAATTGGCGGGAATCGTTGAAGCTGTGGCGTTATAAACACGCACTTGAAGTTCAGAACCAATATGCACATCATTTTGCTGAGTGGATATGCCATTCAAAAAGTCAAATTGATCCTCGGTTTGATCATACCAGATCAAACCATTTGCCCATGTTGGTTGCGACGCCAAAGGGGTAAACAATTCATAATTTGAAATTGTAGGGTTTGAAAATGCTGGCGCAGTTGTCAATGAAATTGCACCAGAACCATTTACAGCATTTCCGAGCGCGGTAACAACACCAGTGCCGGGCGTGGTCGTGGCCAATGCTGTAAATGCAGTGCCGCCAGTTTTCGTCACTGTTAGAGCGCCAGTCGAAGCGTTGAGAGTGCCATCGCCATTAACGGTAAATCCGCCTAAAGCACCTGCATTGTTAAATTGAACTTGGCCTGTTGATCCACCCACAGCCAAATTTGAAACTGTATTACACCCAAAACCGCTGGCCGAAGTCCACGTCAGAGCGCTAGTCGCACCCGAACAGGAAGGTACAGCCAATGCTGTAGGTGATGTTGAACTTGCAGTCGCATTTCCGACTACAGTATTTGCCGCTTCTGCTTGCAAACTCGGTAAACCGACAAGGCCGGTTGCGGTGAATGAACTGGTCGCCGTAAGTGAAGGCGCGCTAACTGCTCCATTTGAAGCAATAGTCATGGCATCCGTTGTGCCATTGTTGATGATAAAATGAATGGCATTTACGGTGGTTGTGCCGAGAATTAAATCTCCTGTCGTGGCTGTCAAAAATACACCGCTAGGCAATCCAAGACTGCCCGTTCCACTATAGCCGGAGCTGTTGATGCCGAAATCGCCAAAGTGTGCGGTTGTGGAACCTTGATCGTTGCTGACGATATAATCAGCACTTGCGGCAGTGCCGGAACTGGTGTTAGACACGACCTGCTGGACATAACCATTCAGATTTGTGCTGAACGATGAGAATATGCCGGTGTCGGAATATGGCAAAGTGCCGTATGAAATTGCACCTGCATTTGTTGCAGATGCAATAGGAGCTGAAAATATTTGCGCGGCAGACCATGTATTGCTATCAAGCAAGGTACCATAGCTATAAATACCAGCATTCAAAATCGTATTGAGTTTCGCGCCGGTGATCGCGCCCGCACCATTCGACGTGATAACGGTATTGACCTGACTGGAAAGGGCAGCTTTTGTCGATTGGGCTTCAGCTTGTGTGCAAACCAACAACAATGCGAGGGTGAGTGCAAGGTTTTTAAACATCTTCATATCTCTCATTGCCAAGGAAGTTTAACTTTAAAGCCTGTTAAGGCAAAAGTTGCAAATCCGATAAAGAAAAACCACAGTAATCCGTGGCCGATTTTCATGGCCGCGCCATCATAAGCCAAGCGAAATTTACGCATGAGTTCCATATCTTTTCGGATTTGAGAGCGTTTTTCAGAATCGGTAGCATCTATACCAACTAATTCAAATTCTTTTCGGAGCGCATCAGGAAGTGCATCGCGGAGTGCTTCCTTGATGAGATTTTTCAAGTCGCTTCTGTCAATTGTCACCGTGTCTGAGAAAGGCTCCATGATGCCACCTGAAAATTATTTGGAAGGAAGTGTCTGCCCCCAGCCGCAAAGGGCTTTACCGACAGCATCGTGCTCATGCACTTGAGCCACAGTAGCAGAAGTATCGCGCGCTGACCAGTAGATAGGCTGCGCGGCGGCGCAAAATGTGACCTTAGTCGGCTCGCCGGAACTCGTCGTTTGGCAAGCTGTTAGGGTTATGGGCAACATCAGCACGCACAACTTGGCGAGCAGCATCGGCAATTTTAAGGTCATTGGCTTGTTCCTGCAATGAGGTCGCCACCACCGAAGCCGCGCCCGCATCGAGCATCTGTTTGTTATTCAGATACCCAAAATAATTGGCGATGCCTTGGAATACGGCTTTGATGGTGGAAAGCATGATTGCACCTTAAATTAAGAAGCGGGAGTGGTCGCAGAAACTGCAACGACTTGCGAAGGAATACCGGCAGGAACTGTACCAACACTGGCCTTGATTGCCGACACCAGCGGGCAAAGCTGATCCGCAACCTGCACATTGGTGGCCAACGCATTTTCCACGTTTGTCGCAGCTTTGCTGTTTGGTGCGGTGATCTTCAAAATGTTGGTGGCGACCGACGAAGCGGTTTTTGTCGCAGGTGAACACTCGGCTGTCACCAGAATATCCGCAACCGTGATGAGGTCTTTGCCGATCACAGGCGCATATTTGTTGACCGAATTATCAAATGCGGTCAGTTTGGCGGTCAATGATGCACAACCGGCTAACCCGCCAAAAATAACAAACGTGGAGAGAATTGCAAATTTCTTCATAACAACCTCATGCTTTTGGAGTGGGATCAATAGTTGCAGGTGCAGCCGATTTATCAGCTTTATAACCCTGAGATGCACCTGCAATCAGAGCCAGCAAACCGGACAAGATTGTTGAAGCTGTTGCGGCAGTGTGGGGATCTGCGAAAAATGCGCCCAAAACAGGCAGGTGCATTTCATTGGCCGCGAGGCCGGCAAAAGACAAAACGCCAAGGATGACGCCTGTAGGGATCGTTCCGTTCATGATAAACTCCTAAGTTTGAGAGATTGCAGATTTTAACATCGTTTTTGCGCGCACATGAGATGTATGAGCATTCCATACAGTTTTAACAATTGTATGAACAGCCACGGTTGCCAGCAAAGCAGCACCTACAGGATGCACATGCAGCGCAGGATTGGATACAGATGCCGTCAAAATAGTGACTGAACCGCCACTGAATGCGGCAGCGGCAAGAGAGGATTTATGTGAATCCTGAGCAAGTTGGCCAGCTTTATTAAGCAAATGAACAGAAGAATCCGCAGTTGTATCGGCCAAAGTAATCGGGTTTGCTTTAATTGCCGCCTGTGCCATTTTAATCGCTTCGACTTCAACTCCAGCAACGCGCGCCGCCCAGCCGCGACTGAAGATTTTCCAAGTTGTCAGACTCTCCAAAAAGGATAGGCGCATGTCGGAATATTTATGAATAGTGGTGATCGGATCGCCAGAAAATAAAAACCCTCCGCGTGTCCATCTTTTCAAAGCCGCACCAACACCAGCATTATAGGCATCATCTGAAACGCAATGATCAACACCTTCGTGCATGGCGTCAGCCTTAACCTCATCCCAATACCCAGATTTGAAAATGGCCGCTGCCATATCTTCTGTGACATCGGCCATCGCAACATTCGGGTACATCTTAATCAAAACGGGAGCCGAAACGCCAAACTTTGAACCGTAAAGATAACCTTTTCCAACCGCGCCGCCTGTCCAGTTTCCCGGATCATGTTTGTTGACGGATAGGCTATTTCGGCCTTCCCAACGCATCGTGTTTAAAAAAGAATTTTTTAGGTTCTGAATGGCCATATCAGTAGGTCTCCACAGTTGCAGGGCTGGATGCAACGCCGGAAATACAATTGAGCGCTTCCGAAGGTACGGGATAATCTGACCATTTACGGCTGGTATTTGGCAAAATTGTAAAACTACCGGCAGTATTGAGTGCTGCGGTGCCGCCAAAGCTACAAGCTATAGTTGCTGTGGAACTTTCATTTTCGATAAGCAGAAAACGCCGTGTGGCTGCGGCCACAACGGTTGCAGAAGTATTGGTGATTGTCGCAGCGCTTACAGTACCTGTTACGGCTGACGGCACGCCAGCATTGCCTGTTGGCAATGGAACGGTCGCAGAGAAAGGAAGCCAACAGGGGCCGACTGTTCCACCAGCGCAACCGGTGTTTGTAATATATCCGGGCATGATCTGCTGCGAAGTGTGAGCTTTAACTTCTGTAACAGCGGCCAGTGCGAGGAGTACAAGTGAGATACGAGTGAAATTCCGCATTTTGTCCTGCCTTCTAATTTTTTGAAGTGTATAACAGATTGTTGATGTGTTGTCACTTAGGATGCGTTTACCGAATCCGTCCAGCCCATAGCCGACATATAAGCGTAAATGCCATTTGAGGCGTAATACACATTTGAACTTTCCAAAACCCAATCAACAGATTGAGACATATAATAAGAACCATACCATGTGAAAGGTGGTAAATTGGTGGTTGAACTGACAGGTCCAAAATTATTACTTGGCGCGGCCAGTGTACTTGCACCACTACCGGCACAAGTATCGCAAATTTGCAAGTTGATGCGTGCCGCCGTTGGAGGTGCAAACGCTGCAATTGGGATGGCGGTCAAACCATTTGCTGCGCTAATATTACCGCTTGCACCTGTAATCATTCTTGGATACGCGATTGTTGTTGTACTGGCCGCAATAACATATTGTGCGCGATTTCCCTGTTGCAAAGTTTGCATGAGAAGTTTGGACGGATTAGCATAAACCGCACCGACACGCATATAGTAAGTGTATCCTGACGGCAGCGTTGGAGCTGCGGCAGACAAACTTAAAACGGCTGAAGTTGTGCTGCCATTATCAATCAACCACACATGATACCATGTGCTTGCGGCCACCACACCAGCATCTAATCCACCCGCGCCGACAAACGCAGTGCTGGCGGTGGTTGAGACATTGGCGCGAATTATGTTTGTGTATGAAGCATTTGGTATTTGTACATAGTTCGCTGTGATTGCGACAATCGTATTCGAACCAGAACTATTTTTAATCACCAGACCGGAAGCGCTGGGCATTCCTGTGGATGGTGTTGTTACAGGTGGTACGGGCGACGCGCCGGAAGCTGGGAGATAGCTGATTATCTTCCAAATTCCTGATCCTTGATAGGCCGCGATGCCAACGTCGCCCACAAGCCCAATGAGATTTACACTTCCCGGACAGAGCAAACTGGCCGAATTTGTAAAAGTGGTTGTGGCGCTAACCGTGAATTGATAATCTGGGTACGAAGTTGAAGCTGAGGATCCGAATGAAGTGATTGTTCCGCTTCCGGTCAGCAAAATATTATGCGTAACCACTGAGCCAAAATCTACAGTGGCTGCAACAGCTTTAGAAGTTTGAATACCATAGCCGCCGCTGCTGACATTTATGCCTAAAAGTGCCACAGCCGCCGCTGTTGTTGCGGCGTTGACAACGGGCTGCATGGCTGAAGATACAATCGCGCCGCTAGTGACTGGCAAACCGGCAATCATATTACCGCTGCTATCAAATGCTGCGTATTGATTGGCTCTAGCTGTTGCCGAAGGTAATGGTAAGGGTGGATTGCTATCCGTAAGCGGCGCCGTAAAACCATAACCGATTGAATTTTCAACTTGTTGAATGGCCATTGTTACATAATCAAGAGCCGATTCAATCACAGACGGCAAAAAATATCCTTGATTATTGAAACTGTAATTTTGAACGTATGGCACATTTCGAGCGATAGTCAGCGAAGTTCCGATGGCGATAGCCGCGCCTGAAATTGTATAGGTGACTGTTCCGCCAGTTGGAGAACCGATACCGGTGATCGTATATTGGCTTTCTGGCAGTGTGGTGCTTAGGCCATTTCCGTCGGTGTAAATTACCAGTTCGTCGCCCAAAACCGGAATAAGAAATGGATAGGCGAATGACGTTTGCGCGCCAGTGCCGGGCAAAACTACCTTGCTGATGGTGGTTGATATTGTCATTTCGCTTCTCGTTGTGTTTTAGGTTGAAATGCTTATAGCACAAAATGGCTGATATTAGCGAGGTGTAGCGCCGGGAAAACCATTCTTTTTCTGTTGTGTAGCTTTTATCACGATGTCCTGATATTCCATTTTTATCATACCTCGTGCCGTATCTCTGGTTCGCTTGATGACTTCATTGATGGAATCATGCCGCTGCTCATCATTCATTTGTTTGAAAGCAGTTGATGCGACAAGAGTATCAAGATTTTTCTTGGTCATTCGGCCGGCGATTTGAGCATATCTGTCAAATTGCTCATCGGTCAAAACGACATTTGCAATTTTTCGTTCGACCTGAGCCGGATGAATGTGCAAATCCATCATCGCTAAAATAACCGGATCTCGGTTAAGATGACTTTCGTATATAGATGAAAGTGGCCCACCGATAGATGCTGGATGCTGAATTGGCTCACCCCAAATATCACGTTTTGGGAGTAGCGTATCCGATTCATACGGAATTTTTGATTTTACTGCATCTAATAATGAACGTGTTTCGCGCATATACGGATCAGTATTGCGATCTAATTGCGACAGCATAGCCGAATACGGCACAAAAGACGAAACAAAATTCTTAATATAGCTTGCACCAAATCTATCAGGTTCATCAAGAGCCTTAATTAGATCAGCGGGGCCTTTCATAAAACTCTCGTCCAAAATATTTTTGGATATGCTTTGCACAACGCTTGCCGCAATTTGAGCAGCGGTTTCGGTTGGCAATTTATGTGCGACTTCATAAAAATCAGCACCGAGGCTGGCCAGCAAACCTAGTGGTCCGAGACGATGAAGATCATAAAACATATCACCAATTTTGACACTGTGCGGCTGGTATCCAGCCATCCGCCACAAATTTGCTTCGTCACGATTGACTGGACCAGAGCCTGTCATTTGGCCGGCGGCGGCCAGAGAACCGAAGAGAGTTGCAACTGTGGTTCCAATCAGCATACGGGCAGCGGCCATATCGGCGACGTAATTGTCTTTGCTGAAAAGTTCGGCGCGTACATCGCTACTCAGAAAACCTAAAGGAGTTCTTTCGGAAAGTGTACGAGCGAGAATATCGCCAGATATACGGGCGAAAGGCAAAACAAATTTAATAAGGGGCGCACCTAAAATTTTCTGATTGGTCAGATTGGTCAGTGCATTTGTAATTTTACCACCTTTTGACAGCAAAGATGTTCGTTTTGCTTCGAACATTGCTGTTTCCATCATTTCAGCGGTTGGATTTTGCGCTAGGTAGGCAGTTCGAGCGTGAAAATCACTATCGACATGGCCTTCCTCTGCGGCTTGACGATAAGCCAATTGACGAATTTCGGCTGAATAGTTGCCAGCGTATAGGACAGCGTGCAGCGCTCCAACTGCGCGGCTTGGCATACGGACAAGTTCGCCGGTGGGAAGATAATACCCAAACAAAGCCACATCCGGCGTGGCGCCGTTTTCACTGTATATCGGGGCAATTCCATTTGCACCTTTGATGGTGTTAGAATCAATAAGTGCCTGCCCTGCTTTAAAAGCATCTCGCGGCGCTTGCATCAAAGCATGAAGTGCCGATCCGACTGCAACCCAATCTGCATTTGGATCCAATCTTTCAGCGGGTGTTCCACCTGTATTATAAAGATCAAATGTTTTTTGTGTTTCATAGCCTTCTTCACC
>Ga0007866_1000674_pt1 | contig 9985 bp, 19 predicted proteins | sample CryBogCBH18Jul07_FD_71223 | JGI IMG/M metagenome (GOLD analysis project Ga0007866, IMG submission 71223) | Freshwater microbial communities from Crystal Bog, Wisconsin, USA - CBH18Jul07 | ecosystem: Environmental > Aquatic > Freshwater > Lake | place: Crystal Bog, Wisconsin, USA | collected... | reverse complement strand
TGTAATTTTTGTATTTCTACTAAGAAATAAGGACTCATTTTAAGCATCCAATCTGGAAATTTGCTTTTATTTTCTTCTTCTTTAAGCATAACAAATAATACTCTATTAATACCACTATCCCCATTAAAAGTATCATTTGAATCTAACTTATCAATTTGTAATGCAAAGTCTTTATCCAAATGCCTACCAATAGCACACCCTTCTGATATACTTTCTTTATTTGCAGTAATAGGTGAATAGAAACAACTTGTTCCATTTACACATCTTCTTTTGGGATTTTCACTATAATACTTAATAGTATCTTCCAATAATTCTAATTCTGTCATTTCTTTTTATTTTTTACAAATATACGTTAATATAAGTTCTTAGCCAAATGATTTTTTATTTCTTCTACATCTTCAAGTCCTTTTTCAGTTAGACCATTTTCATCCCAAAAATCATCATCATCATGTAAATTTTGTAGTTTTCCTAAAAATAAAGGTTTCATTTTTAGCATCCAATCTGGAAATTTATCTTCATTACCTAAAACAAATTTATCTAATACAGAAGAAATATTATATTCTTCTTTTTCTTCATCAATTTTTAATGCAAAATCTTTATCCAAATGCCTACCAATAGCACACCCTTCCGATATGTTTTCTTTTCCTATTGTAATAGGGGAATAAAAACAGCCTCTATTATCGGTACATCTTCTTTCTGTATTTTCGCTGTAATACTTAATAGTATCTTCTAACAATTCTAATTCTAACAATTCTAATTCTGTCATTTCTTTTTATTTTTATTTTTACAAATATACAACATTAAAAGTTACTAACCAAATTATTTTCTAAAATAAAATCAATTAGTTCTTTTTGTGTAGGTTGTTCTAAACTATCAATATTACATCTATATATAGAACCATCAGTACAATCTTCAATTATAAGATAAATTGAACTAGAATTAATTTCAATTTTTTTAATATAAGTTCCTTCTTCGCCCCATCCATCTAAACAAAAATCATCTAATAACAGCAATTTTTCTTCACTCAAACTTCTTAACATTTCTGTTAAAAGCATTTGTGTATCATTATGCAACTTAATTTCTGCTTCTCTTATTAAGTATTGTTGTGCTTCAAACTTTGTCTTTAACATATCTTATCTTTTTTCTTACTGCAAATATACAGCATCTAAAGTTAATAAACAAATCTTTTTTTATCAAATTAAATTTGGTAAGTAACTATAAATACCTTATCTTTGCTGTATCATAACGCACCCCGCTTGGGGCGGGTGCTTGATAGGCGGTCTATAAAATGACTGGAGGAATCAGAAGCAGGTTATTTATTAAAAAGTATAAAAAACCACTAAAAAATCGCTATGTTAAAAAGTCAAGGAAAATCAAGAATTATTTATATTATATATATTATATATATACATGATCTTGCATGAATTTGAATTTATTATGATGGGAGTTGAGTTTTCGGATGATAAAAATCAATATTAAATGGAAAAAACTTAATTTTTCCATTTAATATATAGACTTTTTTAATTTGTTTCATGAATAAAATATAATACTTGTCTGCCCGAAAATATCCACTTGATATAATCACAGACTGCCCTCAAATCGGATTACCATGTATAAGGCGTATAGAATACCAATATTTGCTAAATATTGTTGAGGTTATTTAAAACCTGTTAGCCTTCTTAAAGAGCATCCCTTTAATTCTATGGATTTTATAAAACCTATGGCGTATTATAATTCAAGATTCCTTTTTAAGAAAGGAAATACTTTGTTCATAGAAAACCAAACTATTAGTATTAAATACATTAATTCAATCCATGCATTACTAAATGTAATTAAACTTATAGTTAAATAACACCAAATAAAATATGTTGTGTATAAAGTAAATGTTCTCATAATTATTAATTTTCTTCTACTGAATATAAATTCCATACAAGAAAATCAACACCTTTACTAAGACTGAACCAAATAATAGCAATTAAATAAAGTGCCATAAATGGATTAAAAGCAATTAAATTAGTGGGTAAATAAATTGTTATGAATACCCAAATTGCCATAACGATAAACATTGTAAATAATTTCATTTTCTTTTCTTTTTAATGATTAATTTGATAAAGCAAATATACACATTTTTAAGTTATTAACCAACTAATTTACAGAATTTTTTTCGTTAAAGTAATCAGTTTTATCTTCTAACTTATCATGCCCACTTAATATTTTTATATGTGGGTATTTCTCTAAATACTTTTTTATCGTAGTATCTATTCGTATATCAGAATCTTTACGATAATTGATTGCATAAATATATCTACCCAAATTAGGCACACTTGATAAAATACGTTCTTCATACTCAAATTCAATAGAACATTTTTTAAAATCAATACCTTTTAAATTATGTCTAGGTTGTCTTAATATTTCACCATCTGAATTTTTATACAAAGGAAATGCTGCTTTATGAACACTTTTACTATGTTTATAATACCAACCTTTTTTAGCATCTTTAGTTCTTGATAAGAAAAATTCATCAACAGGATATATTCTATATCTTTGTGCTAATTTCTCCCTATTAAAAATTAATCTAATATCAAAATTAGTTTCATCTCCCCCACCAAAATAATGTGTAAAAAGTTTTGAACGACTAAAACAATGTCCTTTTGGCCCCCTACAAGGATTACAATATTTTATATCTAATAGGTCTTGCTTAAATACCTCATTACTAATACTTACTTTAAATAAAGGTGTAAAACCTTCCTTAAACAAATGTACCATATCCCTTTCTTTGTTGTAAAGCAAATATACACCTTTTTAAGTTATTAACCTAATAATAATCTTCTTTTAGGTTTAATTTCTTTTATTGGTTTTATTTCTTTTATGGGTGGATTTTGCCAATCTGAACATTCTTGTTCTCTAGCTATTTCAGCTAATTCTTTAGGGGCAAATCCAAATACATCGGTAATTTGTAAATTTTGTTCTAAAAAATGCAAATTATCATCATTCCATTTGTTTTCATTAATAGGCATTAATGAAAAATCCCTATCTAATAAATAAGTATGATTAATATGATAAGTATGATTGAGAATAAGGTCTACTAATTCTCTATTAAATCTTTGTTCACCTGCCGTTGGATAATCTGGAATAATTATCAAATAATCTGCTGCTGATAAAAAAGTTTCCTTATACTTAGGATATTCTTTTAACTTATTAACTAATTCTTCTTTAACTGCATTGAGTGTATAAGAAACATCTTCTAAAATAATATGTACATTCATAATAATCTTTTTTGTTTTAAAGAAAAAAACCGCCCCACTAAGGGCGGTTTTTATTCATTACTTTTTTTTCTTACGCTTCTTCTTCATCTTGAAAGAACTTCTCATAAGTTTCCTCCGCCAACTTCAATTCAACTTTTAACGTATGCAATTCAACTTTGATTTCGTGGTATTCAGAAGTCCACTTGTCATAATTAAACTTTGATAAGTGCTGATTCAAATCAGTTGTAGAAGATGCACCAAAATCTTCTAAAGTAAGTCTTTTACTTTCAAGATTAGCAATTTTACCTTCTAAATCACTAAGCAACTTCTTTTGCGCACCACCCAACAAGTTTGAGAAATTGACCGCTCTTGCTTCTTTAACTTCTAAATCTGGAGATGTTAAACTTCTGATAACACCATTTGTCCTTTTTGCTACTTTGTCTTTCGCCATAATTGTACTTTTTTAATTGTTATATAAAATATTTATTTACGTTGTAAAGATACTATATTTAAAGTTATTAACCAAATCTTTTTTTTTAATTACTTAATAACCTTTTTTATTTATAAAGCAAATATAGTGCTTTTTAAGTTGCTAACCAAATTTAATTTACGATATTTAATTTACTTAAAACTATTGTTTCAATTTCTTTATCACCATCTTTATATGTAAAGGTATCTTTATATATAAAGGCAACTTCAAAAGAATCTCCTTGATTTTCAGAATCTAAAACAATATCTCCTAATTGAACTACATTTTTGTAGTCATAATTCTTTTGATAATATTCTTCAATTTTTTCAAATGTAGGATTAGTAAATATCACATCTTCTTCTTGAATATGAAGAACTTGATTTTCTTTCAAACTTATTTCAAACTTAAATGCCATTGTTATTATTTTTTATTGTAAAGCAAATATACACCTTTTTAAGTTATCTACCAAATTAAATATTGAGTAAATGAATCCAATTTCTATACCACTTAATATGTTTTTCTTTATATCCCCATCCACCTGTAAAGATGAAATAAATAGGCATACCAAAAAATAATAATATCCATACAAAAGGAAATAATAATATAGTTATTCTTAACCAAACATTTTCTACCCTTTTCTTATTTTTATAAAAATCAAAAGGTGCAAATCTTATTGACTCCCTATCTTTCATTCTACTTTGTTGATAAGGGGTTAAATCCAATTCTTTTGTAAGCCACTTTTCAACATCCCAATCACTTACTTTTTCAATATTACTATGTATCTTCATACTCTTTTTATTTATAAAGCAAATATACACTAAATAAAGTTACTAAACAAATCTTTTTTTATTTGTTTATTAACTTAAAAACCCTTATCTTTGCTATGTCAATTTAGACAGGCGGTTAATAAAACAACTGGAGGAATCAGAAGTAGGCTGGAAACTATTTTTTTTATATATGTATATATAAAATCCACCCTTTGGGGGTGCATTTTATTTTGAGGGATAGAGGGGCATCGAACCCCTGTTTATCTGATTTAGAGTCAAACTTTCTACCAAAGACTATCCCAACTAAAAAAAATTAATTAAAGGGGATTTAATTTCTTAAACCCCCTTTTATTTAATTAGGCAGCAACTTCTGCTGTTTTTTCTTTCTTAGCTAAAGATTCTTTCACCTTAGCAAGATTTTCTGGAGTATTTACTCTCTCCTTCACATCGCTACCAGCTTTGAATTGAATAGCGTTTTTTGCAGGAATAAACCTAATTTCTTTAGTTCTAATATCCTTTTTAGTGGTTGCTTTACGTTCGTAAACTTTCCACGTTCCAATACCAACAAATTTGGCTTGTGAACCAATACCTTTTGATAAGGCATCTTTAAAATCAATTATAAATTGATTTACTACTGCTGTTGCATCCTTAGTGGACAACTTTGCTTCTTTTACAAGTCTTGCGACTATATCTTTCTTTGTCATTTTTGAAAAACTTTTTTTTTGTTAAATACTTTTTTTTACACAGCAAATATACGTTAAATATATTTACCCACCAAAACTTTTTTTAGGCATCTGCCAAAGCATCTTCTGTTGCTTCTAATTCAGCTTGTGCTGCTTCTTCTGCTGTTAATACTTCTACATCTGCTTCCAAGTCAATAGTTACATTTGCCCCATTGATTGCTTCTTTCAATTCCTTACCTGGTTTGAAACGGATAGCTACCTTTTCTGGAATATCTATTGCTACTCCTGTTTTTGGGTTTCTACCTTTACGAGCTTGACGGATAATTTTGTCAGTCGTACCCATACCAATTAAGGTCACTTTGTCATCATTGACGATACCATCAATGAAAGCATCAATTACTACACTAGCCGCTTTGTGGGCTGTTTTCTTATCCAACTTTAAGTTGTCAATAAGAGATTTTTCGAACGTTCCTTTGTTCATTTTTACTACATTTTTGTTTTTAACAATACTAATAGAAATTGTATCTATTAGTTTTTTTCTCTCCATTCAGAGCAGAAATATTTTTTTGATACAGCAAATATACATCTTTTTATGTTATCTACCAAATCTTTTTTTTACTTTTTTCTAAAGAACTTTTTTACTTATTTTGATAGTGCCTTTTGGCACTCCCTTTTAGGGTACAGCAAATATACATCTTTTTATGTTATCTACCAAATCTTTTTTTTTAAGAGTTATAAACTTTTTGAATAAATAACCCTATTAAAGCAATACTTATTATAGCTAATAATATAGTATTTTTTGTTTCTGTACTTATTTTCATAAAGCAAATATACGAGTTTTTAAGTTATTAAACAAATTAATTTTCAATAATTCTAATATATAAACAATTATTACTATCTACTTCACCAATATTAAATGCTTCTTGAAAACCTTTTAAACTCCACACTAAACCTTGTCTTTCTGCTTCGTTTGCAAATTGTTCATTATCTAATTCTGAAAGTAAATCTTCCTCATTAAATTCATTAAAAACATCTTCATCAACACCATAAACTTTTATGTTCTCCATACCTTTATTTTTGTTATGCAAATATAAGAAGAAAAAAGTTAATAACCAAAAATTAAATTAAAATTTTTACAATTTCTAAATTAAAATCTTCATATCCCATTCTTATCAATTCTTCACCTATTATTTCAGTTGCATAACCAACCTTAAAAGTAGTTTCCATAATATCATCAACACCTATGATAATATCAGTTTCTTGAAACATTTTTTCACTCAAAATATCTTCACCTTTTTCAAACCTATTATCATCACATAAGGCAAGTATTTTTTCAATAGTAGGTCTTATAATAACCCCTAATAATGCGTTTCCATAAGAAACAGCTAATACTTCATCATCTTTTAATACTACTTCAAATATTTTTTCCATACTGCAAATATACAGGTATTAAAGTTATTAACCAAATTTTTCTTCAATAAGAATATAATTATCAAATCCTAAAAGTTCTCTAAAACTTTTATATGTAAAAGGTGAAGCAGCAACTAAAATATATTGAATATCTATTTTAGGGCATCTTACTACTTTTAACATAAATTTATAAATATGAATTTTCCCTGTTTCAGTAAACTCTAATTCTATTTTAGAATCACTAAAAGCAGAAAATTCCATTCCTTTATTAGTTATTTTTGAAGGATATTTATTAAAATTATTTTTAGCAAATAAACATATATCATTTACTATTAAAGGTAAATTATGAAAATGAACAAATTGCTTTATAACATTTTCATCTTTTACATTATTATTTATTAATACATCACTTAAATATCCATTAGGATTCCATTCCATATTTTTTTATTTAAAGCAAATATACAACTTTCTAAGTTAATAAACAAAAAAACTTTTTAAGACACTAATAAAAAAATAACAAACAACCTATTCCCTTTGGGAATGGCTGCTTTACGCAGCCTACCTCTGATTTCTCCAGCTATTTAATAAGCCGCCCGTCTTACATTGACTATACAAAGATACAACTTTTTAATTTAATAACCAAATATTTTTTGGAAAAAAGTGGGGGTTAAGCCCCCACTTCTATATCTAGTCCATCGTATTCGGTATCAACCATTGCTTCTAATTTAGAATTGTCAAACTCTCTCCAATTAAAAGCAAAGTGTAATAAATCTTTTTCAGTTGCCAAAACTTCTTCGCCAAAATCCATACCAACTGTAAAACCTACTTCGCTTTTTTTGCGGTGAACCACAGGTTTTTTTGGTGGTTTAGCTGCTTCAATTTCTGCTTGTTTTGCGATAAATTCTTCGTCACTAATTCCTAAGCATTCGTTAAGCATTTTTTGTAAGGTTTCTTTTTTATTTGTCATAAGCGTAGATTCCTTCTTGTCAGCATATAAAGGAAATTCTTTAAGTTCTGCTACAAGTGTTTTTTTAGTTACTTTTGCTTCTTTTGTTGATGCCATAATTAAATATTTTTTACAAATATACGGAAAAAAAAGTTAATAAACAAAAAAATCTTTTTATATATAAAATAAAAAGACTATGACAGAAAAAAGGAAAGCATACTTAAAAGAATATTACGAAAAAAATAAAGAAATCCTTAGAGAGAAATCAAAAAAATATAGAGAAGAAAATAAAGAAATTATTAAAAATTATAATAATAAATATAAAAAAGAAAAATCTGAATATATCAAAAATTATAATAAAGAATATGGTAAAGAATATAGAGAAGAAAATAAAGAAATATTAAAAGACTACAATAAAAAATATAGAGAGGTAAATAAAGAATCTTTAAAAGAATATAATAAAAATTATAGAGAGAAAAATGAAAATAAAAATAAATATAATCTTATTAGAAAAGAACGTAAAGAAAATGACCCTTTGTATAAATTAACTTGTAATATAAGAACATTAATTTGTAGTTCAATTACGAATAAAGGTTATCAAAAAGAATCAAAAACTTTTGAAATATTAGGGTGTTCTTATGAAGAACTTAAACAATATTTAGAAAGTCAATTTGAAAACTGGATGAACTGGAGTAATTATGGTAATCCAAAAGACGGATTAATTGAACCCAATAAAACATGGGATATAGACCATATTATACCTTTATCTTCCGCAAAAAATGAGCAAGAACTTTTAGAACTTAATCATTTTAAAAACTTGCAACCTCTTTGTAGTTATCACAACAGATATATAAAAAAGGATAATTTATAAATTATCCTTTTTTATTTTTTTTTATTCGTTTGCCACAACTATATCTATTACATAAGGTACATTGTGTTCCTTAAATAAATCAATTAATTTTTTCACATCTTCACTATTTTCAAAATCTTCTTTATCAATAAAGTTTTTTATTTCAGTTAATGAAATAAAATCGTAGTATTCTTTACTTGAAGTACCAATACAAACTTTTTTATCTTCATTTATTTGAAAATTAAAAACATAATCTAAACCAAATTCTTCAAGAAAATCGTAAGTATCTAATTTTTCTTTTTGAATACTTTTAACCCATTCAACCTTTGAACCACATTCACCACAATAATTATGGCGAGTTGCTCTATTACAACATTCGTGTCTTTCAATTTCACGTTCTATTGCAGGTAAATCTTTTTCATTAAAGATTATTGCTTTTGTTATATACATAAAAAAAATTAAATTGTTATTGTAAAAGGATTTTTTAAAAAACAATCCCTATAAATCATTGTTCCATGAGGGCAACAATCATTTTTAAGTAATCCAAACTTTTTTTCTAAAAATTCTACAATATTTTTTCTAAATGTTGTTTCTCTTTCAGTTATCTCAAACCCATTACCTACTTCAAACTTTATATGATTAACAGGAAAACTACCTTCTTGAATAACGTTGTCATGTGTCTTTGAATAATTTTCATCTATAAAAGGTTTTAAATTTTCTTTATTAGAAAATAAACAATCTATAAAATCTTTTAACATTTTTTCGTTATCACTTGCAAAAATTGCATAATCAAATGATATACATATACCACCATAACTTGTTGGCATAATATTTGTTCCAAACTCTTTTAGTTTAAAAGTTTTTTGACCATAATTAACAAATCCCATAATTGTATATTTTAATTTTTAATAAACAAATTATTTATCTTCTTCTACTTCTTCTTCAACAGAATCACTCATATCAATAAAGAAATCTGAATTATCCAAATCCGAAACAACATCTGTATAAAAATTTAATATTCCTATACCATCCCCGATAGTATGTCTAAAAACTATTTTAGACATTACATCTAATGTACTAACTTTTACTTGATTTAATAATTCTTTCCCATTTTCAAAATACATAGTATCTTCTGGATGAGAATTAATATTTATTTCAAAAGGTTCAGTTTGTTTATTTAATAACTCCAACCAAAACTCATATTCTGTTTTATCTACAATAATTGCACCACTAAGAACACAATCATTATTATAACCTCTCCAAATCAATAATTTTTTCATGCTACAAATATAATGCTTTTTAAGTTATTCACCAAACTTTGTTTGGTGAATCTTTAGTAATAAACAAATTAATCTCTACCTTCTCCAGATTTATTTCTTAAATAAATATCATCTGAATAATCATCTGAACAATCATCTAATTTTGAAGCATATCTAATGATATTTTCTAAAGTAATATAGTCACCACCCGATAACTTATTAACATTTTCAAACTTTGATAAGAAATAGTTATTTACTAAAGTAGAACCATTTTCACCATAACACCAACATTCATCTAAAGTATCAATAATGATTATATCATTATCGCCCCCTAAATAGGGGTTTTCTACTTGTAA
>Ga0007866_1000667_pt1 | contig 10053 bp, 22 predicted proteins | sample CryBogCBH18Jul07_FD_71223 | JGI IMG/M metagenome (GOLD analysis project Ga0007866, IMG submission 71223) | Freshwater microbial communities from Crystal Bog, Wisconsin, USA - CBH18Jul07 | ecosystem: Environmental > Aquatic > Freshwater > Lake | place: Crystal Bog, Wisconsin, USA | collected... | reverse complement strand
ATGAGATTTGCGCTAGTTAAGATACTCCATACCTTGTGGTATGTAAGACCCAAAGAAGCTGAAATTTCTTTGGCTTTTTTGCCTTTGTTAGCGTATTCGATTACTTTGTCTTTGATTTCTGCTGACATAATTTGATTGATTTGATTAATGATACAAAGATAGTGCTTTTTTTGAGACTACCAAACTTTTTATGAATTATTTTTACGTACTCTAAAGATATACTGCACCATAGGTAGAGACTTTAGCTTATTCTTATATACGACCATGTGTACGCTAGGGTCAACGCTGACATCTTCGTTATTCAACGCTGTGCCTATGTAATAGCCCATTTCTTGCATATATTCTTCGTGTTCGTCTTCATTGTCAAATAGCTGTCTTATACCTTCATTTTCTGTTCTGCTATGTAGGGTATAGGTTACTGCAAATATAGTATCTTTTGTTAATGGATTGTTGCTTATCCATTCAAGTAATTCACCTATATTTTCGGGACGCAAACAAGTCATAAAGTCAAACCAAATAAAGTCTTCACCTGAATACTTGTGAGTGAAGATATTTTTATTTATAACACTAATTCCGCTAGGCGCATTTTTACTAGCTATTTCAGCTGTCTTTGGGTTAAATTCATACGAAATACCCGATAGCTTATATGTTATATTAAGTAGTTTTTCCATTTCTAGGTCTATACCACCCAGTGTAAATGTACGTAGTGTTTTGACCTTAGATTTAGGAAACATCTTTCGTATCTCTGAAAATATCATGTAACGGCAGTCTTCTTTAGCTACTGCTTTGCTATGTACGTATGTGTTATTGTCTATTGCTACCATGATTGATTTGATTATGAAGGCAAAGATATATAACTTTTTGGACTTTCCAAATTTCAGCAATACTTTTTTTCAAGTATTTTTTTCATAAAAAAGCTTGTAGCATTCGAAACTAATTCGTATCATTGCATCGATAATCAATCAACCATGAATATATCTATAGAAACAAAAATAAAGTATCTCGAACGAACGGTTAAACTTGAAGGTCACAGTGTTGTAGCTATCAACCCAAAATCCATTCGTGTTGTATATGATTTAATTCTTGGTGGTGTAGTTGGTTTATTAAATACTAGATATGGCTCTGAATCCGATAACTACGTAGCCGCACATAGATGGGCTACCAAACAAAGACTAAAACGTATTCAACACGGAAAAAAGGGTAAATTGATAAACTAATGAGACACTGGCATACCAATCAAACCCGTTTAATACTGGCTACACTGGTATGGGCTATGATATGTCTTGCTATCCTATTCAAAGGCATCGATATAATCCTTAGAAAAAAGAAATAAATTAATCTGCCCCAACTTCTGGGGCTTTTTTGTCATGGCTAGTCGGTTGACGCTGGCCAGCACCTAGCCATGTACACAAATGTGTGCATATAAAAGGGGTCACCAGTTACCCAGTGACCCCAGTCTATGCCCAGTCATTAACCAAAAAAATAGTACCGCGTAGGGAATTCGAATCCCTGACTTCTCCGTGAAAGGGAGACGACTTAACCACTTGTCGAACGCGGCGTGTAAAAATTGATGAATTATTCTTCGTCTTGGAAATAAACCACCACCACTGGGCAATTTATCATTTCGGCTAAAAGTCCATCCTGATTGTAGATGTGAAACGTAATATCTTCATCACCTTCTGTTTTGATGATGTCGGTTACTATTTCCCCCTTCGGGAAAGGATAGCGTGTTCCTACTTCAAAAAAATAAGTCGGTTGCATACCGCACTCTGCAATACTCTTGATTTTATGTGCCATTGTTTTTATTTTAATTAATTCCAACCCTCTTTGATTATCTCTAGCTTTCCGTTATTGGCTTCTGACCAGTGCTCAAACCATTCTCCCCACTGCCCTCTGCGAGAGCGTGTAACGCTTATCACATTATCATTGCTTACCTTTAACATAGCCCTTAATGCTTTCTTTAGCTTGGCGTATGTATCATAGGTATTGATATGTTCTTTACCCTTATCATCGGTGAAGCTTGCTTGTGGTTTAAAACTTGCCATTGCGTTTATTTGTTGATGCAAACATAAGAAGTATTTTTGGATAAACCAAATTAAATTCGATATTTCTTTTCTATATCGTCTTCATTTATTGTATGACCATATGATAAACGATGTATAGTGTTAGTGTTTTTGTGACAGCGGTGCAAAAATTCGCTTACAGCTTTATTCCCCTGCAAATACGTTCCCATATACTCCCAACTATATCCTTCGTTTAATGCCACGCTAGGCTCTTCTAAGCCTTGATTGATGGGATGACTGGCTACCCAGTCCCACATTTCGTCCCACTTAGGGGATGTCATCTTAATTAGTATAAAATCCATACCCCAATGATACTAAGATATAGGAATTAAGTCAAGGCTCTATGAACTCAAAATCACAGGATTCAGCTTCTTGCCATTTCCCATCAATTAGGATTTCAAATAAGCTATCATTCTTAGACCACCTATACTTAAACTTCATATTATCATGTATATCTTTAGTGGTCTTATTACGACCATAAGATACACCAATATCTTCGGCTACCAAATCCCTCCTGATTTGACAAAGTTTTTGCATATTATATTATGTTTAGTTTTAATTCATTTCTGCCTTTGTTGCTCTTCAATGGAAATCCGTGACGATTCCATTGACAGGAGCAAAAACCATCATGCAAGCTGGGCTTTCCGAACACTGGGTCTTTTACTTGACCGACAATGATATTATCCAAAGCAATCCAACGCAAGTTACGAACTTCGTGTCCGTCTATGGTCTGCGTTACTTTATTTAAAGCTTCTTGTTCCATGATGCAAATATAAAAACTATTTCAGATAAACCAAATATTTTAATAGTATTTTTTATAGTAATCACCTCTGAATTTTCGGTATGCTCCATCGGTTTCTAAAAAACGCTTTTGCTTCATATATTCAGCTAGTACGTGTTCTTCCGTATAATAGAATTTAAAACCAGCCACCAAACCTTTCCAATACCCAAACCCTTTTGTGAAGAAGTATTCGTCTTTTTTCCACTTCTCATACATTTCAGCATCAAATGGTTTTTCAGGTAGACTGTCTCCAACCGTTACTTTATTTGGATGCTCCAATACTAACGCCTCCATATTTTCATATACCTTTGCACCAGCTTTCATCAAAACTAAAACCTCTTCTTCCGTAGCGTCATCTAACACCATACGTTTTTCACGGCTATATACAACAAATCCCTCTTCATCTTGAAGGCTACCCAATAAAAAATAGTTCTTAGGATTGTTTAAATTTATCATAACATATCGTTTATGATGCAAATATAAAAAAACCCCTCGATATATGCAAGGGGTCTTTTGTTAAAGAGTGTTAAATTAGTCCATTTCAAAACTAGGCACAAGTTCCGTATATCCGTCAGGTATTTTTTTGTCTACGCTGATTAGGTCTCTAGCCCATATACCAATATGAGGATTTTCTTCTCTGCGGTAGTCACCACCACCTTGTCCGCAACCTTCGCAGGTCAATAGTGGTAGCGGATGCACTTGATAGTCCGACCACTCACCTTTGCCAAATGGACAAATTAATTTATCTACAAATTGCTTTTTGGTATGGTTAATGATATACCTTGTTTCAGCAAGCGTATAAGGGTTTTCATGTCCCCCTTTGTTTTTGTCATTGCAACGGTCATAAACATTGCTTTTACGACCCTTGCACTTTTCGGCATAGTCGCCAGCCCATACAAGCCTTTGAGGTGCTTGCTTTAGATGCGCTTCCACCATAGCAACGAAGTTATTACCCATGTATGAGTGTTCCATTAGCTTTAAACCATTTCGGTAGTCATGGCTATAAAACCAAGCAAGAACTGTCTTTTTGTTTCTAGCGAGAAACGTAGGGTGATAGTATTGTCCGATAATTGTTCTCCCTCTTTTAAGGTGAGCCTCCGATTTTTAGTTAGTTAATTGATTGACGAAGCAAATATAAGGTTAAAATTTGTAACTTCCAAATTATTTGCAAGAATATATTTTTTTAATTCTTGCTTATCTGAAAATTTAAGCTTACCTTTCAAATACTGTCTGTTTTTAGCGAAACTCTCCATAAGCTTGCAATTCCAGTATTTAATACAATATTCTAATTTACCTTTGTTAACATAAGATTCCAATAAGTAAAAATTATCTCCTTGAAAAATCCTTACCTTGTCAAAACTTATGTAAGATGCTTTATTGCTTTTCATTATTTAATATTAATGATACAAAGATAATACTTTATTTGGAAATTCCAAATTAATTGGAAATTCTTTTTTCAGTTTTTAGCTTTTCAGCTTCATAGAACTCACAGATGATAAGAATATCCTGTAATTCATCTTTGGTCATAAGTTCATAGTCCTGTTTATAGCTATGAATACTATCATCATTGCTACTGGTAGTATCATACACTTCAACGTCAGCACCGTTCAAATTAAAGTGTTCAGCTAAGGCAATAAGGTCGCCAATTTGTCCAACACCTACTGATTGCCCATCATTCTGTTCAACTTCGCCAGCACTAAAAGAACCAAACTTATTGATGATGCGTTTGATGTTCTTGATGATTGTTTTCTTTTGCATAAGTTTTGTTTTTGATTAATGATACAAAGATAAAAAAGGATTTGGAATTTCCAAACCCTTTTTTGTTAAAATATCCTAGTCGTGCATATCCATTAGTACCACCCACTTTTTGCCTTTGTATTGCTCGACTACATTGGTTACACCAAATTCTGTATAGTCATATTCATTGTAGCTTTCGGTCAATACGTCAAAGGTAGCGTCTATTGGCTTACCCTCAATGGCTCTGCCTTCTTCAAATTTACGCTTTTCCATAAGGTCTTCGATGTACTTAGCATACGACCATAATTCATTTGCAGTCATGGTTTCGATAGTCCTACCCTCCTTTAGTGCTTGTAGGGCTACATCAGCTTTCCATGAAGTACCAATGGCTTTTTGTACCATTTCATTGATTTTTTCAATGGTATCGCTTTTTTCATCAGGTTCGTAACGACCTTCGCCATTCAGATAGACTTCGTTGTCCTCGCTGACAGCCCCACACATGGAGCGCCAGTTGTTTTCTGTTCCGAAGTCAAATAATAGGTCTTCCGCTTCATTACAAGCGTCTAAGCCACTTTCGGCTCTTACTACGATTAAATGCAGATTATGTGCCATTGTTTTTTTGTTTTGATTAATAATAGGACAAATATAAAAAAACCCCTAGACATACGCAAGGGGTTTTTTGTTAAAGAGTGTTAATTTTATTTGTTGTAGATTTCCAGCAGTTGAGCATATAGCTTACCTTCGCTGGTGCTAAAAATGAATTTATCTTTGATAGCACTTTTTATTTTCTTCACCATTGCCTTTTGATTGTAGGCTTCCACCGTAAGCATAAGCTTTATCAGTGCTTCGTTCATCGGGCGAGTATTCGGCAAGCTATACGATAGTTCTCTGATATAGCCCAGCAGTTCTTCACCGCGTAATTTATTTACGATTTCAAAAGTACCTTCTTTTACCATCTTGGTTACTTTTGACCTCGTTTTTTGAGAATAGGCTTGCATGATTACAGTTACCTGTATATCGGAAAATGCACCCTTGTAGTCAGAACGAAGTTGACCATAGTGTTTTTTACCACTTTCAGCCCAGCTATGGATATAGTCATCCAGCTTCCATGATTTGCTGGTATTATTGAGGTCTATCATCAGCTGTGTGATGTCTTGTTCGGTTTCACACTCTATTACTTTGCAATGAATGCTCCATTTTAGTTCTTTGATTGCTTCGGTCAAATGCTGGCCATCTACGATATAGAAGTTGTTATTGTACTTCACCACGATTACGTAGCGCAATACACCATGCTTCAATATAGAAGACTTCATTTTTGCCACGTGCAATTTGCAAATAGCACGGTTTTTTGCAAAGGTCTTTAGCAGGTGATACATATCAGGACTGATTACCAATACGCTCTCTAGCGTGTTTACCACTTGTTTTGTTAGTGTTGACATTGTTTTTTATTTTGATTAATAATAGGACAAAGATAAGACTATTTTTTAGATTTCCAAGTATAAATGAAATTATTTTTTACCAATGATTGCTTTGATGATAAAGCCCATTTCATACTTGGTACCATACATGGTCATGAATACCAAAGCATTGATATGTGTCTGTGACCCTTCCGAAGCTTTCTGAACCACAAATCTAACGGCATCAGCATCGGTCTCGAATACTTGGTTGTCATCAACCTTCTCGATACGAAACTCGCTACCATTGGCTGTTCCATGTGATTCAAATATGCTCCAACCCTCGCCCCTTATTGCTTCATGAATGTCATTAAGCATAGTTACGTGTTCAATACTAACGTTCTTTTCTTGTTGTAGTTGTGTCATTGTTTATTGATTATGATGACAAAGATAATGATATTTTTCGGATTTCCAAATTATAGTTGTTTTATCAGTACTTTTTTTCCTTCGTATTCCTTTACGACCTCTAAAAGGTTTTTATTCTCTGCGTTGAATCTTAGATGCTCTCCATCAGGAACAACCGTAACACAGATATGGATAGACATATCGCCAAAGGTTTCACCTTCTTTTATTTGATAGTCTATCAGGACTTCTTTGATGATACCCAAGAAACATATAGGCAGTTTTTTAATTTCTTCGGCTATCACCAACGTCATATTCATCCTACTTAATTTCTGAATAGGTACTTCAAACGTAGACGTTACATAAAACCCATTAGCACTACCAATACGTAGTGAGCCTAGATTGGTTATAACTAATTCTTCTTTGATGACACCAGTGATTGCTGAAAGCATATTAAAATACATAGTGTTTATTCTTTCCATTGCTTATTGTTTATGAGGACAAAGATAATACTATTTTTTAGATTTCCTAGTTTTTTCTTGATTTTTTTTGTAATTGATATGCTCTTTAAGCTTATCGCTCATCCATGTATGAATCGCCATATCATCCACAACCTCCATGAATGATGAATACGCGAAGTAATTATCGCTCACCAATTCGCGTTTTCGGTTAAACATCTTCACACACGCATTCTCGTCACACTCTTCGAAGTTAACGTAATAGATGTGGTTCTTGGTCTCTAGTACCCTTTCAAATGTACCTAGTAGTGTTTTGATATATCGCTGAGAACTTAGTTTCATTATATAGTCTTTTTTTGCTTTTTCGAACTTAATTAAATACTCTTCGTATTGCCCTATATTACTTTGTTTAAGCTTAGATAAAGCATAAGACGCATTCGTATCTTCAGGTGCCGTCCCTAGATGTATACAACGTATAGAATTTTCTATGTTACGTATTAGTAACTCCTCATTCTTCATCCTCACATATTTCGTCATAAGATACCTCCATATCGATTTTCCCATCCAATACCAATTGCCAGAAATTCTGGGAATTACTGAACGTTCCTTTCGTCCCAGCCTTTAAGACATCTCTACTGGGTATACGATTGCCATAATAGTCCTTGCGGAATACCTTCGGTAGCATACACGCACCGCTCTCAAGCAAACGCATTGCTTCGCGACCTACGCTACCCTCAAAGAGCCATGCTTGACCTGAATCGATGTTTTTTTGCATCCCGTCAAGACCATAATGTTTCTGTAGCTTTTTTATGCTTGCAAATGATAATGCTTTTGTCATATAGATATTTTTATACGTGAATCAATACTACCTCTCCAATTAACACTTACTCCGTGCTGTTCCAGTACCTCGACTATTTCTTTTCCATTACCGTTCCACGCTAAGTAACATGAACCATTTTCCTTTAGGTCGTTAGCATCTTGACGATGATAAAATACAGCCTTTTCAGCTTTTGCATCAGGAATACTAGCCCATGCGCATGATTGACAGCACCAAAAGTTTTGTCTAGCGAAGTAACCCTTTTTTCTTAGGGCTTTAAAAGCATTTGTTAGATTTGATTTTGACATGATATTTTTATTTGATGGAACAAATATAAGAAAAGGATTTGGAATATCCAAACCCTTTTCCATTTTTATTTACGCTGTTTGTGCTTTGTATTCCTTCACGATTTCATAGATGTTTCGGCAGATACGGTCATTGTACGCGAAACGGTCTTTCATGTAGTCTTCGAGCGATATTTCAGGCAACGCATATTCTTCGAGCATTTCCGATAGCTTACAAGAATTTGTATACGATGGAAACATACCAAAGCCTTTCAAGCCTCCATCTTCTTTGCGCTTTTCAGAATACACATCTAGCTTTACCTTGCCATCTTCGATGATTTGTCCAACACACTCGGTGTCCACAATCATACTCGTACCCTTTATGAGCGCAAGACTACCACGTATAGCAAAGTATTCATCAGGCTCTGCTTGCTTTACCAGTGTGCTTTCTTTGCATTTCTCCAACTGGTCTTTGATAGCCTTGTCAATGTCAGCGTTTAGCTTCTTGACATCTATTGGTATAACCATGATACCATTTACGTTTTTGCTTAGGTTTTGTCTTTCTTCTTTCGTTACCATTTTGATTTGTTTTGATTAATTAGTGATGCAAAGATAATAAGAAAAATGATACTACCAAATCTCAGCACAACTTTTTTTTAGGCTTCTTCTTTTTCTTTCATCGCGTCCAAAAAGTCTTCGGCGTTGCCCTCAAACAATACACGCTTTTTATGCACATATTTGTTTTTCTCGTTATAGTAGCCAAATTCATAGCAACGTAAGATTACTTCACGTGTATCGCTATTCACTTCGATTTCATACGTGTAGGCTTCACCACAGTCTTTGGCGTTCGCCTTATTTATGTAGAAACCACCAACGCCTTTTTTGAAATGAGCAATCAGTTGAGCCGCAAGACAACCTGCGCCGTTGAAAACGCGTTGCTTGCTTTCTATGTCGTCTGGTGAAAAACCATCAACTACCTTACTGCCATTCAAGAACTCCACAAGGTCAGCACCATGTCCAAGTGGATAGCCATCATATTGGCGATACATGGTGAGAAGTGTTTGTTTTTTCTTTTTACCTTCTTCTTTCCAACTTTCGATAATGTGTGTTAAACTACGTGTACCCATGATTTATTGTTTTTGATTAGTGATGCAAAGATAATGCTTTTTTTCGTATTTCCAAATTATTTTTCAGAAATGTTATCGATTCTATGATTTGTTGATAAATCGGAACGTTCATACCAATACAAGTCTTCAAACATCTTACGCGCGTGTTCTTCGTTATTGGCTTCGATATACATATCCGACTTATACGTTATAAGATACTTCTTCTTAGGCGGTTGAGTGTCGTCTATACACTTCTCCACCACAAGTAGCCATGACCCACTAGGGTCTTCCTCTTGTGCGCTCGGATAGGCTTCAAGCACCTTTTGTATATGGTCTTCGCTTAGTACAGCACCTAAAAGACTGGCAACGTGTATAACGTCTTCTTTTTGTATGTTCATTGTTTATTGATTTATGACCACAAAGATAATACTATTTTTCGTATTTCCAAATTATTGTAACATAATAATATAGTTATCATCAAAAAAAGCCAGTAATAAATTATAACGACATAACTTATCACACATTTCACATATATCATTATATTCTTCTGTTTCAACCCATTCGGTTGAAAATTTTTGTTGCCAAATATTCCATATATCCGATTCTATCTTATTCACCAACGCTCTAGCCTCAGATACGGTTCTTGGAGTATTAACCGCTGAATAAAAACGCTTTTTAAAAGGATTGTTTTTTGTCATTGCTTATTGATTTATGACCACAAAGATATGGCTTATTTCCGAATTTCCAAATAAATATATAAAAAAAAGAGACCCTAGGGTCTCCCTTCAATCAAAACAAGTTACTTTATTCTTCGATGAACATCATCGGTTCATCCAAATGCTCGTTACATAGCTTATCAGCATCCATGCCAATTTCATCATCAGCAACATAGTAATAGATACCTTCATCCACAGATGTTGTCTCGGCATCAGCCTTGTTGGTATGAACACCATTGATAATCAAAGCATCATATAGCGAAGCCGTTGAAATGGTAATGGTTTCTTCTTCGTT
>Ga0007866_1000664_pt1 | contig 10065 bp, 9 predicted proteins | sample CryBogCBH18Jul07_FD_71223 | JGI IMG/M metagenome (GOLD analysis project Ga0007866, IMG submission 71223) | Freshwater microbial communities from Crystal Bog, Wisconsin, USA - CBH18Jul07 | ecosystem: Environmental > Aquatic > Freshwater > Lake | place: Crystal Bog, Wisconsin, USA | collected... | reverse complement strand
GCCCGACGCCGTTTACTTCGAGGAGGTGCGGCGTCACCTTTCAACTGATTCAGCCCACGTTTACGGAGGGCTACTCGCCACCTTGACCGCGGAGTGTGAACTCAAAAATGTCCCTTACAGCGGGCTTCCCGTGGGAACGATCAAAAAAGCGGCGACAGGGAACGGGGCCGCGAAGAAAGACGCGATGATCGCCGCAGCGAAAGCACTGTTTCCTGACCAAGAAATTCTGGACGACAACCACGCGGACGCCCTCTGCGTCCTCCACACGGCACGCTCCCTTTAGTGGGAGATGTATGTCCCGCCTCCGGCAATCGGAGCGACGATAATGGCGCCGTGCCCGGTGACAACCGTGGTCGGGTACTGGTAGTTGGGGTCAGGCGACGTGGTCGGAGGCAGAACAACACCGCTGTAATGTCCGCCACCGTTCACCGGAACGATAACGGGCGCGGTTGGGTATGAGGGAGGGGCGGGCGGCGCGACCGTAAACGGTGCGTATGACTGGGCGTAAGCCCCGGTTGCAAGGACGAGAAGGAGTGCAAACGATTTCATAGAAACATTTGACACGCTCTCCCAACTTCCGTTCAACGAAAAACGGAGTCAACGGTCAAATAATAACCATGCAGCTATACCCTTACCAGCAAGACGCCGTAAACAGGCACCTCAAAATCCTCGATCAACTCGGCGCCTCACTCGATGGCACGCGATGCGGTGGCGGAAAAACGGTGATCGCCTCCGAGATCGCGAGGCGCTTCGCCCTGCCCGTCGGCGTGGTGTGCCCCAAGTCCGTGTTAAAAAAATGGGAGCAAACTCTTAACGAGTTCAATGTGACGCCGTTGTTCGTCTTAAACCCGGAGAAGTTGCGGAACGGGTCCACCCCGTGGGTCGTCCGCGGGACATTCAGGAATCGACCCACGCTCAAATGGGCTCTGCCTTCGACCTCCTTACTGATCTTCGACGAAGTCCACAACTACGGAGGACACGACAGCCTCAATTCCAAGCTGCTCCTATCGGCGACCAATCAGGCCAAGGTGCTGATGCTTTCGGCCACCGCCGCGGAAAACCCCATGCGGCTTAAGGCCATCGGGACCGCCCTACGGTTGTTCAATCCCGGAGACCACTGGAACTGGATGTTGCGCATGGGAGTGGAACAAAACCCCCTCGGCGGCCTCGAGTGGAACCCATTTTCCCAGCAGAACAAACTGCGCATGGAGCGGCTCCACGACAGCCTTTTCACCTCCCGGGGGTACAAGGTTCCCGACGAGATAATCGCGGCGCAAATTCCTCCGCTTACCGTGTCAGACGAACCTTTGGAGCTGAGCCCCGCCGATAGTCGTAAGATCGAAAGTTTGTATACCGAAATGACCAATGGCGCGGACATCGCAGCCGTGGCCAACCTGAGACAACGGCAAGCCATTGAGCTGATCAAGATACCCTATCTGTTGGAGCGTGCCGAAGGGCTCATCGCCGACGGCGGGCAGGTAGTAACCTTTCTTAATTTCCACGAGTCCATCGACGCGTATTTTGCCGCGGCCAACACGCACATTGGCGCCATCCAAAAAATCGACGGTCGGGAGGACCCCAAAAGCCGTCTGTCCGCCCAAGCCGCGTTTCAGCAAGGAGGCTGCCGCCATCTCGTGGTCCAGATCCAAGCGGGCGGTCAGTCAATCGACTTGCATGACACCCGGGGCGACCGTCCAAGAACGGCACTCATCTGCCCGCAGTTCAGCGGAACAGTCGAGGAACAGGCCATCGGACGAATTTCACGAGTTGGGGCGAAGAGCCCCGCTTTGGCTCTACGCGTCTACGCCAAAGGCACAAAAGAAGAAGGCGCAATCCACGCAGCAAAACACAAGAGGGAAAACCTCAATATCCTACACGGAACTACCATGACACAGCCCATCGAAACCGAAGAGCGCGAACACGCCGAGCACAGCCCTTCTTCCCACAAGGAAAAAGCAAAGTGCCCCGGGTTCCGCAACGACAACACTCGCGACACTTCCGCCGCTGATCGCGGAAGCCTAGGCCACCTAGCGGTGGAAAAAAACAACCTCGATATTATCCCCGCGGACGACCCTTACCTCCGCTCCGCCGCCGAGAAGTGCCTCAAGTACTTGGCGATTCTCCGGACGAAGTGCGAGGGAGAGCGTACCGAAATCCGGGAACGCCGATACGACCTGCACGATCAATTCGGGTACATCGACCATCTGATCCTACACGACAACGAGCGCAAGGCGGAGCTCGTTGACTATAAGTTCGCGTGGAACTCCTACGAGGCCGATTCGCCGCAGTTCTGGGGCTACGCCTACGCTATTCTAAAGGCCTACCCCAAGGTTCAGGAGATCACCGTTCACGTGCTGCTCCCTTTCCTTGACGAGATCGACATCCATACATGGAGCCGAAAAGACTACGCTGACCTTGCCGTCAAGTCCCTCGCCATCATCGAGGCAGCCAAGCAAAACGACCCGACCTATTACCAAACGGGAGAGCATTGCACATGGTGCGCAAACAAAGCCACTTGTAAGAAACTCAATCAGGTTTTCCTTACACTCACGGCCAACTACAAGCCCGCGGAGATCCAGTTCCCGCCCGGTGCGTTCGACCCGGAGAACATCAGCGACCCCGAGCTGATGGCCCTGTTCAAGAAAGCGGCGCCCGTGGCCAAAGCATGGGCCTCCGCCGTCGAAGAGCGTGCGTTCAACATGCGGGTGCAGGAAGGTATCGAGATTCCGGGCTGGGAGCTTGCCGAGCGCAAGGCCCCGTTCAAGATCGTCGACGCGCAAGCCGCTTGGGAGGTGGTGAAAACCCAGATTACTCCGGACGCGTTTGCCGCCTGCTGCGACGTTGCGATCGGCGAACTTGAAAAAGCGGTGGGCCGCACCGCCCCCAAAGGCAAGATCGGCGAGACCAAGACGCAACTTCGCGACGCGCTCATCGACGCGAACGCCGCAAAAGTCGAGGGGACCGTCCTCTATTTGAAAAAGTCGCGTCTGACTTTGAACATTTCAACCCCAGCACTGTCCAACACAACGACCGCAGAGTAATAACCCTGCAACAACACAACCCGAAACACAGCACACTATGTCCAAGATTAGCTTCGGCGACGTTGAAAACGCCGCCTCGAACACCGAAACCGCAGTCGCCGTCCTCGAGCCTCAGGCTCCAGCGGTCATTGCCGCACCCTCCATCGCTGATGAGTCCAAGGGGCTCGTCGGAGAGTGGACCAGCCGAGACGTCCGCCACCCCTACCTGTCGATCGTTGGTCGCAACAGCGAGGTGGCCGATACCGTTCCCGCCGGAACCCTCGTGATTGAAAAGACCAACCCGATCAACAAGGTCGAAGGGAAGGTAAGCTCCCCCGTCCTCGTCATCGCCCTGAATATGCTCAAGGCCTATCAGGAGAACATCCCGTTCGACGACGTACAGGCTGGCGCCACCCGCCGAGTGTTCCAGACCGCCACCGAGGTGCGCGCTAACGGGGGTCGTGTCGCATGGGCCAAGGGCGAAGGTAACTTCGGTGAGATCGCCCACATCGAGTTCTTGGTCCAAGTCGGGGCCAACACGGAGCTCCCCGAAGAGACCGACGCTTTCTTCCATCTTCAGGACTCGGAGGGGCGCCGCTACGCCCACGTTCTTTATACGGCTGCGAGCACCGCTTATTCCGCGGTTGCAACGCCGCTGGTGTCCGCAGTGAAGAATCATCTGAAGGAAACCGGCCTCAAGGGCGGTCTCTGGAATCTCAGCACCAAGGTAACCACCGGAGAGAAGTTTAGCTGGTGGGGTCCTGTGCTCAAAGCGGCTGGAAGGGTGGACGAAGCCACCGCCGAGCTGATCGCGTCTCTGTAAGTAGGGTCGGTGGAATCGGGAGGGCGGCTCAGGCATGGGGTCGCCCTCCCCTTCTTCAATATCCATGGATCCAATCAACTTCATAGGTCAGGTCGAAACTGCGGACGGAGGGCTAACCAACGTCTTCGCAGATGAATCAATCGGCGGGAACTACATCTCGCTTTCAGATCACTTCAAGGCAATCAAGAACCTCAAACGCGCCGAGGTTTCATCCAAGCTCATCGGGCTCTCGGGTCTTGCTCGAAGTGGTAAGTCAACATCGGCTCAGATCCTTTGCGCCAAGTATTCGTTCGAGCGTTTTGCGTTCGCAGGGCCGATCAAGGCCATGGTGCGCGCCCTCCTCTTGGAGGCGGGCCTGTCGGAGAGCGATACCCGGGTCTTCCTTGAGGGGGAGATGAAGGAAGAGTCCGTTAAGGCTCTCAACTGGAAGAGCCCTCGTTACGCGATGCAAACCCTCGGAACCGAATGGGGCCGCGAGCTTCTTGGCGACAACGTCTGGGTGAATCTCCGTTTTCTCAAAGTCGACCAGATCCTCCGGGCGGGCGGCTCCGTTGTTCTTGACGACGTGCGTTTTCCCAACGAGGCGGACGCTATCCACGAGCGCGGGGGCATCGTTGTCCGGATCATTCGACCCGAAGGTACCTTCGAGGGTACCGCCCACGGCAAGCACAGCAGCGAAACGCAGCAGCTTTCGGCTGACCGGATCATCGTCAACAGCGGGTCGCTGGCCGACCTAGAGAACAACATCCGCGCACTGGTACACTCGCTGTGACCCCGGAAGTCCCGCTTTACTTTGGAGAGTCGGTGCACGTTGGACGCCACGCCTACCGTTTCCTCGGGTATAAAAAGACCCACGCAGGAAACGTAAAAGAGGTGCTGGCCGACGAACGGTGCTACCGCCTTTTTCTTAGGGAGTTCCGGCGGATGGAGCGCGAAGCGAAGGCAGACCGTAAGCTCGAGCGGGAAAGCGCCCGAGCGCTCAAGGCTAGAAAGACCAGAAAGGCCGCCTACATCAAGGAGTGGCGAAAGAACAGTCTTCGCGCGAAAGCCAGCGAGGCTGCACGAAACGGTCGCCGACGTGCCTTGAAAAAGGCACTGAGTCCTGAGCTCTCCCGCGAAGAGCGGGGTGTAGTCCGCACGATGTACGAGACCTCGAAACGGTTGTCCGCGTGTACCGGAATCCGCTTCGAAGTGGACCACATCGTTCCATTAAAGCCGCGCGAAGGGGCCCCCGGACTCCACGTCCCACAAAACCTTCAAGTGCTACCCATGAAGGTGAACCGCACAAAGCACAACAAACCGATACAAGCCACATGACCCAACGAAAAACATACGCAATCGACACAGAGTCAGTTTATACGACCGAGACCAACATCCAAACCCTCGGTAACTATTGGTACCCGAGGAAAACCGACACCTATCTGGTCACCATCGCCGGAGAAGACGGCTTTATCTTCGCGGGGCGGCCTGAAGAAGCCCCTTGGGAACTGGTTGAGGGCTGCACGGCGATTTTTCACAACGCCGCATATGACCTGTCAGTTCTTGAGGCGCTGGCCGACACCGGAAAAATCCCAAGGGTATCCTTTGCCGACGTCTTCGATACGGCTGATCTTGCGGCCTACCTAGGGTGGCCCCGGTCCCTCAAGCAGGCGGCGCACTTTATTCTCGGTGAGGAAATGAGCAAGGAGACCCGCACCGCCATGAAGGGCAAGACATGGGAGAACATGAAACCGGAGTTCCGCGACGAAGTCGTGGCCTACGCGATCAAGGACTCCGTCATGACGTTGCGCCTGTGGCAGAAGGTCGGTCATCTCTGGCCTGAACACGAGCGCAAGATGTCCCGGATGACGCGTGAAATGGCCATGCGGGGACTGCCCCTCAACATGGACAAGGTTCGAGAAGCCCATGGGGTTCTGAGAAAAGCGGCTACCGAAGCCCATTCAAAGATTCCGTGGGCAAAGCACTCCGCGGCTCTCTCGCTCGAGATGGCCCGCTACGAGTGCGAAAAGAGCGGCATCTGGGCCCCTGAGTCGTTCGCCAAGGACTGCGAGCAGGCCCAAATGTGGGAGGAAGAGTTCGCCGACCGCTTCGAGTGGGTGCGGGCCCTTCGCGACTATCGCCGGGCGAACAAGCATTTCCAAACGGTGGACACACTCGTCCGACGTGTGCGCCCCGACGGGTGGATGCCCGTTTCGTTGAAATACTACGGCGCCCACACGGGACGGGATAGCGGTGACGGTGGGTTCAACATCCAGAACGTGCCCAAGGATGAGATGTGCGGGGTGAACCTCCGCCACTTGATCGAGGCCCCCAAGGGATACACCTTCATCATCAGCGACCTTTCCCAGATCGAGAACCGGGTGCTGCTTTACCTCGCCGGAGACCACGATACCCTCGCCCTCATCCGGAGCGGGATCGACGGTTATGAGGCGCACGCCCGTGCAACCATGGGGTACACCGACCCACGACCCCTGAATGAGGTCGATCCGAAGTTGCGTCAGGTGGCAAAGGCGAGGGTACTCGGTCTCGGTTTCGGCTGCGGCGCCGACAAGTTCGTGACCATGGCGTGGACGCTCGCAAAACTTCGGGTCACGCCCGAGGAATCGAGTCGCATCGTTAACGAGTATCGCAGGACCAACCCACAGGTAACCGCCCTCTGGAGGCGACTCCAGTACGCAGCCTCACAGGCCATGCGCAACAAAGAGGACTTCGAGATCGAGCTGCCCGAGAGCAGGTCGATCCGGTACCGCGGCATGGGCGGGGCCTATGGCTCCCTCAGTGGTCTGGCCCCGAAGAACGGAACCATGATGCGCACCAACGTCTACGGCGGAAAGCTCTGTGAAAATCTCGTGCAGGGGTACGCCGGAGCAGTTTTCATGAACCGCTGCCGGGCAATCTACGACGCTGGCTACAGCATCGTCATGCGGATTCATGACGAAGTTGTCTCCCTCGTGCGCGAAGAAGAAGCCGAGCATCACCGCGGAGAGATCCAACGGATCATGAGCACCAACCCCGAATGGTGCCGGACACTTCCGCTGGCCTCCAAAACAATCATCTCCCCCTGTTACACCAAAGAGTAGTAATGAAGACTCAGGTAAGTCACGCAGAGCCTTGGGAAAGGTCGGAATCCGCGTTGTCTCTGGCGCGGATCGCACTCCTTGTATACCCACACCGCGCCCCAGTGGGCTCCCGATCCGTGTCGGGGCGCATCCCTTTTTTCAAACCCACATTCCATGAAAGCCATTTACATCGCCGGTAAAATGACCGGACTCCCGAAGTTCAACTTCCCAGCTTTTTACGAAGCCGAAGAACATCTCCTCGCCGAAGGGTGGAAGGTGTTCAACCCAGCCCGGATCGACAACGAAAACGGCTTCGACGAAACCGTCGAACGGGCGCTAACGCCTGAGGAGCTAAAGGGCTTCGCGGCCCAAGACCTCGACATCCTCGTCCGGGACGTCAACGCGATTTACCTGCTACGCGGGTGGCAGGATTCCAAAGGAGCCCGCGCAGAACGCGCCGTAGCCGAGTGGCTCGGCCTCCAAATCATCGAACAAGCCTAACACCAAATGCCAACCATTGATGTCATCTCGCAACCGTCCGTCGGAAAAGGAGACCGCCCTCGCCCTTACAGCCCCCGGAAATGGGGCTCAGAGTGGGAACGAATCTTCGGAAAAAAGCGTAAAAAAGGTTTACCACCCGCCGACAAGGAGAAAAAGCCTCGTGCAAGAGCAAAGAACACGTGAAGTCGCCTTCTGGTTTTATGACCAGATCCGGCCTTGGGCTTTCGAGCGCGACCTCACCATCGAGGAACTCGTGCCCGGCAGCCCCGACAAAACGGACTGGTTTCTGGCTGAAACCTTCCTCCGGGCCGCTGATTACGACGTCCAGATGGCCAAAGGCCTGCTGGCCGAGGCGCTTTTCGTCACCTATCTGGAAAGGAGAGTCGACTCACTTGAGAACACCCGCCTATCGTGATACCAGTAATAACCCTGCAACCTCAATGAGCACCCCCGAACACTTCAGACGCCTGTGCGACTTCGGGTGCAAGAGGCCTGCCGCAGCGAAGGATGGCGCTTGGCGGGTTTGTAAACCCTGTGCCGAGAGGCTGTACCATGCGGATTTGCTCCTGAGGCGCCACGGGATGGTGCCCTCCACCGCCCCGTTAACCCCTCGCCGACCATACAAAAACTGACATGACTACCCTGAAATTCGACCCTGAAGAGTGCCCACCTGAGGAAGGCTGGATCCCACCCTGCCCCCAAAGCGGCTCCGGGTGCCACCAATGGCTATTCCGGGCCACGCATACCCTCTACACCGCCGGATGGCCCGCCGAGGACATCGAGAGCTGGGTTCATCGCTGGATGAGCCGTGCTCCACAACCCCGGGAGGTGGAGAACACCCTCAACACGATCATCGCGGATTACGACGGGGGCGAGAGCACCGTCCGCCACACGATTCCCAAGCCGAGGCTCAACGAGGCGGTCCTTGAGCACTTCCGCAGTCTGCCGAAGCTGACGCTGGAGGACATCGTGGCCGCCTCGCCCGTCAATCCCGCCGACGTTACCACAGGCCAAGCCCTCCGTACCATCTACGGGGAGGACGAGAAGACGATCATCTTCAACGATGACCAGTCCCAAGGCCAACTCGTCTGGCATCACGGGGTTCCCGATGACGTCGTCGACCGCCTTGCCGCCCGTAACGAGCGTGGCTCATGGATGCTCATGAATCCCGTCGATGGAAACTTTAAGTCCATTAGACGCCTTGGAACGCGGCCCACTGGAAAGCCTCGTTGCTCTCGTCGCAGCGAGGAGAACACAACCAATTTTAAATACCTACTACTAGAAAGCGACAACCTACCTATCGACCTATGGCTAACAATCATCTCGAAACTGAACCTGCCGATCCGCTCGATTATCTTATCGGGGAACGAATCGGCCCACACACTGATCCAAGTGGATCGCAAGACCAAGGCGGAGTGGCTTCTGGAAATGAAGAGATTCGCCGAGCTGATGGTTCCATTGGGGGCCTGCCCCGGATCCCTGACGGCAGTGAGACTGACCCGAGTGCCGGGGGTGCTGAGGACGGACACGGGCAAGAGGCAACGCCTGCTGTATCTGGACCCGAGTCCAAACCCCGTCTTTCCACAGCTTTAGACGGTACCGCGGCGGCGCTGAGTAAGATCCGGACTGCGGTAAGCAGCGATCCCTCCAAGTTCAGCGATATTTATTATGACGGTAAGGACTTCTACATGCTCAACGCCGCCACGAAGAATTGGGAACGTGAGACCTTAACCATGATGGGTTGCACGCTCAGGGTCCGTGGATTCAGTACCAGCAAGGGCAAGGGTGACACATCGAGTCCCTTTGATCTGGCGATGGAGACCATCCGCAGGTTCCGTCGAGTCCATGGTGCGCTGCCACGCCTCTACAACGCGGGTCACACCTTTGAACAGGACGGTGAAACCTACCTCAATATCGCCAAAGCAAGGATCATGGCCCCGGCTCCTGTCGCTGGCGCATGGGGTGAGAACTTCCCGAAGCTCGCGGCGATTTTTGATAACGTCTTTGAGAAGAACTACGCCGTCTATTTCCACGCATGGCTGAAACGATTCTACGAGAGCGCCGAAAGTGGCCAGCTCTTACCCGGTCAGGCGATGGCTCTGGTGGGCCCGGTTCAGTGCTACAAGAGCTTCCTGATCCAGAAGGTTGTACGGCCCATGATGGGCGGGAGCTGCGATTTATCAAGCGTGGCTCAAGGAAGCCAGTTCACCGATTCGCTCTTCGATAGCCCTCTGGCGGTGCTCGACGACAGTCGAGGAAGCTCCACTCCCGCCGAACGGGCGAGGTACACGGCCACGATCAAGGGTCTGGTCTCGAAGGGGTCCCACGACTACCAAGCGAAGTTCGGTAAGAAGCTCAAGGTTCAGTGGAACGGTCGCGTGATTATGGGGCTCAACAACGATCCGACGTCGATCCTTGTGATCCCTGACTTGAATCAGAGTAACGACGACAAGGTGATCGCCCTGCACATGAAGCAGTGGCCCGACCATCCGGCCCCCGAGGTCTACAACAGTATCGAGGAGGAGGAGGTGCCCCACTACATCGCGTGGCTGAAGGCATACCAACCCTCCGCCGACGTCCTCGATACTTCCGACCGATATGTGGTGAAATCCTTCATCTGCCCTGAGGTGCGTCAGTACCTCTTCGAAGAGAGCGCCGCGAA
>Ga0007866_1000658_pt1 | contig 10097 bp, 8 predicted proteins | sample CryBogCBH18Jul07_FD_71223 | JGI IMG/M metagenome (GOLD analysis project Ga0007866, IMG submission 71223) | Freshwater microbial communities from Crystal Bog, Wisconsin, USA - CBH18Jul07 | ecosystem: Environmental > Aquatic > Freshwater > Lake | place: Crystal Bog, Wisconsin, USA | collected... | reverse complement strand
AGCGGCCCACGGCTGGGTCTGCACCCACGCCCAGGTGTCACGAATCGAATCAGCGAGGTCGCGCACCTCGAGGCCCTGAGCGAGGGCCGCGGAGGAATCCATTTCCAAGATGGGACTGCCCTCGGGCCCAGCCCACAGGGGGAACTTCCCCTCGGGAACAGCTGCGGCGTCGACGTCGACGAGCTCGGCTGACGGATTCACGACGCGGACGATGTCACTCAGAACGTCGCCAAAGGCAAAGGGTGCACTGGCGGTGTGCCAGGCACCCGTCAATTGACGCTCAGCGACCGACACGGTGAAGCCACCTAAGTCACGCGCGTCAATCCACTGCAGCGGCACTGAGCGAGGCGTCGGCACGGCCACGCGACCACCGCGAGCGATGCGCGCGACCCAGTAGGGGAAGCGCAAGGTCTTGTCGTGCGAGCCAATCACGTAGGTCGGGCGCACAATGCTGAGCGCGTCGCCGAATTGTCGGGCCGCCTCGTATTCGCACGCGGCCTTGAGGGGACCGTAAGTCTCACCGGTGATCTCCGCGTTTTCATCCACGCTGCCGTCGGGGTAGGTCGTGGCCGTCGCTTCGGTGGCACCGGCCGCGGCCGGCTCCTCGTATGCCGAGATGGAAGAAATCTGCACGTGATGGCCACCGCGGCCACCAAGGGCGGCCGCGAGCGCGCGAACCTCGCTCGGCCGATAGGCAATGGTGTCGATCGTGGCGTCAAAGCTCAGGCCGTCAAGTGCCGAGAGATCGCCATGGCGGTCACCCACGAGGCGCGTCACCGAATCGGGAAAATCCACGGGGGTGACGCCACGGTTGATGACGGTGACGTCGTGACCCGCCTGCAGTGCCGACCAGGTGATGGCGCGACCGACGAATGATGACCCACCAGCGATTAACAGGCGCATGGCCCTCCCTTGACTATTCGTCAATGGTAAAGGGTGCGTGCACGCCACCGAGTTCGGTGCCCGCCGAGTGCAAGTCCGGCGTCTCACCGCGGGCCGTCTGAGCCGCGATGGCGGCCTTCTCCCAGCGCGACTCCACCTTGCCAAAGCGCCAAATGCCCAGTGACGTCATCCAGATGGCGATGAAGAGGCCGACCACAATGAATCCGGCCTTGTTGATGTCGAAGTTGTTCGCGATATCCCAGATGCCACCGGACAGGTTCAACTGCGTCGACAGAACCTGGAGGAGCTCTAGCGTTCCGATGTAAATCGCCACGATGACCGAGAGCCCGGTAATCGTGATGTTGTAGTACACCTTGCGAATGGGCTTGGCAAAAGCCCAGCCGTAGGCGAAGTTCATGAAGGAACCGTCGAAGGTGTCGAGCAGGCTCATGCCCGCGGCGAACAAAATCGGCAAGCTGAGCAGTGCCCACAGCGGAAGACCCGCGGCGACGGACGAACCCGCCAGAACCAGGAAGGCGACTTCGGTCGCGGTGTCAAACCCGAGGCCAAAAAGCACCCCGAGTGGGTACATCTTCCAGGGCGTGTCAATCGATCGAGCCAACGGTCCAAAGAAGCGCATGAACAAGCCACGCGCGTTGAGGTGCTTTTCCAACGTGGAGTCATCGAAAGTTCCGCGGCGCATCTCGATGAAGAGCTTCACGATCCCCCACAGGACGACCAAGTTCAAAATGGCGATGAGGTAAAGGAATCCGCCAGAGACGACGGTGCCGACGAGTCCGCCGTAGTGGTGAAGCGACGAATTGTCATTGGTCACCTGGGTGCCAAGTGCCTTGATGCCGAGACCGAGAAACAGGGTCAACACGAACACGATGGTCGAGTGGCCGAGGGAGAAGAAGAAGCCCACGCTCATCGGACGGCGACCTTCAGCCATCATCTTTCGCGTGGTGTTGTCGATGGCCGCAATGTGGTCGGCGTCAAAGGCGTGACGCATACCCAAGGTGTAGGCGAGCACGCCGGTGCCAATCCCCAGAGCCTTGCCACCGCCGAGGCTGTAGTGGTGGCCGGCCGCGTAAGCGAGAAGGCCCCAGCCGAGAAGGTGCAGGAATCCGACGAATCCAAACATGGCGCTGACGCGCTGCCATTCGGATCGGCTAAGACCCATCTTGTAGTTCGTGGTGGTGGAGCTGGCGAGGACGGTCATGTCCTCACCTTAACGGGAAGAGTTCCTAATTAGGACATCGCCCTAGTTAGGCCGGTGTCGAGCGAGAAAGTCCAGCTCGCTCCCCGCGGGTGAGGAACTTGATAGCCATCTTGCGACTGGCCTCGTCGATCATCTCATCGCCGAACATCAGGGCTCCGGTGTTGTTTTCTTCGGTGGCGACGCGATAAGTCTCCAAGATGTCCCACGCGCGGTCGAACTGCTCCTGGGTGGGGCTGTAGACCTCGTTCAAGACGGCGGCTTGGTCCGGAGTCAGCGCCCATTTGCCGTCGTAGCCCAAGATCTTGGTGCGCTGGGCGAATTCACGCAGCGCTTCGTTGTCGCGCACCTTGAGGAAGGGTCCGTCAATGACCTGCAGACCATTCGCACGGCCGGCCATCAAGATGCGAGAGAACACGTAGTTGAAGTGGTCGCCGGGGTATTCGGGGATGGCCACACCGCCGGTAAGCACCGGCATCTCAATGGACGCAGCGAAGTCCGCGGGTCCAAAGATGATGGTTTCGAGGCGCGGCGAGGCGGCGCAAATCTCGTCCACATTGATAAGCCCGCGGGCGGTTTCGATCTGAGCTTCGATGCCAATGTGGCCAATGGGCAGACCACAGTTCTTCTCGACCTGCGTCAGCAAGAGGTCCATGGCTACAACTTCCGCGGCGGATTGCACCTTCGGCAGCATGATTTCGTCGAGACGCTCGCCGGCGTTACCGACGACCTCGATGATGTCGCCGTAGGTCCACTTCGTGTCCCAGGCATTCACGCGCACGCAGAGCACACGGTCATCCCACGGCAAGGTGCGAATGGCCTCGACGACGCGAGCACGAGCCGCCACCTTCTCGTTCGGCGCGACCGAGTCCTCGAGGTCGAGGAAGGTCATGTCGGCGGTCACCGTGGGGGCCTTGGCCAAGAAGCGCTCGGACGATCCGGGCGTCGAAAGGCAGGAGCGGCGGGGCAAGTTGCGAGAGCGTTGTGACATGCCGTGAAGGCTAGCGGCGCATAAGTCTTCCGTGAAACTTTCATCAACCTAAGGGGCGTATGTGTAAAACAAATACATTTACCGCCCCCTCCCGGGTGCCCCTCGGTAAAATGGGTTCATGTCCGACGTCGAGCGCCACGTGCGCCTCTCGACGCCTCGCTCTCGCGTTCGCCCGACCTTGCGGTCAGTCAGCGCTCTGGTGATGGCGACCTCGGTGAGCCTGTCGGCTCTGCTGGGTATCTCGACGCCCGCCGGCGCCTCCAAGATCAGCGAGGAGCGCGCTCGCGCGGCCGCCCTGTATCGCCAGCTGCAGACAATGAACATGCAGATTTCGGCGCTGGGCCAACAGTATGACCGGGCACAAAACGCCTACCAAAATCTTCTCACCGAAATCACCCACTTGCGCCAGACCGTCGCCGCTCAGCGCACTCAGGTGTCGACAAATCGCCGCCTGCTCTCTCAAGCGGCGGTCAACGCCTACGTCAACAGTGGATCGGCAATCGGCACCAGTCCCATTTTTAATTCCGACGCCAACACCACGGGGGCGACGTCGGTCTACACCCACGTTGCCGAGGGCAACATCCAAGACTCCGTGTCCAAGCTGCAGCTCTCCACGCTGCAGTTGACGCAAGAAAAGGAAATTTTGGCCCACCGCGTTGCCGCCGCTCGCTCGCAGGCCACCATCGCGTCTGCCGCCTTGCGCCAAGCGCAGGGGCTTCAGTCAAAGGTTGCTCGAGCACTGGCGTCGGCCCGCGGGGTTATCGCCCAATACATTCGTCAGCAAGAAGCCGCCCAGGCGGCCAAGGACGCCGCCGCGTGGGCCAAGGCCCACCACGGCAATCATGGCGGCCTCGTCGCTCCCCCGCCGAATCGATTCGCCGCCGCCGCAATTCGTTTCGCCATGTCCATGATTGGCGTCCCCTACGTGTGGGGAGGCACGTCTCGTCACGGCGTCGACTGCTCGGGCCTCACCATGTTGTCCTGGCGCGCGGCGGGTGTCTCGCTGCCGCACTACTCCGGCGCCCAAATGGCCGATACCGTTCGCGTGCCACTGTGGGCTCTCAAGCCCGGCGACCTCCTCTTTTACGGTCGCGGTGGCTCCGAGCACGTCTCGATGTATCTCGGTCGCGGTCTCATGATTGAAGCGCCCACCTGGGGTCAGCGCGTGCACATCACGGGTGTGCGACTGGGCTGGGGCTTTGCGGGCGCCGGTCGTCCACGCCTCTAGTCGTGCGCCCCATCCCCGTCGTTTTTCATCTCGGTCCGTTGACTTTCCATACCTATGGTGTCGGCCTCGCCCTGACGGCTCTGTTGGCCCTGTGGTGGGCGGACCGACGACTGTCTCGTCACGGCATTGCGGCGCCGCATTTTGCGCGCGATATTTCGCTGCTTTTCCTCGTGGCCCTGATCGGTGCGCGCCTCGCACACGTCGCCACGAATTGGCCGACGTACTCGCACCAGCCGGCCGAGCTCATCGCGCTGTGGCACGGCGGGCTGTCGAGCTACGGCGGCCTCGCGCTCGCGGTGCCACTCGCCGTGTGGCGAGCACCGACGTGGTGGCCCGGGACTAGTCGGCGACGCGTCGCCGACGCCTTGTCGCCGGTCATTGTCGGTAGCTGGGGCGTCGGCCGACTCCTTGGACCGCAGCTCATGGTGGGCGGCGGGGGTCACGTGACCTCCGCGTGGTGGGGAATGCACTACGCCGGACAAATGGGTGCGCGGGTTCCCGTTCCTCTCATTCAGGGCGCCGAGGACCTCCTCATTGCGTGGGTGGTGCTGCGCCTCGCGTCACGCGACCTGCCGGCGGGTTACCTCACCGCCGTGGCGATGGCCGCTTGGGGCCTGTGTCGCGCCGTTGATGAACTGTGGCTCCTCGGTGGCGGGGGCAACCTGGGATCACTGCTCGTGATCGTCAATTCACTGGTTCTGATCTTGGCTGCGGCGCTATTGCTCGTCACGAGTGAGCGCCGTGCGAAACTGAGCGCGTGACCACTCCCCGCTTCGTTTTTACGCCTCGTCGTTTCAATCTCGCGCTCCTCGCTCTCGGCCTCGCCGGGCTCTTCGTGCGACTCGGTGGCCGACCCACTGGCACTCTCTTTCGCGACGACGCGTGGGTAGCCCTCTCGAGCCGTGTACCGCTACACACCGCGGTACACATGTTGGGCACCGCGCCGCTCTACAGCCTCTTTGTGCGGTGGTGGGTCGGCGTCGTCGGCCTCAGCCACACCGCCCTGCTCACTCTCCCCACTCTCATTGACGCAGCGATCGCGCCGATTCTCGTCACCGTGGTGGCGGCGTGGTGGGGACTACGACGCGACTACGCGCTGCTGGCGGGCTTTTTCATTGTCATCAGTCGCTCCGACATCATGTACGCGACGCACCTCAAGCCCTACGCCCACGACCTCATCGCGGGCATTGCCGTCTTGGCCGCGGGCGAATTCGCTCGTCGCGGTCGCTCCGCGTGGCCCTTGGTCGCCCTCGCGGTGGCCACCTTCGCCACCTCGTTCACCATTGCGCCGGTCATTGCGGGATCTCTCGTGGCGCTCGTTCGCGCTCGCCGTCGCGACTGGCGCCAGCTGTCGCTGCCGATTGGCGTCATTGGCGCCGCCTGCGTGAGCATCTACTGGGCCGCGCGTGGGGACGTCACCGCGCGCCTTCACCACTCGTGGGCGGGTTACTACGTGGACTGGTCAGGGCCCGGCGCGCTCTTTCATTCGCTCAACCGCATCGGCCAGGGCGTGCTCTGGGGCTTCACTGACACCACGCCGCACCTTCACGTACCGGGCCTCGGCAGTTTGATTGAGATTCTCGTCGCCACGCTCATCATCACCGGACTGATTACGTCGCGCCAACTCTCGGCCGCTCGGTGGTCGCTGATCTTCGCGCTGGCGGCCTCGACCTTGGCGCTGGCGCCGTTGGGCACGGGCCGCACCGACGCCTACTTGCACCCCGCGCTCGCGTTGCTGGCGGCGGCGGGCGCCAAGTGGTGGATTACGCAGCTCGCTCGTTATGGGCGCTACGCCGCCATCGGCGGACTGGCCGTGTTTTGCGCTCTCTCCCTCGGTGACCGTGTGCTCTATTACTTCACCTACCCCGGTGGTGACCTGCGGCCCGTGGCGGCGGCGGCCCAGCAACTGCAGCGTGCCGGTGGCACCGTCCTGATTGAGGGCACGGCTCGATGGCCCTGGGCCCTTTACGAAGCGAAGAACTTACGCATCGGGTTCTCGGCGGACTACAACACGGGCTTTTATCCCGTCATCTCGGACCCGCAGGTGGTCGTAATGCGCGGTTCAAAGATTGAGGGCAACTACAGCCCCACGCGCATCGTGAGTCACGTGCATCACGCACCCACGGTGCTCTACGTGCGCGCCGATGACTGGCCGCAAATGGGAAACCCCCTGGCTGACGCTCTGCGCCATGACGGCTACCACGTCACGCGCGCGTGGCACGTGCCGGGATATCTGCTCGAGACGCTGACGCGTTAGGCCGACGCGGCGGCCTCGGCGAGACCCCACTCGGGGCGCTCGATGAGCAAGTCGCGACAGTGCGGCGCGGCGGGGAATTCGCCGGCAATCGCCACGGCCATGGTGCCCGCAAGGTACGCCGGGGTGAAGTCGTCGGCCAGTTCGTCAACGGCGGTGCGTAGCTGATCGAGGGAGGGACGTTCGGCGTGGTCGCCCAATTTCTCCACGACCTCTTCGAGGGCCTCGTGCACCAAGACTTCGAGCAGGGTGATGATGGCGTCGGCCGGTGCCGTGTCTAAAAAGGCGTCGATATTGCGCTTTTGCTTCAGGCTGCGAAAAGGAATGAGCGCCAACGGGGACTGGCCGGGCTGGGCGCGCAGGTCGAGCTGGTCCACGAGTTCCAAGACCTCGACCGGTTCAAAGTTGCGAAGAGCGGCGGCGGCAACGGCCTTGCGGTAACGGGGAGAGCTCATGGTGACCTTTCGTTTCGGGGAACAGCCTACGACTCTCGCCGCGTCACGACGGTCGACGGGGCAAACTCGTCGCACTTGACAAGTGATATCAAACTGATATCATCACGGCATCATGTTGACATCTACTTACATCAGCCAGGTCTCGGACGCCGTCATTGCGCTTGGCCAATTCGGCGATGAGGACACCCGCCGTCTCACGGCGCAACTCGCTGTGGCCCTCACCCCCACGATTCGCACCGTCATCTCTGACGTCGTGTGCGACATGGCCGACGAACTACGACGCGATCACCAACTCAACCTCACCGTGACGGTGGCAGCGGACTCGTTGGACTTCTCCCCCGTGCCCACCGAGCCCCTCATTGATGCCCCCGTCACCGACGGACTCGTCGGTGACAAAACGGCACGTTTTGCCCTGCGCTTGAGCGACGAGCTGAAGACCTCCGTCGAGGTCGCCGCCCAACAGGCCGGGGTATCGGTCAACACCTGGATCGTGCGCACGCTGCACGCCGCGGTGTCCACTCCCGAGAGTCGCCCCACTCGGGGAACCAGCGTTCGTGGCCGCGGCCGCGCGTAACAGAAAGGCAAACATGTCCACACCTCGTCTTCGCATTATGGGAAAGACCGTCGGCAGCGCTCACGAACGCCGGGAGTCCTTCGACTGTTCATCGCCAATCTCGCTCACCGTGGGACTCAGCAGCGGATCGCTCACTGTGGTGACACACGACCATCCGACCGTGGAGGTCGTCCTGACGGCCTACGGCATCAACAACCAGTGGGTGGTGGAAGATGCCGAGGTCACTTTCGACCTCGCGTCGGCAAGTCTCACCATCCAGTCACCGAACCAGCCCTTGCTCCACGTCTCCGGCCAGCACCAGCCGCGATTCATTGCGGCCTTTATGTCCCTCCCGGCGCCACGACGCAAAGCCGCCTTCGTCGCCGGCAGCAGTGATGTTGACGTGCAGATCACGCTTCCGGCGCACTCGTCGGTGGTGGCCCGCACCGTCTCGGGTGACGTGGACCTGTCGGGGTCGATGGGCGCACTCACCCTCGAGACCACGTCGGGCGACGTTCGCGTCGCCGGCGACCTCGGTGAACTCGTGGCGACGTCCACGAGCGGCGATGTCGTGGTGGACAGCGCCCCACGAGTCGCCGCGATCCGGGCAACGACTCGATCGGGAGACGTGCGGCTGAACGCCACCGTGGGCGACTGCGAGGTCTCGTCACGCTCTGGTGACATCGTGGTTCGCGCCGTGGAGGCTCGAGCGCAGCTCGCCACCACCTCGGGCGACATCAATGTCGGCATCGACGGCTGCGGCGACTTCGCGGCCACGTCGACCAGCGGTGATATCGGCGTACGTGTCAGGACGGGCCTTGATATTGACCTCGCGGCTAATTCTCGCTCGGGTGATATCACCAACAAAATCCCGCTTGACGGTGGGGGCGACGGGGAAGAACCAACCCAGTGGTCCTCAATTAGGCTCTCGACGACGAGTGGCGATATCAGAATTAATCGGGCCGTCTCGGGTCACTAACGGATAAGGAAAATTATGAGCACCAATCCCTACCGCCTCCCACGGACCGTGGTTCCGTCGAATTACGCGTTGCACTTGACGCCCGACCTCGAGAAGTACTCCTTCGACGGTCGCGTCTCGATCACCGCGGACATTCACGAATCCGTCACGTCGTTTTCGGTAAACGCCCTCGAACTTGAGGTTCAGGCCGCCACCGTCACGGTCGCGGGCCAAAGCTTCACGTCGGCCGTCCCCACCTACAACGCGGAGTTCCAGACGGCGACCTTCGCCTTTGATCAGGCGCTGCCGACGGGTGCCGCCACCATCGACATCGCGTTTACCGGCACCTTGAACGACCAGTTGCACGGTTTTTACCGTTCGACCTACACCGACGACCAGGGAGTCACGCACACCTTGGCCACCACTCAGTTCGAGTCGCACGACGCTCGTCGCGCCTTCCCCTGTTGGGACGACCCGGCCTACAAGGCGACCTACGAGGTCACCCTCGTGGTGCCGAGCCACCTCTCGGCCTACTCCAACGCGTCGGAGAAGTCCATCACGGACCTCGGCAACGGCACCAAGGAAGTGGTCTTTAACAGCACGATGAAGATGTCGACCTACCTGGTCGCCTTCGTGGTCGGCCCCTTCGAGGAGACCGCCATCACCAAGGTGCGCGGCACGGACCTGCGCATCATCTACCCCATCGGTAAGGGCCACCTGACGCAGATTGCACTCGAGACCGGCATTCACGCCGTCGAGTTCTTCAGCGACTACTTCGACATCCCCTACCCAGGCGACAAGCTCGACATGATCGCCATCCCGGACTTTGCCGCGGGCGCCATGGAGAACTTGGGCCTCGTGACCTACCGCGAGACCGCATTGCTGGTGGACCCCGCGACCGCCGCTCACGCCGATGTGCGTCGCGTGGCGGCCGTGATCAACCACGAAATCGCGCACATGTGGTTCGGCGACCTCGTCACCATGGAATGGTGGGAAGGCATTTGGCTAAACGAAGCCTTCGCCAGCTTCATGGAAGGCATCTGCACCGACCACTTCCGCCCCGAGTGGAAGACCTGGGTGGAGTTCAACCCGGCTCGCGACTACGCGTTCAACGTCGACGGCCTACACTCCACGCGCGCCATCGAGTTCGAAGTCATTGCGCCGGACGAGTGCCGCGCCATGTTCGACGTCCTCACCTACATCAAGGGCTCGGCCGTGCTGCGCATGCTCGAGCAGTACCTCGGCGTCGAGACCTTCCGCGATGGTGTTCGCATCTACCTGAAGCGTCACTCCTACGCCAACACGGTGACCAAGGACCTGTGGGCCGCGCTCAGCGAGGCCAGCGGCCAAGACATCGGTGCCATCATGGACACCTGGATTCTCCAGGGTGGCCACCCCATCATCAAGGTGGAAAACGGCACGATTTCCCAGTCCCCCTTCTCCTACCTGCCCCCGCAGGAAAAGAGCGCCATTGGTTCGCTGTGGCAGGTGCCGGTGCTCTCGCGTGAGATTGGCTCATCGCAGATCGCCAAGCAGGTCCTGTCGACCACCAGCGCA
>Ga0007866_1000656_pt1 | contig 10123 bp, 14 predicted proteins | sample CryBogCBH18Jul07_FD_71223 | JGI IMG/M metagenome (GOLD analysis project Ga0007866, IMG submission 71223) | Freshwater microbial communities from Crystal Bog, Wisconsin, USA - CBH18Jul07 | ecosystem: Environmental > Aquatic > Freshwater > Lake | place: Crystal Bog, Wisconsin, USA | collected... | reverse complement strand
TATACCAAAGAACGAACGCACAAGTAACTGTTGACTTACCAGCCTGACGAGCAGTCGCAATAATCGTAAAACGATTGGCAGCCATAGATTCCAACATTTCTTTTTGGTAATCATATAGCTTGAAGCTCACCAACCCTTTGTCGATGTTGATAATCTTCATATATTTTTCAGTGAAATAAACTACATCGTTAGAACATCTGATGTATTCTTCAACAAGCTCTGGAGTCCACTCGATAGCTTGGTTCGAGCGTTTAAGTAGGGCATTTCCATTATAGCCGCGTAATTTACTTAGATCCACTTCCATTTTTCATATCCTCTATCACTTTTTGCAGATCAGCCGTAGAGCCAACAAACAAATTATTGGTGACGGATTTTGCTTCATCATTAGTTGGAGTGTCTTTTGCTTCGATCTCACGAATATCTTTTTGTAATGATAATAGATCTTTATTTGCCTGAAGCATTGTTTCCATAAGCTTTGCTAACACCTCGAATGCACGAGGATGCTGCGAAGCATCGGCGATTTGTGAAAGCTTTTCCATGGCAAATACGCCGTTCTGTATAACCTCATGGATATTAGAACGAGCCATTTGAAAATCATTTTTAGCGCTGTCGTCATGAGCTTTGGCAGCAATTGACTTTACTTGATCATTTGTTGTCAAAGGATTCAAATTAAGAGCATTGTAAATTGCATTATTAGAGTTGTCTGTCATGGGCTATAATCAGTCTTTGTTATTACGAAACCATAATCATCGGTTACTTGAATTTGCGATACAGGAACAGATGCTGCTGCGTTAGATGTTGGTTGACCATTTGCTGTAAGTCCAGGTTGATCAAGTGTTTGAGATACTGCATTAGCTACGCCAACAGCTGTTTCTAATTGTCCATCGGGAACGTTTTCTGGAGTATAGTAATTGACAAAAGCATATTTGATAATTGGTGTAGCTTGAATTGGACCATACAAATAGCCTTTGATTGTAAAGTCAAGAGTCCAAATTAAAGCTTGGCGCTCTGTAAAGTTACCTTGATATGTATCTTCCTGTGAAACGCTGTTAAGAACAACAGGAATATCTTTCAGCTCATTCATATCAGGAATAAGCTCTACAGTAACTGTAAAGTCTGGAGTAAAGTAGGGCAGAATTTGCTCTACGATTTTTGTACCATCCTCAGCATTTTTCACTAGAATATAAAGTCTGAACCCAAAGTTATAAGGGACAGGCATGTATTGATAATTTAAATTTGAAGCATACGCTGTGTTTGCGATTTTGTTAGCTGTGCGCTGAATTGTTTTAAGTTTTCTATCGCTATCGTAACGTACATCTGTCATCTCAAATGACATAAACGGCATTGTCAGCGTTGCCGTTGGACGATCAATGTTAGGATCTTGTTGCGTACGAGCCAACATCTTTTCTTTGGGAGCATATGTGATCGGAACTTTTATGACAGCTGTAAGATTACCAGAAGTATCCGTTCTTTCAATAATAATGTCATCAAACAGCGTACCGAACAGGGCTACGTATTTGCGAATCGTTTGAAAATAAAACTGTTGACCGAACATTAGATACCGCCTTCACTGAATGGGTCGTTGACGGACCAATCAATAAACCCTGATGATTCATTAGCCATATCTTGGTTCGTGCCTGTGCCTTCGATAGTATCGAGATTATATTGTTCCATTTCGATATAGTTACCTTGCTCATCAAACAACGGAGCGCCAGTTTCGTCTTTAATAACGTAATCAAGAATATTGGTGCTGAAGTTTTGCTGAATACGATCGATTTCTGGAATACCTGTGTTGAATACTTCATCGCTGTATTCAAATAATTCACAAGTCATTTCCCACGTTTGTAATGCGCCTAATTGATAGAACATCTCAAACTTGTTGACGAACTTAATTTGAAAACATTTATTATTCAGCGGAAAGTAAATCAAGTCGCCTTCGAGCGGTCTTATCAAAGTAGTGTAAGCGCCAATTTCTCTGCTAAATGTTCTTTGTGCGATAGAGAACACAACTTGATCGCGGATTTCCAAACCGAACTTAGACATAAAGTTGCCGTCGCCAGAAAACCCATCAACTGACTTAATATAGAATTCTACAAGATATGCATTGGTGTATGATGATTGATCGTCAGCCGTATACAACTTATCAAGATTGTTAATGTTACGAGTGATATAGTACATATCCTCGCCATAGATCTTGATAGCCTCAACAACCAGATCTTCAAGGAGATCTTGTTCGCCAGAGCTTTTGTAGTTGTTGAAGTAAAAGTTGGTCGCTATTTTAGCCTCCTACTTTCTTTTTACATTTGTCATTGTGATACCTACCTATATTTCCTGCATTTCCTTCAAAATCACAATGTATACATTTGATTCTTTTATTATTTAGTTCTTTAAGATGTGTTGTTTCTTTTCTTTCATTTTTACGTTCTTCAGACCATTTTTTACCTCTATTCGCTTCTGCTGCCATAGCTAAAGCCTTCGAATTATCTTTACCGGCATTTTTACCCATCATTGATTGACGGCGTTTTTCTCTGACTTCAGGATCAGAACTTCTAGTGTCTCTCGTAGCCAATCCAGCTAGATATTTTTCACGAACTTCTGGACGATACATTGCTTCTTTTGTTTTGATAGAGATTTTTTCTGATAATGTTTTAGCTTTTTCTTCTTCAGTAAACCAATGACCATTTAAATGGTTAGTCAAATTGTAATATTTTACACCCAATTCTTCTTCTTTAATAAGAAAAAGATATTCATATTCTTTTTTAAGAAGATTCACCTCAGAAGAATAAACTCTCGCAATAATTTTTCTTTTAAAATTATTTGGTCTACGTCTATATGCATCTCTCATTCTATTTGAAGAACAAATATAACCATCATTCTCAGTTCCCCAATGAGAACCTATATAATACATTTTACGATATGAATCGAACCAGATATAAACAAAACCATATTTTTCCATCTTAACACTCCTATGTTGTTATAGATGTATTTAGTAATATCGAGTGTCTAGCCAATCATATCCGCAATTGGTAAGCTGCTATCGTAGATAACCTTTTCTAATTCTTTTCTTTCTGCAACAGCATCGCTAAGAATTTTATCGCCATTAAAAGTAACACCTCCAGGAAGCTGCATACCAGAGAACTTAGAAAGGTTAGCGCCCCATTGTTCTTTGATCAACGCTGTAGCATAGTTTTGAAGCAGACGTTCATTGTACCCTTTTGTATAAACATTCGGGTCAATAACCTGATAAGCTTCGATGATAAGATAATCGCCTTCATTGACAAGCGACCAATCCATATCTAGATAAAGCTTATTGATGATACGATTGTAACGGAATGGCTGCATACCAACAAGAATCTGTTCAAGGAATTGAACATGTTGAAGAGCCATGTAGTAAGGAACCATTGACACTGATGTCAGCGTATACAAATCGTTCAATGCAATTTGATAGCGAATGTTAAACAGATTGTTTGTGTTTAATGACTGACCGACAGGAAACAGATTAACAACGCCGCGAATGTTATCGGGCATTGTAATGTAACGATTGTAGATATCTGTTTGTGTAACTTCGTATTTGTAGTACACTTTTTCCATGCCATCGAAATGATAGTCCCAATAAAAGTTGAGAGCTTCAGTGACGCGATCTTCAACCTGATCGTCATCTACGTTAATTTCGATTACTGGAGCGCCGAGCTTACGTAAGCAGTAAGCTTTAAATTCGTCTCTGTTATTGATCCAAGCCATTTAATTACCCTTGTGTGTTACCAGAGTCTCTAAAATAAAGCGCAACTGAACCAGCGCCTACGGTAACGTTAGCAGTTTGTCCGTTCAAAATACGAACGTAATTTTGATTTTTTAGTGTCTTATCATTTACTGTGACTGTACCATTGACGCAAACAACAACAGATTCAACTCCATCACCAGTATATGATGTTGTTGTATTTTCAGTTAAAAGTGTTCCATCATAGATTTTTGTTGCAGGAACAGGGTTGATACAAAACCAAGTTCCACCAACGTCGCTGTTGATAGTATATGAAAATGCTGTATTATAATGTTTTCTTAAATCATACAAATTTCCAGCAGAATAGGTATCAGTTACGTTACCATTCGAATCTAAAACATTCGCAGAACCTTCTAAACAATAACCAAGCTGACTGTAACCACCATTTTTAGTTGTGTCAGCTGTTGTAAATGAATATGTTTCATTGGCGGTCATATGACCGATACAAATAACAAATCCTTTACAAATTTGGTTCGTTGTTAAAACTTTCATAAAGAAACCTCAAGCGTGAAGTTATTTGCGTTAATAAGATCTGACACTTGAAAAGTTTGATGAGCGCCAACAGTATTTTTAATAGCTGCTACAAGATCTGTATTAGCAGCATATACATTTTTTTGTTCAATACCGCTAAGTATATTTCGACCAACCATTGCGATTTGTTTAATTATATCGCTAGAATTGTTGGCGCTATATAAATGTGGATAAAATGCATACGTAGGCGTAACATTATTGCCGTCAGAAAAATTGACATGCATAACGTGACTGTTTTCGTCATAATCTACAATGTTGACTGATACATAGTCCATATTTTACCTCTTTTATTTGTATTTATCAGGCAGCATTGCCTCTAATGTCGTTTGTTGCAGCCCATGTAACATTACCACCACCAACAACGTAATATCCAGCAGCGCCGCCACCGCCACCATTGTTACTTGGTGCACCACTTTGACCAGGTCCACCACCTGTTCCGCCGTAACCGCCACCAGAAGGAGGTGGACCCCAACCACTGCCGCCAGCAGATAATGATCCAGGGTTTCCTGAATTTCTACCACCCGAACCTCCAGGTCCAGGGACATAGCCGCCTCCGCCGCCACCTGAACCTCCAGGAGCATATGCTGGTTTAGGACTACCATCAGCACCACCATTACCAGCGCCACCGCCTCCGCCGCCACCCCAAATAGAACCATTGTTTGTTATTCTTGTTGGGTAGTTAACAAGTAATGCGTTACCACCAGCAGAACCAGAACCTCCATCTTGCGCACCACCACTACCACCAGCGCCTGTGATAACGCCGTTATTATACAGTTCTAAAATATCACCGTTATTACCATTTAATGTAAGAGCATATGCACCAGTTGATGTCGAACCAAGAACTGTGCCGCTGTTAATTGTGATAGAGTTATATGTTCTACCAGCAACATAATTTCCGCCAGCAAGAGATATAGATTCAAGATTGTAAGTAGAATAATAACCATTCGAATCTAAACTACCACCAACAGAAACATTTGTTCTAGAATTACCATGGTAATTTGAAATAGGAGCTGGTGTTCCGCTGTTTATGTTTTGACCAGTGAAACCAGCTGCAGCCAGTTTTCTACCTTCAGCGTCATCCAAACTATATTGATTTGTAAAGAATCTACCAAGTTCTGCGTTTATTTGAGCAAAGCTTATAGTGCCTGTTGGTAACGTCATTAATTTGCTCCGGAATTAACTTTTGCCTCGAGCTCTTTAATGGCTTCAATAAGAAGCGCGACTACACGATCGTACTTGACTGCTTTCGTTCCATCTTCACGAGTTGCAACGACTTCGGGAAGAACCTTTTCGATTTCCTGAGCGATTACACCAACGTCATGCTTACGAACAAAGTAACCATCTTCGCCGCCATTATTAGCAATGAATTCATCTGTCCAGTCAAACTCAACACCGCGAATAGCCTTGACTTTATCAAGAGCATTTGGTATAACAGAGACGTTCTCTTTTAAGCTTTCGTCAGAAGAATAGAAAGCAGTGATATTGTTAGTGGCACGAATTTCGCCAGTTGTACCAGATGCTGGAGTGCCAACACCGAGTGAAGAAATTTGTGTTGTAACAGGTGTTGCCCAATAAACGCCAGTTCCGTTTGATGTTAAAACTTGACCAGTTGAACCAACTGAAGCGTTAGCTGTGACAGTGCTACTGAAAACAACAGCCTGTGGAAAATTGATTGAACTGTTTGAAGAATTGATCTGAACAAAGTCAGTCGTGTTGTTGTAATTGATATAAAAATTACCAGAAAGGTTAGTAACACGCCATGGATTAGATGAGGGATAGGAAAGCCAAATGTTGTTACCAAAACGACCATTACCTGCAACATCAAGAGTATAAGCAGGAGTTGCTGTTCCTAAACCTAAGTTACCGTTAGCAGCATGATAAGCTGCTGTACCAATCGTAACAGTGTTTGTTTGAGTTGAAATAGCATAAGCATTAACAAGAATCGAGTTTGCTGTAAATGTAGTGCCAACTGTATAGGAAGCTGCATTAACAACGCCTGTTGTATAAACGCCTGAAGAATTGGCTATTACAGAGGAACCGACCTGTAATGCCGCAGCATTCACAACACCTGTGGAATAAGCGCCAGAACCATTGGCTACAAATGCGTTACTGTTAACGGCTAAATAATTTTTGACAACGAACGATAAGTCTGACACGGATCACTCTCCCCTGTGTGCTTGATTTTTATCTATTTATAATGGAGCAAATTATGAAAAGAATACTGTTATTTTTGGCTTTTTTATTGAATTGTAGCTTGACTTATGCTGACAGTCTTAGTATAATTACTCCGTCCCCTGATGATAGCTATACGATTAATGCTCGAATACTAGCCAAGTATCTTACCAAACATCTACCAAATCATCCTGACGTAATAATCCAGCCAATGCCTGGAGCGCAGAGTCTTGTTGCTGCTAACTGGCTGTATAACATAGCTCCAAGGGATGGATCGGTAATCGCCACATTGCAAAAAGAAATACCTTTCGATGGACTACTGGGTGGAAAGGGAGTGCAGTTTGATCAAACCAAATTCACATGGCTAGGGTCAACTTCCGATGGACGAAAAGATGCTGTGATGCTCTGGGCGAATGAACGTAATTTCCGTGACGATTTTATTGTTGGCGCTGAATCTCCAACAGCTGGAAATATGGCTGTATTCCTCAATAAAATACTTGGTACCAAATTTAAAATTGTAACAGGTTATCAAACAACAGGCGCAAATCGTCTTGCGTTTGAACGTAAAGAAACAGATGCTGTCATTTATAGTTTGGCTGGAATTAAAACGCAGAAACCAGATTGGCTCAACCCTGACTCTGCGATCAAACCATTCTTTCAATTTGGTAATGGTAAAAACAGATTACCTGAGTACTCTGATATTCCTACGCTAGAAGAAAAAGTAGATAGCAATTACTATCAATTGATCGAGGCTTTTGAAACGCAATTTATTTTACTCCGCCCGTTCTTAGCTCCGCCGAATTTACCAACCGATAAAGTTACTGAACTACGCAGAGGATTAGAAGCAGCAGCAAATGATTCAGATTACATAGCCGAAGCAAAGAAAGCTAGAATCGATGTTAATTTTATACAAGGTGAAAGAGCTGAGATGATTGTTGACTTTCAATCAAGAACAGATCAAAAAATTATAAACCAGCTGAAAGAAATATATCATGATTGAACATAAACTGTTTCCTACGCTTGTTACAGAACATCTCTATCCTGACCATGCAGAATTTAAGAAAAAGTTTGCTAAGAACATATTCAAACATATGACACCAGAAGGATACTCGAGCGAGCTAACGAACCATGTAACATTACACCACGAAAAAGCTTTTGAGCCATTGTTTAAATTTGCCACAGAAACAGCGAAAAAGCATTGCGAACGATTGCATATTGATACAGAAAAATTTGACTTTAACATAATTAAAACTTGGATGAATATAAAAAAGAGCGCCGAAACACCAAAGCACATGCATGGGGACGCGCATATCTCGTTTTCATACTATGTTAACATGCCACCAAATTTTGCTTGGCCAATACGTTTTTACAACTATGACAATCGACACGAACCATATCCAGGATCTATTGTACATAATAATACCAGTGGTATTTGGGATGAATTGAACTCTGGAAGTTGGCAATTTGTACCTAGTGAAGGTAGTCTTTTTGTTTTTCCATCTAACCTTGTTCATGATACAGTTGGTAATACATCATGGAATATTCTTGAGCAGGGTGTAACAAAACAATCATTGATGGATTATCGCCATTGTTTAGCAGGTGATATTCTTATGACTTACAAAAAGAAAACACCAAGTCACCTTGGCGTACAACCAGTATCAAATTGGAGGAATTTCGAATGATATATAATGATCCATTTGAACGTGAAGTGATTACCTATCCTTATGTTTGGCAAGATAATATCTTTAGCGAACAAGAATTAAAAACGATAATTGATTATTGTGATTCAAAAGGAACGCAAGAAGCTACGACATTTGCTGGACTACAGCGTGACCTACGTAAATCAGAAATAAAATTCCATCAAAGAAACATTGACAATGGCTGGATATTTGACAGATTGAATACGTTGATCGAATTCATTAATGAAAAATACTATCGATTTGATCTAAATGGATACAACTATTTTCAGTATACAAAATACAATAAAACAGGTAAATATGGCTGGCACATGGACACGCATTTGGGCGCTGATAATAGAGATCAAACTCGTAAGCTGTCCTTATCCATACAACTCAATGATGACTATACTGGTGGAGAGTTTATGATCAATGAAGGTGAAGAAAAGAAAGCTTTTACTGTACCAATGAAAAAAGGAAGAGCTGTTTTATTCCCTTCCTTTTTGATTCATCGTGTTTCGCCAATTAAAAAAGGCATTCGTAAGTCTTTGGTTGTTTGGGTTCAAGGTCCAAAGTTTAAATAATCAATTGCTGGTGTTATTACCTGTCAATTTAATCACCGCGCCATTCGACAACTCAACAAAATGAGTTACAGTAACCACATTGTGTTGACCTTCAGCGACCTTAGCTGCTAACATAGCTCTCATAGCCGATACGTTTGGATTAGTGTTATCGTTAATGTTTTTAGCAAAAGCGTAAGCGTTTGTATCATTATCGATAACCCAAGTCTGTCTCATCGTATTTGAATCATCATAGCTTACCGTATAGCTGTTACTAACATACCCGTTCTGAGTAAGAATAACATTGTCTCTGTAAGTGTTAAACAAAGCTAGCTCATCGCTGCTGAAAGTGTTTCCAAAAACATCGTTGGCAGCTTTGACGTAGACTTTATGATATTTGGACATGAGTTCCTCTATTTCTTATAAACTCTATTTATAAATTCAAGTTCGTTCTTGATTGTGGCTTCTGTATCACTTGGATCCATACAATATGACATATATGGAGCTCTCAGTTCTGCCACCTTTTTAAAGTCAGGATGCGCGCAAGCGAGCTTCATGTCAGCCAAAAAGGTTTTGGCAAATTCTGGCTTTTCTTTAGGAACAGCAAACAAAATGATTGATTGCAGATTAAAGTCATTAAACCCGATTTCTTTTCCTGTCGGCGCATCAGGGAAATTCAACATACGTTTGTCAGAAGAAACAAGGATAGCGCGAAGATTAGTCATGTCAGGAAGCGTGAAAACAGTATAGTCGATCTCTTTATTTTCAACTGCTAAAACAATTTCAGGAACTGTTTTATATTGTATCTCTTCGACTTTATCTTCTAACCCATAATGCTTTAAGAATATCTGATTCATCATTCTTGCAGCTGGAGCAACAAGAGTTCCCCCTTCATAAGACTTTGGTTTTGACTTAATATAAGCTACAAGATCATCCACATTTTTAATTGGTGAATCCTGAGCAACCAAAATACCTAATGTGTTTTTACCTATTCCTGTACTGAAGATAAAATCATGATCTCGATCAATACCAACATCTGGATTGACAACTCTATTAAATGTTATGGTAGACAAACCAGTGAAGAAAACAACGTTCTGATTTTCTTTTGCTAATGCCTTTGCTCTCAAAGCAGCAGCGTCACCAGAACCACCCATTGTAACAGCAAATTTATATTCACGCTGATTCTGCACTTCATTTAGAATCTGTGTGATACCTATACCAATTTGACCACCAGTTCCAACAACAGGCAATCCGCTAACAATTTCGATTTGTTCGGCAGCAAATGAAGATGTGGTTAAAGCCAAACTCATCAGCGCAATTTTAAGTCCACGAAGCATTAAAGTCTCCTATTATGTAAGGTTTTGTTGATAGATGTTTAGTAAGCAGCTTTTGGTTTTTGATCTTTT
>Ga0007866_1000649_pt1 | contig 10152 bp, 15 predicted proteins | sample CryBogCBH18Jul07_FD_71223 | JGI IMG/M metagenome (GOLD analysis project Ga0007866, IMG submission 71223) | Freshwater microbial communities from Crystal Bog, Wisconsin, USA - CBH18Jul07 | ecosystem: Environmental > Aquatic > Freshwater > Lake | place: Crystal Bog, Wisconsin, USA | collected... | reverse complement strand
CTTTGTCTATTGCTTTTCCTACGTTCAACGACTTCGGGAACCCCGAGCCGTATATCCAATGAATCGAGTCTCTGATCTCAAAGCTCGCGTCCTCGATGGCACAAGCCATTCGGTGATACGTCCGCGTTCCACCAAAGGCGAGGAGATGTCCACCTGGCTTCAATATGCGCAACGCCTCACTCCACATTTCAACCGAGTAAGCGATTCCAGCGTTATCCCAGGACTTACCCATGAAGCCGAGTTCGTAGGGTGGGTCGGAGACGATGGAGTCAACTGAGTTCTCCGGCATTTCTTTCATGGCCGTCAGGCACTCCAAACGATGCAGGGTCATCCGCCAAACCACTTGCTCTGATAGTTTTCCCAGGCGATTTCAGTTTGATTCATCTCCACGTTTGCAACAATTTCTGGATAGACCAACTTACGCTTCTCAAGTTCGTCGGGGCTGAGAGTCATAAAATCCTCAATCAGATCCTCAATGCACTGATCGCACATATCGCACATATCGGAATATTTCACTCCGCACGTCTTAGTTTCCATTATTTTGTCCTCCTGCAAGTTAGGCAGACCTTGTGGCCTGCGCCGTCAGCTTCAATCTTGTGCTTTTCACACACAAGGGTCATACGCTCGGGTCGAGTGAGCGAGTTCTTGGGGCATGGGTGACTCATTTCGGAGGCCAATGCCTTCTCCTTCTTTCCACACTTGTCACACACAAATAGTTTCATCACCATGCCGCACAACCTCCTTGGTCAGGTATAGCCATCCCATACGCTGCTCTAAATCTTTCCGCCACCGCAATCTGCGCCTCTGGGGAAGTATCTGAGCCTCCGCCGAAAGCGTACCAATTCTGAGCCGTGATACCAAGTGAGTCGGGATACGCCGAGCCGGAAGCACCGATCCACCCTCCTTCTTCACAATCCGCCACCCTTGTCCAGGCTTGGTATATACTCGCCGCTATCGGCGCTGTTGTAGTGGTCGTTGGTGCTGGTTCCGTGGTGGTTGTTGTTGTCGAAAGCGCAACCACCCGAACCGATTTACTTGTATGTGGGGGGTGAGCTGGAACGGGTGTTCCAAATGCCACCACCACGCTCACTAGCAACCCGATACTAACCAGCCATTGTAAAAAAAGACGTTTCATTTTCCTTCTTTCCGCATTTCTCTATCAAGTTTGTAAAGACATTCAGTACAAACATTAATGTTTGTCATTGCAGATTCTTCTAAAGAACAGTTGTCACAGGTGCAAGCTTCTTCAAGTATTTTCATGATGTTTCCAACTTTCTACTAAGTTCTTTTGCCCTTCTTCTTTCTTCATTATGCGCCCACCTGCAAACGTCACAGATGGGGGTTCCTTCCCTGCGGTGTCGAGCGTAAGCAGCAGTCGTGCCACAAGGGGAAACTCCCTGAATCTTAAGTCCCCTAGCGGCGGCGAGCTTGATGCGTTCACGTTCCGTCTTTCCACCCCATACGCCGTAGCGTTCGTTTTCCAACGAATACTCAAGGCATAGGCCCTTCACGGAACAGGTACTACAAATCTCCTTGGCCTGAGCAGGTGTCCATTTATCATCTTCGGAATCCTCAAATGATGGTGGGTAAAAGATTGACGTATCAACGCCAATACAATTAGCCCGCTCTCTCCACTCGCTCACGAACCCGACAGGACTCGGTACTCATACAGTCCGTTAGGGGTTACGCGACGCTTCTCCACCAAGTAACCGCCAAAGCGATCCTTGCGAAGATTGCGGAGCTGGGCCTGAATGGAGTTCTCTGGGTAGCCCGTAACGTGAGCAACGGTAGCCACAGTTCGCCAACGGCCATCACGCATTAGTTCATAAATCTTTTCCAGTTGTCCGCTAAGCCGAACCTTGTCAAGCGAAGAATCGTACTCCGCTCCATCAAAATCTGGCTTACGCACAAAGATTTCATCATTGCCAGGCAATTCTGCCAACATCATTTGCTTTATATATCCCATCTCAATCCTCCTATGTTGATGGACATTCTTCATTTTACCATTTCAATGATCTAAATCAAATATTCAAACCACCGTATTGCTGTAACGCCATTTTTGCATCATGCTCGGCTATATCGAGGGATTCTGCAAAACCCCAGCAAAGACAAGAGAAAAACCCGTGTCGTTCTTCGGGGCCGTACAAACACCAACCAACAGTTTCTTCAAGGTCAACGTAAATCTCAACAGCGTGATTGCCGTATTCAGTCCACTTGCACCAACTTTCGTTGATTGCGTCGTAGTAGTAATCACGTTTTTTTGCCAAAGCAAGCAATTTACTTTCCTTCTGTTTCATGATTCTTGTTTTTCTTTTTAGCTTCTGCTCGTTTGTGAATTTCCTCTATGAATTTTTCTTCGGTTTCGCAAAGATTGCCAATATTCAGCATTTCTTCAAGGGAAATGCCAATTTGTTCACACGCAAGAGCCAATGCCCATTGATTGACCACAGAAGATACGAGCAAATCAACGCTCAAATCTTTTTTCTCGGCAAAATCACAAATGGTGTCGTAAAGGTATCCATCTACTTCCACCATAAAAACGTTGCCAGGTATTTCCACCGCACCCAATTGGTCATTGACAAGCAATAACTCTCGCTCTTGGCGCATAACGTTCACTTTTCCTCGAAAAGTCTCCATTAGAACGGAGACTCATCGTTAGCAAAAATGCCCACTTCTTCAACAGAACCAAAAGCCTTTTCAACGGTTGACACAACGGGAGGCTGTGGTCGCTCTTGAAGAATCTTTGTTGCTGCGTTGAACCCTGCGGCCATTTGCTTGTCCGTCAAATTTCCCCACTTCTTGCCCTTCTCGGCAAGGTCAGACAGGAATTTGTTTTCGGGATCAGCCTGCGCCCCCCGAAGAACGGTGTCCCAACGTGAATCGCTGGCAACCTCAACCTTCGGTGACGATGAACGCACTTGTTCAGCTACTTCTCTGACGCGCTCAGGAGCAGGAGCAGGCGACGAGTAGTTATTTACTTTCTGCATTTCCTCACGACTAGGACGGGCATCAGAGGTGCTACTCATGTACCAATTGACTAACGCACGACCAATGGCCGAGGTTTCTCCGTTTTCGCAAGGACTCGTTTCGTTGGGCCCACGATCAGCAAAATGTTCCTCAGCCAGCCCAGTAGAAATTGGCTGTGGGTCGCTTATGTCACGGTAAATCATTGCCTTAATAACAAATTGCTTGCCTGATTCCGAAATGTGAACAATTTCTGTGGCAATACGCCCGTTTGGATAATCCTGCCAAAACCTTGTAATCCGTGATGCCACGGTTTCGTAGTTGCTTAGGTCAAAGTGTGCCATGTTCATACTCCTTGTTTGTGATTGTTACGGCGACGGCAGGCGGGTTGCCTGGGCCGTCCTTTATACAAGCCGAAGTGTACGAGCAATACTGGCATTGCCACGCCATTCGACCCCCCTCGGGTGAGAGACTTATATCGTTCATATCATCATCAATGGCGATACGGTCAGGCAACACGCCCTCGTTAAGTCCATCAATAATTTCTTGGTGACGTACCATTTCGTAATTAGCCCAAGGCTCAAAGACTTCCCGTGGCACATCAAACTCAGCGATGACACGACCAACCTCGTCAATCATCCATCGCTCAGCCATACCCTTGGAGACTGCTTCAGTTCCAACGTGAATGATCCGAAGAACGTGGCAGTCATTAGCGACGGCGTTCATCGCCCCCTGGATAAGGGCTGAAGCTCGTGGCCCCGCAGGATTAACCTGCGACCTTGTGTTGACTCCAATACTCTTTTTGAACGCCGTACCATTCATGGATTTAATTTCAATCAAAACCTTAAACTCACCGTCATAAATCACACCGTCAGCCGAGCCAGAAGCAAGACCAAGTTGTGATGGAACCTCAAACGATGCCTCAAAGTAATTCGCAATTGCGTCTTGCATCTTTTCATGCAACTCAGTACCAAGTGAAGTGACCAGCAAGCCAGCCAAATCCATCGGCTCTGCTTCGTAGCCAAGAACACCGTAGGCCAACGCTCGTGAACACTTACCGGCATCGCTGTACCGGAATGGTGTATCAAACGCTTTGGGCTTCGGCCCCTTCTCAATGTTGGCTATGGACATTTCTTCCAAAAATAAATGCCCATACCTTGCTTGAACTGGTATCTTCCAATCCATCTCAATCCTCCTATGTTGATGGTCTAAGAAACCATAATGGAAGGTTGTAAAAAAGTCAACTTTTTGTAAAATGCCGGTGATTATGCCTATATTCAGCCAATATTACTTGAAGTTTCGAGGGTGGCAGGCGTTCTACCCCTCGCTCAATTCCTAATTCTTGCCCGCATTTTTCGCAACGGACGTTAATAAGCATTTTGTTCCTTCTGAGTCGGGGGCGAATATCTTTGGAGTGTACTCCGATAGTCGCTTGCCTGTGTACTTCCGACAAAGGTAATCCAGGCTAACAAACATGGGGTCATAAGACCCTGACTCTACTTGATGACAGATCACAATACCACGCCAATGTGCGTTGCCCTGTGGCCCTTTGTAATCCTCATCGTGGAGGTAACACGACCCAGCTACAAGTCCGTTCTGTTGCTTGCCAGCGACGTAGCGGATGCCGTACCATAGCCCTTGCTGGTGGCCCTGAGTGAAGGTATGGCCGATGTTTTTTAGTCGGCTTTCCACCATCCCACCAAGGGGTCTGCCGTTGTTGTGGTTGTAGAAGTAGTGAGCGTACCAAACCCCATCAAGCAGCAAGGGAGCTAAGAAAGGGTGAACCTGCCAGCCGTGTTCGGAGTAGTTCAAATCGTCGGTGCTAATCGTTCCGTCTAGTTTGGCATCCAGGCTAATTGCCCTGTTAATTCGATCTTCGTGATTGCCGAGAAGTATGTGCCGTTCGGGTAGCCATTTTTTTTCTTTGTGGCGGCGACGGGCCAAGTTATATTCGGTGAGTGCGTTATTAAGTAAGTTGAAACCCACATTTGCTGCTCCTATATCTGCTTTATAACGACGACCTTCCATTTCCTTTTTGCCTTCATCGTAAGAAGAAAGAGAAGGCATATCGGCATGGTCGCCAAGGTGAATGATCTTTATATTGTCTTTACCGGCGAATTGCTCAACGATATAGCGACCTACCCAATCCAGGTAGTCAATGGGAGCACCTGGTTTGACCTGCGTATCTGGAATGACAACGTGGATTGCGGGTTCCGACTTCCTCACTTTTCCTCCTTTGACGATTCTGGCAATACGGCATACAGTTTGTTGGTGCGAAAAGTTTGATGGACTACTTTCATATCCGCTTTTAATTCGGTGACTAAGTACTCAAGCCGCTTGATACGTTCCTCATCGTTTTGGCTTGTCAAATCGCTTGTGCCATTTCTGCTGGGGTAATTTGAAAAGGGTCGGTGGGGCATCGCCAGCCACCATGCTCATACGAACGAGCCACGAGAGCCGAGCAAATCAAAGCATCGCCGTGTCTCCTAAAGTCAAAACGAACAAACCTTGGGGTCAGCAAAGACAAAGCAATTGAGAATATGGCAGCAACGGAATACCTAACCCCGATTTGAGACATTGCATAATCCACAACTTTGATTCTGTCTAAGGAAGCGGGCATCTTGCGAATCAGAATCTTGCCACCAGGGGCAACATCTTCCAGCTTTACAACCTCACACCTGCGACCCATCTGAGTCACCCACACTTGGCCGGTGTTCTGAATCCCCGTGACGATGGCACAATGGTTCCAATACTTCTGTGACCGCCACGATGGACGTAGCCATTGACCAAATCGAATGAGTATGGCAAACGGCCCCTTGCTGTGAGCCAACACCATATCCCCTGCTTGAATCGCCATACCGACAGGTTATCACCCCGTCTGATAAAATGAGAGCATGGCACGAATGATTTCAGGAGAAGGCAAGCGACGTGGAATGGGTAGCCCCAGGGTTCTTCCTCGGATGGAACGACCAGGTGGCCCAGAGCGTTCTCGCGCACCTCGCCCCATGATGGGTGGCGAGCCTGCCCGTGGTCAAATGCTTCGCCCTGACGGTAAGTAACTATTTGGTGTTCCTAGCCTGATGGTGGGCTTTGAGGACAAGAAGTTCCTGCTCTAGCCACAAGACTTTGCTTTCCCGTTCGGCTTCTTCCTCGGTGGGTTCGCCTTCGTCCATATCTTTTGTTAGATGAACTGAGTGCTTGGTCACAACAAACCCTGTTATCAGAATTGGTATTACTCCAACCCAACCCCACACGCCGTAGTCAGACGTAAGTTTGACCGATGCCACGGAAAGGACTGACATTTTGGCAGCGTCCCCGATAGCGTCCATTGAACCGGCCAGGGTTCCACGACCAGCGTTGATTGCTTTTACTAGGACAGTGCCAACGCTGTCCATTATCGCCATACCGATACACCCAAGGACAGAATAAGCGACTATCGGCCATATCACTTGCCGTGTACGTCTTTCAAAATGGTACGCACATCGTCTAGCACTTCGGCTTCTTCTTCAAGTTCAATGGCTTGATTCTCGGCAATCCGTTTTATATCCAATGCGATACTACGGATTTCTTCTGCCGTGACTGCTCCCGCTTGAGCCAGGGCAGGTTGCGTAACCGCCGAGTAGATTGTCAAGACTGCCAGCAGGTAGAAGTAATGAGGGTCTAAGTCGGGCCACCCCAACTCCACGATGCAGATAGCGATGCAGATAAACAGGGTTTGCCACACCCCAGCGCCACTAGTGAACCAACGGTCAAAGCGAACAAGGAGCTTGTCACCCCATTTGTGGGTGAAGTCTTTCCAACGCTGAATCATTTGAGTCCCTCGTGCGCCCCTAGGTGACGTTCCAATTTCAATCCTTGTTCTGTGATTTCTTCCCTCACCCCATCAAGTTCAATTTTGATATCTTGTTGCCGTTGTCCGATGTGTTGAAGTTTCTGCTCAATCCTCTTTACCGCATCTGCCATACTTGCCCCACCGTTCGGGGTCACAGCGTTTCGCACAACTAAAATCCTTTCCTCAACGCTATCTACAATTTGATTATGCGCCCATCGAACGAGAGCGTAGATAAAACCCACGGAGAATCCGATTGAAGTAATTACCCCAAGCCAGACGTTCCATGAGTTGATGTTGAGGGCCAGCATTACAAAGCGAGAGCACCCCACGTCTGAGGTCCAACGAATCCGTCTGCGCTCAAGTGGTGGCTAGTTTGAAAAGCGGCTACTGCTGCTTTGGTTTGCGGGCCAAAGATCCCGTCTGCTGGAATACCAAGGTGTTGTTGTACGAGTGTTACCGATGGGCCTTTAGAACCCACGGAAAGCATCGGGTGGGCTGTTGGGGCCGGAGCTGATGCTGGGGCGTTCATCGCCCACCAAGTATTCGGGCCAACAATGCCATCAACTGTAAGTCCATGCTTGGCCTGGAAGTTGAGAACAGCAGCGTTGGTGTTCGGCCCCCATACTCCGTCCTGAGCCACGCCTACCTTCGCTTGTACCTGTTGGACACTCACCCCCGCAACAATGATTTGATGCGCTACAGGGGCCACTGAGGGCGTCTGAGGGGCTTCGGTGGGAGTCGCACCAGGAGCCACCGATTCGGTGCTGAAACGGAGATATCGCTGAGGTTGACGGCCATCCTGAGAAACGTGAACGTAGGAGGGGTCGCCTTGCTGACCCATTGAGACGGTCAGAGGATCTGGCCCAGCCTGAACCACAATGGCAACGTGGTCGCCGGTTCCTGGCCCATAAACAATCAAGTCACCTGGAACGGCTTGAGCAACGGTGATTGGGGTTCCGTGAGAAAGCAACGTGCCGGTGTAGCCTTGACCGTCATATCCTTGACCGTTCGGGTCAGCTGCGCCAGCCCAGGAATAGCAATAGGTAGCGAAGGCTGAGCAGTCGCAAACACATGGAGTTACACCTGGCTTGTGAACTCCTTCCATGCGGTCATTACCTTCTGAGTAGGTGAAGCCTGCGTGGTTAGCCACACCCCAATTAGCCCATTGAACAATCTGCGCTCGAACGTCTGCCATATTTTCTCCTAGTACTTGATGATTTTGTTGACCGCTAAGTAGGGCTGCATATTGTTGTGAGCGTTTGTTGCGTTGGTTGGGCCTGCTGTGCCGGTTAAAGCCGCTGTTGTGGAACTTCCGTTAAATATTTGGAGGTTAGGAGTGCTACCAGCAATAAAGGATTCGGCTCCTATGGCGTGGGTGTGGGCTTGAATACCTGATTCGGGACCAGTCAATAAGTGAGTCTGCTCTCCACCTGATGCGGCAAGCACCAGCGTTGGCTGTGCGTTAGTCCCGACACTTCCCACACCAGCAGTTACACGACCACGAAGATCGGGAACATTGAAAGTTGTTGAACCGTCGCCTGCGCCATAGGTGGTACTAATTACTGCGTACAAAGCGGAGTAGGTAGTTCTTGAAACGGCAGCACCGTTGCAAAGGAGATAGCCACCAGGAGCCGAAGCACCGGCGTAATCAAGAATCGTTGCCGTGGGATTAATCCCTGCTGTCCAAGACAGACTACCCGAACCGTTTGAAACAAGAACTGTGTTTGATGCTCCTGAAGCAAGTCGAGAAAGACTTTGAGCGCCGTTGCCCACAAGAAGATCGCCTGACGCTGCAACAATACCAAGCGTTCCTGCTGCTGCGTTGTTGGCTTCATCTGCTTCAATTGCTGAAAACACGGGGACACAGACCACGCCGGTAGCGTGAGTTCCCGCAATGGTTCCATCGTAACCACGACCCGTTCTAGTTCCGTCAGTCCATACGGTAACTACGTTGGTTGTGAGGTTCACGCCTGAACAAAGAATTTTTTCTTCGTTGGCTGTTCCATAATCCACCGCAACCACAAATGGGGCGCTGTTGGCGGTTCCTACTACACCATTAGCAACGGGAGTTCCAAGCGGAGAAGTGCTGGATACCGCTAAAACGGCATCAGTAGTAAGCCAGGTGGCGGTATTAAGGAGAGTGAACGTAGAGTCAGAACTTCCCATCTGCGTTGAAAGCGTGGTGGGTAGAGCCGAGCCAGAGTAGGTTCGGTTTGCTAAATAGGGAAATGCCATGTTTGTATTTTACCTTATCTATCCGGAGACTGTTTTCATTGTTACTACCAGGTCGCCATGATAACCACCTTGGTACACGCTACGACGACGCTCAGGCAACCAAGTCATTTCGTCAACTGTGACTAATGCCGTGTACGGTCCCTCAACGTAAGTAACAACTTGTTGACTTTGACGCAAAGCCTCTAAGAATTCATACTCAACATAAGGGTCTTGATAAACCGTTTGACCATCCATTTCAAAGGGTTCGTAAAGAAGCAAAATTGCTTCAATCTGGATGCCTGATGGGATGCCAGGCAAGGCTTTGAGTGTCCAACGGTTAAGAATTGGACTTATGTTTTGATATTTGGCCCCGTCTTGTCCGGCATTGAGCGTAGTAATAATTCGATATTGTTCACCAAATTGCTGAGAAAATGGAAGGGTTGCTTTTTGTGCTGTTCCCGCATACGTTCCAATGGAAAACGGAGAACCATTATCTACGGAAACTGTAAAACCAACGCTTGATCCACCATGAGAGCCAGAAATATTTTGAATACCAACGTCAAGACTAATGGCGTTTTTGTTGTCGGGAATTCCGTAAGTGACAAGGCCAGAATCCAAGTAGCCGGAAGTTACAGTTGAAGAAGTATTTGCCGTAAAAATGTAAGATTGGTTTGCTACTCCTTTTGCTATACCAGCAGATGCTTGCAAACCATTGCCAGCAGCACTTGTAACGGTAAATCCTGTTGAACCAAGCAACGACGCAACAGTAAAAGTTCCATTAAAAGCCGAATTGGAAAAGTTGGTGGTTGTAATGGATTGTCCCACAATAAATGAATGAGTTCCAAGGAACGTAATGGTTCCGCTTGTTCCGCTTGCGGTTAAGTTCTGCGCTATTAATTGAGTGCCCGTAAATGACATAAGCGGTGACGAAGTAATGGGGTCCCAATCCAAGAAAGTACATTTGCCTTGTCCGTTAACCATTAAGTCGGAAGCATATGCAGGAGAAAGGGCGTCAATAAACGTGGTGAGGTCAAGCCGTCCAAGCCCCGTTGAATTGGTGTCGTAATTGTTCCAAGTCCAATAGATGTACCTGTCGTTTCCAACAATTCCAGTTACGGGTAATGAGGGAACGTGGGTAATGT
>Ga0007866_1000646_pt1 | contig 10165 bp, 11 predicted proteins | sample CryBogCBH18Jul07_FD_71223 | JGI IMG/M metagenome (GOLD analysis project Ga0007866, IMG submission 71223) | Freshwater microbial communities from Crystal Bog, Wisconsin, USA - CBH18Jul07 | ecosystem: Environmental > Aquatic > Freshwater > Lake | place: Crystal Bog, Wisconsin, USA | collected... | reverse complement strand
ACAACAGCAATTTTATCTACTTCTAATAACTGGACAGGTAACCCTCAAACACTTAACATAAATGGATTGGGTACTACCACATCTGATGCTTGGAAATTCACAAATACTACCGCAGCCACTTCGGGGACTCCGCAATACAGCCCTGATATCCTTTTTGGGGGAACGGCTTATAATACCACTTCGCTTGCTTCGCAAACCTTTAACTGGAAAATGTTCGCCACTGGAACCGCAGGCAACCCAATAGCATCTAACTTGGTAATTACATCATCATTAAACGGAGGTGGTTATGTGACTAACCAGTTTAACTTTTCTGCGGTCGGTGTCATGACAGCACCAACGTTTACATCCAGTGCTGGAGCAACCGCTACGGCGTTTCAAAGTTATAATACATCGGCAACAGGATCTAATCTTTATTTGCTCGCATCAGGTGGTAATGCTCTCGGTGTAGCTGCTACCAACTTCGCAGGTGCAAGCAATATCAACTACAGGTGGTTTATGTCTGGTGGCACTGCAATTACTCCGGGCGGAAATAATGCCGTGACAGGTGGTATAATTGGCACTCAGCACGTAGTATTCCCATCAACAGGCGTAACACCTTTGATAGCGCAATTAGTTATTAAGCCTTTGGTTGTTGATGCAGGGTCGGGAGGTACAATAACCAACACAGCCACTTTAGATATTGAGGGTGCATCATCAGCAACAGTATCAGGAGCGAATTATTCAATATGGGCGCATGGTTTATCAAGACTTGACTCATTAGCTACTAACGTATCTGGTCTATTAAAAGGTAACGGTAATGCAAGCCCTGTAACAGCAGCAGTAGCGGGTACTGATTATGTTGGTTTAGCATCAACAAACGTACTTACGGGTTTTAATACTTTTAACCCATCCATAACAGCATCAGCCAACTTAGCGCAAGGTATTTATGTTGACCCAACACTTACCGCAGCAGCAAATAACGACGTTTTAATAGCGGGTGACTTTACACCAACAATAGCAGGTGTCGGTATCATTTCTACTTTAGGGTCAGTAACAGGCGGTAGTTCTTATACGAACGGCACATATACAGCAGTTCCCTTAACGGGCGGTAACGGGACAGGCGCAGTAGCAACGGTGGTGGTATCGGGTGGCGTTGTTTCAACTGTAACAATTACCACAGCAGGAACAAGGTATGTGGTGGGTGACGTTCTATCCGCAGCAGCAGCTAATATTGGTGGTACAGGTTCGGGCTTTAGTGTACCTGTTGCTACATTAACAAGGACGGTAACAGGCGCACCACTTCGCGCAACGGTAAATAATATAGGAAGTGGTTCAGGTGTAAACTATGCTGGTTCATGGTCGGATGGTGCTTTATTTTATAATCCAACAGCAGCAACAGCAGCATTAAGTCAAAATAGCCCCGGTATTCATTTAGAATCTTTTGGATGGGGTACAACAGGTGGTACATCACAACAGGTAGACGCTTTTATTTACAATCAGGTCAACACGGGTACAGTTCCCAACGCCAACTTAACTTTTAGCTTTGCGGTTGCGGGGGCAAAGTCAACAGGTGTTTATACTTTTGGTTCGGGCGGTTCAGCAACGTTCACATCGGCAAGTTTAACATTAACAAGGTCATCACAGGGTGCTACGGCTTTTAATAGTCTAATTCAACAGAACACAACAGCAGCAACATCGGGTACACCAAACCAATGGACACCAACATGGTATAATGAGGGTGCTGTATGGAACACTTCGGGAACGCCCGCGTCTAACTCCTTTGCCTTTGGTTTAATCGGTGAGGGAACATCAAGTGCAAACCCTTATTCAACATTATACTTTCAGACTTATTTAGGAACTTCAACAACACCAACGTTTGTGAATACCATGAGTTTAACTACTCAAGGGCAGTTGGCTTTGGGATTGGCTAATACAAATATTCAGGCAGGGTCGCAAGCGGGTAGTATCTTTAACATTGGCGCAACAACTTTGACAGATAACTCCACAGCATCGGGTACGGTTACTAACTTTGCGGTCATAGGAACAGGTTTAACCACTTTGGCAGCAACCAACGCAAGTATCACTTATACTAACGGTTATGGTGCTTTCTTTACACAGCCAACAAACGGCACTAACGTAACCATGACGAATAAATATGCTTTAGGTCTTGCTTACGATGCTACACACTTATTTACAGTAGCGGTCAACTCGGCGGGCGCAGCGACACTAAACGCTACAAGTACGGTGACTATAACCCCCGCAACAACTATCACAGGTGCGTTAACGGCATCAAGCACGATAAATAAGGTAACAGTAACAGCCCCCGCAACATCAGCTACTTTAACATTGGTTACGGGTTCAACACTACAAACAACAGGTGCATTTACACTTAACTTAACCACTACAGCGAATAGTACACCAACGTTCCCATCGGGAAGTGGAACAGTCCCATATTTGAGTGGCACGAATACATGGACGGGTGTAAACACGATGATACTTAAAAACTATCAGGCTAACTCATCACCAACGGCTGTAAACGCTTCAGCGACACTTACAGCAGCACAGGTACAGTCAAGTATCACCACAACGTCAACTACGGCTGTGGCCTTTACAATGCCTACTGCAACGCTTTTAGCAACACAGGTAGGTGCGGCACAGGGTACAGTAATATTCTTTACGATTGATAATAGTGCATCAACAAGTTCGGGTGCAATTACAATCACTTTAGGGTCAGGGATGACTTCAGGTTTAACAGCAGGATTAACAGTACCAATTGGTAAAGCACAGACATACGAAATATATTTTACATCAACAACGACATGCGTAATGTCACAAATTTTATAAGGTCATGGAAAATGTTCAAGATGAATTTGACGCTTTGGTAGCCAAACATGGTGCTAAAGCAGTTATAGAAGCAATAAAGGCGCACACGGTTTCACAATTGGGTTCGGAGAGTTGCTCTATTACAGGTTGCCCCGAACACTACGTATGTAACATAAAATCAGGCAATTGCCAACTTGATATAGGTGGATGAGAGCAAGGTTAAGCATATCAATATTTGCAGTTATATTGTACGTGGCTTTATTTAACACCTATGTGTGGAATATACTAACATGGGGCGTTTATTTAGGGAAACTGTTTTATAACGGGCTAACCCTATGGGCTATATTATTTGCGTTCCTTGACTTGAAATTAGGCTTTGTAAACGACTATCACAAACAGTTTAATACGTTGTTATTCTGTTGTGTATTTATGAACTACGGGCTTATAATACTAAAGCTATTGGAAGTAATAAATCCAATGACACCACAACCCATGTTTTACACATTCAATGGGGGCGTGTTCTTTATAACTGTGACGATATTTTTTAATGAAATTAGATACAAGATTTTTACAGATGATTGATAAAATAGGGTTAAAAAACGGGGCTATAAATCCCAATAATTATTATATATTTAGAACGTTTAACAATGAACGCAAATCAGATGGCGACACCACCGACTACCCAAGCCTTTGACTGGAATGAAAATTTCAAATGGATTGCAGGATGTATAACTGCCCTATTCGGCTACCTTTACTACATCAACGCATGGTTTAAAAACAGAGCAAGGGATAAGAAACAATTTATCATTGACGTGGTGGAAGCTACTGTTAAATCAACAATGACCGCAGAACTTTCAGGAATAAAAGACAGCATCAAAGAACTACAAAGCCATAGGGAAGCTGACAGAAAGCATACCGATGACCAATTTCTAAAGCTGTATGATAAATTAAAGTAGATTTATTCCAACAATAACTTAAAAATAAGTACTTTACGTTTGTTTTATTCAACAATTATGTTAAGATTTGTATTATATATATCAAATATACACCACCTCTTTAAACGATGAAACATAGCCGTAACTATGCCAACTCCAACCAATTTCAAACAGGAACATATTGATGAGGCTGTAGAAATAGTAAAATCGTTAGGTTGTTCATGTACCGCAGCAGCAGGGACGATTATCGAACGACACAATCTAACCCATTACAACCCCTTAAACTTTGCAAAGCAAGTAAGGCGGTATTATCACAAATCAGCAAGCCAAGAACACGGTATAGAGGCTGTTTGTGACCAACAAGGTATAGATATAAACGATGTTAACCACTATTGGTACAAGGGCGAACATCATTCAATACACGTTAAAAACGATGCAGGTGAATTAGTTGATTGGGAAGAAATAAAGTCAGCTATTGAACGTGAAATATCAAGAACCTACAACCCTATAATCGTAAAAGGCAATAGTAAAGCAGGTGTTTTAAAATGGGCTGATTTACACTTAGGCGCACATATCCGAAACCTTGTTATAACCCCCGACTTTGATAGTGAAATTCTTTTAATAGGCTTACTCAAATCTGTTGAGAAAATCAATAGTATGAACTTTAGTTCTGTTGACGTTGATATTGTGGGCGACCTTATTGAAAGCCTTTCGGGGTTAAACCACATCAATAGTTGGATGAGCATGAATAAGGATGAGATAGGGGCAAAAGCTATTATTGTTTGTACCAAGATTTTAAATATAGCACTACAGAAAATAAACAACCTTAGAAAAGTTAGAATAGTTGCGGGAAACCACGATAGGATTAGCAAGGATAATGACGAAGATGTAAGAGGGGGCGCAGCAGAAATAATTGCATGGGGGTTAGGATTGATGGGATATGACGTTGAATTTCACCCGTACATTATTATCCATCAGGTCGAAGGAATAAACCATATCAATTTGCATGGTGACAAAGGTATTAGCAAAATGAAAACAAGTGATATCCTTTGGAAGTACGGCAAAAAAGGATTATTTAACTTTGTGTTTGAGGGGCACTTACACACTATTATAGAAAAATTAAGTTCTAACCAAAGGGATAACTTTAAGGTGCTAAAGGATGACCAAGTTGACCACAGGCGTTTACACCTACCCGCTTTCTTTACAGGCAACTACTATTCAGAAACATTAGGCTTTAGCGCAAGTGCGGGATATGTAATAGTATCCGACAATGGCAACGGCAAACCCGATGTTTTTATGGGTGCAATATAAAGGGTAGGTACAATTTACACCCACCCCGACATTTGTCGCAAATTATTGGCAATAAATTGTGTTTGTTGCCGAAATATAGTAAATCCCAAATTGACTTTTCTATTACAGGCAGAAAGCGTACCTTTGCGCCATGAAATCGCAAGACATAACATTATTGATAAGTGTAGCAATGTTTACCATAGCTTACACACCTGCAATGTATTACCTTTATAAGAAAAAGAACTGGTAATGCTTTTTTAATTAAATAAATGTTTTTACATTTGTGGTGTTAGATATTCGTGCGGCATAGTGACACTGTAAACACGCGAGGCTCATACCCTTGAAAAATCGTTAGAATCGATTGTCGCGTGAATTTTTAACATTGCGCGGTGGAGAAGTGGTTATCTCATTGGTCTCATAAGCCAAAAATCGTCAATTCGAATCTGACCCGACGCAACGGTGGGTAGCTTAAGTATCAATAGAGCCCCTTGCCGGAAGTTCTTCAGTAAAGGCCATAGACGTGTGGCAGAATAGGATTAATAAGTAAGCAAGGGAGATGTGGCATGACCACCCCGCTGACATTCAGGATGCCTCGAATATAATCGAATAAGAGGAGATTGTGAAAACAAGATTACAACATCCACGATTAATTAAGCCTCATTTATTTGGGGCTTTATTGTTTTTAACAAAAAAATAATTTGCTTTTATGGGTTAAAAGTGTGTATTTTTAACTTATGCAACTGAAATTGAGTTACGTAGACCCACACAACAAAAGGGTAGTAGAATGTGTTTACAACGCTGAGAAGCATGAGGACATTAGTACAGCCTACCTACACGCTGTTAAAATAATAAGCGATAAAATGGGTAAGTATGTACACGTTAAACTACTTGATGATGATTGTGGTTGTACAAGTTGCGGATAAAATCTATGCAGAAATTTACTTTAATAAACATTGAGTGGAACTCATGGAATTGGTTTATAATAGAATTATTAGGGGTTGATTCAGGTCATTGGTCGGGGAATGAAAGGCATCTATTCTATGCAAACGTTTCGCATCGGTTTTTATACATTGATTTATTTTGGTTTAAATTTAAGATATTTGATAAAACGGATAAACATGGATAGTGACGGACTACTCTTACTTTTGTGCTGGCTGTTTTTTGCAGTATCTATCCTTTGGTTTTTTGGTAATTTTAACGATGATAATAATTTAAGGAAGTAATGGCAGATTTTTTAATAAGCGACCAAATAACTCAAAAGACTGAAGCGGGTTATAATCCCGGTGTTGGTGAAGCTGAGACCGCGATGGGGATCGACAGGGGTCAAAACCCTAATTGGCAAGGATGGCACATTGTAGACAGTTTAAAGCCCGATACAGCATCGAATATAACACATCAGCTATTTAATAGCCCTACGTTCATGGGTTTGGTACATAGCTTCTTTAAAGCCAATTATTGGGATGTATTAAAGTTAGATGAAGTTAACGACCAACAGATAGCGAACAATTTGTTTGACTGTTCCATAAATCAAGGATCAGGTATCGCAGCACGTTTTATGCAAGAGGCTGCCGGGGTAACAGTAGACGGAATTGTGGGCAACCAAACAATAGGGGCTGTAAATAACGGTAACGCTGAAACAATCTATAATCAAATTAATTCATTGCGCAAAAGCAGATACGAAAACACAAAGGGTTTCGCTGAGTGGGGTCATAGTTGGCTTGGGCGTTTAGTACCATATCAAAGTTAAATATCATGGCAGATTTGTTTAAGTTCATGTTGACCCATTGGAATGTCATTGAGAAAGGCACGAAAGCTGATTTAATAAATCAATATGCTACCCGTTCAGAACGTAGGAAATTTAAAAAGTTAAATCGAGAAATACATATTTCGGAATTAGCTATATTTAAGAAATATTAATCATGGCAGACACTCAATCACCAATAGACGAAAAGACAAGGGCTAATATAAGCTATATGTACGTTGTAGGCGCACTCATTTTACTTGGCTATACTTTGTATAGGTGGGGTGATAAAATGGAGATACTGACGCTTATAATCGGTCTGATAGGCGGTAGCTTATTAAGCCCCCCTAACTCTGTTTTCTTTGGTGGTTCAACTGCTAAAAAACAAACGGATACCCTTGTTAACGGAAATGATAACACCGTTACCACTCCTTCATCCGAGGGTCAGACTTCGTAATAGTTTTCCAAAAGAAAAGGCAAAGGACAACTACGCCCAATCCTAATAAAGTGGAGACTATATACGTGTTAGACCAAACTATTTCTTAAAAGAACGGCCTATTAATTTAATAAGCCAACGGATAAGTACTACAAAACCTACAATGGCAAGAATTATAATCAATAACGATGGTAGGTCAATTCCCATTTATTTTTTAGGTTTCGGCTTAATTACTTTCTTAACTTTCTTTTCAGTAGCAGATTTACTAACTGATACTTTCATAATGCTATGAAAGATATTAGATACCTCTTGTGGTGTTTTCTTATCTGACATAGTAATTAAATACTATTTAAAATTACATTTATTAATGACATAAGCATAAAAAAGCCCCGTAAGATTTATACACATCGTTCGGGGCTCCATTTTTACAAAAAGTGCTTTATAACAATCAAAGCCACCTCAAGCAAAAATCTCACAAATGGATTACTTTTGTAATCCTTCTGAAACCTCGCCATTGTATTATGGTTTAAAGTGTGATGTGTACAATACAAAAATATGATTTTTTTCGTATATTTGATATACAAGAAAGCCCCGTAAACATCTTTCGCCTAATGAGAGCAACCACTAATGCGATGGTGTATTTACAGGGTTAAGAGTGTATCTATTTGCACTCAACTTTCCACGTCCGTGACGACGATCTTTAGGGGCTTATAGCCCCTTTGTTATTTAGGTTATTTGCTACCTTTTTCGCCAAGCCGTTGAAGCTGTTCGAGTTCCTGGAACGCGTTCAATTTTGCCTGCTTTTTCCATCTCCCTAAAAATGCTTTTCATTCGAAAATCTGTTTTTGTATTTGTGATTTCGCGTGCCTTTGCATTTTTAATAGATGGGTTTTTTTCTAAATATTCCATTATTGTATCAACTTCCGAAGCCAACGGTTCGTGGTTTATCACCACTAAGAAAAAATTGTCAGCTTCAATGAATGTTGGATTTTTCAGTCCCAAATCTCTCATCTTAGCAAAAGCGGTATTCAATCCTTCGCCTACGTCTTTGTTTGGTGGGTTAGGAAATTTATTAATGATTCTAACTATTGCTCCATTTCTTGCAAATCTTTCGTCTAATATGTTTTTTGTTGTTATATGGGCAGGTAATCTACCCGGACTTTGAACTTCTATTCTATTATCAAATATTCGAACATGAATGTCATCTTTTATGCTATAGTCTCTATGTAAAACAGCATTTGTTAATATTTCATGGAGTGTCTCAGCGGGATAGTTTGTTTTTTCAATTCCAGTACTGCCAATTATTGAAATACTTTCGGCAATTTCTTTTGTAATTCTCACCGATTCTTCAATTTGATGATAAAGACATCCCTCTACCGTAATTGGTTGTTCAGCCAAAGCGTCTCGAAACCCTTCTATTTCCCTTGTTTTATAACGATATATTTTTATCCCACAATGTTTTTGTAATATAGCTTGTGGTTCTTCCGCAAATAACAGCACTCCCGCAACAGTAGGTTTATTATCCCTTATTAGATTTTGCTTTTTTAACCAAACCTCAGCGGTTGTTGTTGGCACTACTTCTTTTAAAAAATTTTTAGTAACCTCTGAATCAACAATTATATCGCTTGATACATTAGTTATTTCACTTTCGAAAGAGGCAATTCCTTTAGTAAACTCCAATCTTTTAATTTTATCAGGGGTATTGAGAGGAATACTTTGTGCTCCTCTACGTATATATGCAGTTTTATTAGATGCATAACAAATCGCCTGCGTTTTATCTATCTGAGCGTGCAAAACAAGTCCCCTATATGAATCACATTGCAAAAATTCGTATTTAAAGTAAGTCCCAAGAGGAAAAAACTCTTCAAAACATTGCAAATGACCGTTAGCTACTTCGATATTCTCAAATCCTTCCCACAATCTTTCTTTATCGGTTATTCCTATGTACAAATCACCACCATCCGAATTAGCAAACGCCGATAAGTGAGTTGTTAAATCTTTTGGCTTGATTTCCTTACCCTTAATATCCAAAAACTGATTCTCGTCTATTAGACGAATTTTATCAGCTTGTTCCTTAGTAATTTTTTCTGTATGAATTGACATAGTTGTAACTTTTTTCGAAAGCAAAGATAATATAAGATTCGAAACTTAGAAATATTATTTTTGCAATACTTCGAAAATATTTAATTTTATTTATTCGAAGTTTTTTATATATTTGTATTCGAAACATAATGACAATGAAAACTTTCAAAAATATATTCGACTTTCAAGCACACTTTAACACAGAGGAGAAGTGTAGGGAATATTTAGAAGCACAAAGGTGGGGCAATACTCCTGCGTGCCCTTGCTGTGGTTCTACTAATGTTCACAGGTTTGCAACCAATAACAGGATTTTTAAATGCCGTGAAAAAGAATGTCGTTCTAAGTTTTCGGTAACCGTTGGAACAATATATGAAAACACAAAAATCCCTTTGCAAAAATGGTTTTTGGCAACTTACATTTTAGCAGTTCATAGCAAAGGAATTTCAAGTTTACAATTGGCTTCATGGTTAGGTGTTACGCAAAAAACGGCATGGCATTTAAACCACAGAATCCGTGAAATGCTGACTATTTCAGCACCTGAACTTTTAGAGGGTATTGTGGAAATTGACGAATCATACTTGGGTGGGTCTGAATCCAATAAGCACGCAAGTAAAAGAACGGTTAGAGGTGGTTCGGGTAACAAAGCTATGGTCTTAGGTGCTGTGCAAAGAGGTGGTGAAGTTCGGGCTAAAGTGATTGCAAAAACTAATCAGCAAAACGTTATACCTGAAATTAAAAATATCGTTGCGCCCGGCACTATTATGGTAACAGATGAACACCACGCATATAATAAACTTCATTTGGATTACGAACATAAAAGAGTAAACCACCGTGAAAAGGAATATGTGAGGTATGAAGATATAAAGGTTCACACCAACT
>Ga0007866_1000645_pt1 | contig 10169 bp, 10 predicted proteins | sample CryBogCBH18Jul07_FD_71223 | JGI IMG/M metagenome (GOLD analysis project Ga0007866, IMG submission 71223) | Freshwater microbial communities from Crystal Bog, Wisconsin, USA - CBH18Jul07 | ecosystem: Environmental > Aquatic > Freshwater > Lake | place: Crystal Bog, Wisconsin, USA | collected... | reverse complement strand
TCTATACACAAACAGCTTAATCTTGTCTTTCATCTCATTAGCATCACGGACAGTCAAGCGTACTTGCTCAATTTGACGCTGTAAATCACGGTATTGAGCTTGGTTAATTTGACCATGTTCTAGCATCCGTTTAGCCAATTGATTGCTAACAGCAGTAATTCTTGCAGGATCATTACCAGCCACAGCAAGATCGGATTCAAAAGTCTTGTAATCTTGTACAAGTTGTTTTTTCTGTTGTGCGGTTTTTTCTTCAGTTTTTGCAATCTGTTGTGCAGAACCACCCCGTTTTTCAAATATACGCAGGTCATTAGCGTATTTCTCAGCCATAGGCAAGGAATTGGTTTCTCTAAGCATGGCACGGTTTTGGCGAATAAAGTTTTCAACATCCTTAGATGCGGTTTTACTCTCTAATTGGCTTGCAAAATAGCGTTTTGCTTCAGCTTCAGCTAGTTGCTTGTTACCACCAAAAGCGTCAATTAAAGCGCTAAAATTTTCTCTCGATGAAAATACTTTGCCAGGAATGTCCTGAGCAGATACGGTAGCAAAGTTAGTTCCTGTGCCTGGTAATTGCTCACCAGTGAGAGCTTTACCTACTCTAGACTGAAATACTCTTAAAGGTTCAGAATCTTTACGATATTGATTTAAAAACTTTTCGAATGTAGATGTTTTTTTTCCAGGTTTTAAGGAAAACTCTTTCATAATTGCTTCAATATTGTCTGCCAAACGACCTGCCATTTGTTGACTAATAGCGTCATAACCTTCTGCTGGCACGCCAAAAGAGCGATCTCTTAAGAACCGTCTGGCATCCTCTAAACCTTCAAAACTGGCTGGATCTCTTGAAATAACAGTGCCATCAACATCTACAATTGTGCGGTCCAAAATGTTACGGATCTTGCGTAGTTGGTTTTCGATCTCGCCAACAGGAGCGTTAGATAAACCCGTTGTAGGGTTTTTAATCATTGCGTCAATTTCTTTTAAAGCGTTTTCATACGCTTTGGTTTGAGCAATAGTTTGACCAGCAGCTTCTTTTTTAAACGCCTCGCCAAAAGCCTCTTGTTTATTTAGTTTAGCGTTAGCATCCCGCCTAGCTTTTAAGGTGTCTAAAACCTTGTTTGCACTTTCTTTTATGCGTGTGCCTATATCTTGAGCAGTTTGCGAGATGGGTTTGAAGCGACCAGCTTCTTGTTCAGTAACAACTCCAGGCAACTCGCCCAAAGCAGCCTCACCTTTCCTTTCAGCTTTTTCACCAGCTTTTCCAGCAATTGCAGCCCGTTGTTCGGCAGCAGTCATTTCTTCGCCTGTTTTCTTGGCAATTTGACCAGCTTTAGATTCACCTAATGAACGCAAATTTTCGGCTAATTCTTTAGCAGTTTTTCCTAATTTAAGTTTTTCGGCAAAAGTTTTACCTGCACCATATAGGGCTTTGCCACCGCTATAAAGTGCTTTGCCTGTAGCAGCTACAGCAGGAGCTACTTCTCCAGCCAACTGATAACCTTCAGTGCCTGGTACTGGTTGTGGCACACCTAACTTTGTTAAACCAGCTTGAATGTTTTTAGTAGTAGGAAAGACGGATTCGTAACCAGCCAAAGCGCCCTGACCTTTAGCCCCTACTTCAGATCCACCAGGCAACATGGATTCAATATCACCTAATGTGCCAGGAATACTTGTACCTAATCCATAAGCAAACGCTGCACCTTTTTGCAAAGTGCTGGGTTCTTTTGTACCCGCTAGTAAATCAACGGGTTGCGATTTTGTGTTATCAGTTGCAAGTAAATCTGTTGGCATTATTGTTCACCTTCAATTTTCATGCCTTTATCTCTTAATCTTTTTTTAACTTCTTCTACAGTTAAATTATTCACTTCTGCGGTATGTTTAATGTCACTTAATTTAGCAACATTACTTGTAGGTGATGCAGTAGTAGATTTGCTGCTATAGGGTTCATAAGGATGTTCGGCAGATAACTTGGTAATTTCATCAACAGACAAACCTTGGTCTTGTAAATTGTTATACAAGGATCTTCTTCTGCTTTCTAACAATGCTCTGTAGGTTTCGGGCTTGTAGTTTGTAGGATCAAGCACTGGTCCAACCATTTTCATATCTTGTACTGTTAAACGCTGACCGCCTTTAGCAGCACGCTCAATAGCGTATGTTTCAAGCAAAGCATCTTTTAAGAAAAGAGTGGTTTTGTCTGTGCCAGTCAAAGTTTCATTAACAGCAGTTTCAAAATCTTTCTTACTATTAGCACCAGATGTCAGTTTTTCAAAGAACGGTGCTACTTTAGCTCTCAAACCAATCTGGACTTCTGGATCATCTAATTGACGCTCTAAATTATTGATAGACCGTACACCTTGAATACCTGATACTGCTGCATCTCTACCTTTTCCAGTTAAACCAGTCAAACCTGTTTTCATGGATTTCTCAAATATAGATTTAAGAATTTCAGTATTTTTAGCAGCTATTTTTTGGACAACATCCGCTTTTCCAGCGTTCATGTTGGCAGCTACTACGCCAGGGTTTTCAGCAGCAATTTCTTGACCTAGCAAGTAGGCAGCCTCTTTGTCAGTAGCACTTAGTTGTAAATAACGATTGATTTTCTTTTCTAAATTGTCATTTGCAGCTTTGATTCTAGCTACTTCTTTTTCGTAAATTTTCTGTTCTTTTTCAAAAACATCCTTTTTACCTGATTGGTAGCCTTTAAGCATACCGCCCATAGCGTTCAACGCATTTAAGCCTGACAGCTTTCCTGAACCACCTAAGCCTACGCCAACAGTAGCAATCATGCTAAAAATAGCGCCTAATTCTAAAGCGTTCTCTTGTGAGGGCTTAAATTCAGGCATAGGTTGCTCTTGCTTTTCAAGCTCGCCCACATCTGTTTTTACTCTTTCCTGATACTTTTCTAACTGTTCTCTTTTAGCTTTTGCTTGCTCTTTTGCTGCTAAAGATTCAGCCTGTACTTTTGCTTCAACAGCTTTTTCACCCGCTTGCTGTTCCGTTTTTAACGCTTTAGACAAAACGGGATACTGCTTCATACCCAAGTCGAGCTGATCGGTAAGAGCGTCTGCGCTAGGTGCTGGGGTGCTTGCTGCACCAGGCATTTGAGTAGGATTGATAGCCATATTATTTACCTAATGGATTAGCAGAAGATTGAGCGCCAGCAGGAGCAGCATAAGGCTGTTGAATGTTACCGCCAGCAACAAAATTAGCCAATTGTGAGTAGAAATTAGTGGTTGCTGTATTAAGCTGTTGGTCCAATTGCAGACCAGTCTTAATAGCTCCGAGGCTAATATTGTCACCAATTTGCATCAGGTTAACACCGTAGGTGTACTGGTTATTCAATAAAGTCTGATAAATGTTGCTTAATTGATTAGCAGCTTGCTGTGCGCCTACGCCACCACGATTAGCTTGTGATTGAGCTAATTGCGCTTTTGCAGCGTTATAGGCTTGTTGGCTTGTTGGAGATAAAGCTCCCGATTGCGCTTGAGCAATTAACTGTTGCCCTTGAGATTGGTATGGTTGAGCGATAGCTTGCTGTTGAGCTTGAGCTGCCTGTACTTGTTGTGCAGCCTGTCTTGCTTGATTAGCACCATAAGCACCCAAACCAGCACCTAAACCTAATCGAGCAGCAGTTGCACCAGAAATTCCTAAACCTTTAAGTAGGTCAGACAATCCTGTGGTTGTACCCGCACCTCCAGCGCCTGTTGTGGGCTGTGTGCCAGTAGTATCCGTTGGTGTGGGAGGTGGTTCTAATTGGGTTGCAGCGCCAGGTTGACTTGGATCTACATAAGCTGCACCGCCAGCACCAAACTGTGTTGCACCTGCTGCGGGTGTTGCATACGCTGGGGTTGGTAATCCTGGAGTGCCTTGATAAGCCTGTGCATCTGCGCCAAAAGCGCTTCCATAATTCAATGGGTTAAATGCAGCAGTTTGCGTAGTGTCAGCGGAGGTAGGCACATTGAAGGAAGTTCCATCGGGTGCGTTTGCGCTTGGAGTAAAACCTAAATCACCAGGTCCGCCATAAGGGCTTTCAACTGGTGTTGGCGCTGGAGCGGGTGCTTCGGCTACAGGAGTAGTATCTACACCGTCATCAAACTCTAACAATCCAGTAATAGGGTTTTTACTACCTCTACCGCCACGCTTCTTTAAAAGAGCAGCCTCTTTAGGGGTAATATGAGCAAGAATAGTATCTTTACCACGACCTTTAGAACGCAACAATTGCGCTAAAGACGCTAGATCCGTGCCAAGAGTTTGATTGATAGTTGCCATTTATATTCCTAACGCATTGCGTAACGATTCTTGATTCCAAACATTCTTTTTTGCCTCATCTGTACCCAATAAATAAGGTGAGCTTGTACCGCCTCCCGTAACCGCTGGTTCTGGTTGAGAGCTTAACGCACTTCCGAGCAAAGCGCTACCTAGAGTTGACGATGAAGTGCCGAAGGTTGACGCAAGCGGATTCTTCGATGTGGGTGTTGTAGCGGGCTTGGGAATGGGCGTTGTAGATGTCGTTTTTGTAACATTCGATGTTACATTGCTTGGCGCTGTTGTGGTCACAGTAACATTGGGTGATGGTACTGGGGTTGTGGTAGCAACATTAGTAGGGGTAGTAGTGATAGTAGCATTACCTTTAGGTGTAGTGGTTGCCACATTTCCTGCTACATTTGCTGTACCACCGCCAATCGTCACATTTCCGCCAGCAAGACCTGTTGTAGATACGGTGGCGTTTCCTGTAGCAGCGTTTGTCGTACTTGCCGTAATCGCTGCATTAGCTGTTCCGCTTAAAGCAGGTTGTTTTGCTGCTGCTGCTTGCGCTGTCGCAATATCGCCTTTGGCTGTTGCTACTGCACCTTGGTAATTATTGTAATTAGCGTTGTAAGTAGATATTGAAGATTGCAGTTGCGTTGCATTAGATTTATAAGACGCTAAAGTATTGTTGTATTGCGATAACGCTTGGTTGGCAGCATTTTGATAAGAATTGTATTGATTTATCAAACCTTGCGTATTATTGGTAGCAGTATTCCAACTAGCACCCCAAGCATTTTGAGGTGATTGTCCAAATTGTTTAGCAACAGCCAGCATTTGACCAATCGTATAAGGCACTCCATTACGCTTTACTCCGCTTTGTGCATTTAGCCAAGCGTTATAAGTATTAGCATAGTTTTTCTCAGCCTGATTGTAGGCTTGTGCATATTGGTTTACGGAAGCCTGTTGTGAAACCAATTGCTGTGCCTGGGCTTGAATTTGTGTCTGTTGTTGCAATAATGTACTGCTCATTGTCTGGATTTGTGTGGACAAATCCTGTGGCAATATATTTTGAAAATTAGGTAACTGTGCGCTTACAGCCTGAATATCAGGCGTTTGCGTTGTAAATTCTTGGGTAATTGGTGCTTCTACAGTGCTTGCAAGGTCAGTGCTAATAGGCGCAACAGAACCGCCACCAGTTAAACCTAGTTCTGCGTCAGAAATTCCTTGTACGGTAACTGATCCTATATCACCTGAATCTAGTGTTTCATCCATGACCTACCTCTTTGTGCAGTGCAAAAACCCAATTTTTTTTGGCGGGGGGAAACATTAAAAAAGTCCTAAAGATTGAGCAATCTGCTCATGGATTGTGTAATGTAATCCCACCCAGTCGTAAAACGCTTCTTCTTTATTAAAATCTACATCCAACATATTGAATGGATTTTCTAAATTTAGGTATCTTGCCAGGGCTTGATGCTCGACTTGATGGGCTAAAAGCCAGTCATCTAAGTTCCTTGTATCGGCATCCATAATAGGGAATTTATTGTAAGTAAAGCCTTTTGCAGACAAAGTATTCCAAAAAAGCTGATGTTGCAGTCCATTTTCAAACAAAAACTCATCTAAGGATTCAACATCCCCAAATTTGACAATGGATAGCGTATTAAAGTCCATTACTTGTCCACCTTTGTGTCAAGTTTGTCCATGATGCGATTAAACATCCCTTTAATCTCGGCAATATCAATTCTGTAATCATCTTTGCGAACATAATTCTCAGAAACATCTCTTTCTAAGTCTTGTTGCATCTCTTGTACAAGTTTGATTTCGGACCAAACCACACGCAAGATCCAGCCACCAAAAGCGCCAGCAAGTCCAAAGCAAATATTAAGTAGGGTTTGAGTATCCATTGTCACACCGCATAATATGGCACTTTTACCACTGTGCCGTTAAGGTCAAATTGAAAAAATCCAGCGGGAACAAGCAATAAGCTGGAGGTTGCATAAGTGGCGTTACCCGCAGTAGTAGCGGTATGGTTTGTTGTTTGCACATTAACCGTACCACCAGTAATTACTGCGTTTCCAGTAATGACTGTAGGAATTGTGACGCTGTTATTTGAGTTAACGGTAACAGCATCGGTAGCTCCGTTATTGACAACAATATGGACTGCATTAGCTGACAGAGTGCCTAAAGTTAAATCTGAACTTGAAGATTGCAGATAAACAGCGTTAGGCAAATTCATAGAACCAGATCCAGCAAATGTGGAGCTGTTCATGCCGTAGTCACCGTAAAATGCGCTTGCAGTACCTTTATCGTTACTAACTACATAATCTGTAGATGCGCTTGATCCAGCGTTAGTATTTTGCAAAAGAATCTGGTTATAGCTATTGGTGCTTGAAGTATATGAAGCCAAAATGCTAGTGTCGGTGTATGCCAGCGTTCCATAGCTAAAAGCACCAATATTGGATAATCCAGTAATGGATTGGGTTGCCGTTACATTGGCAGCAGACAAAGAGGTAAATACACCAACAGCAGGAGTGGTTGTGCCAATCGGGGTATTTTGAATGGTGTCTAAAGTGAGGGCTACGCCATTGATTGTTCCACCAGTAATTGATACAGAATTGGCATTTTGTCCTGCCATCGTGCCAAGACCGCTGACTGCAAAAGTCACATTCGCTTGACCAGTGCTAGGGCTGTTAGCTGTAGTAATGGTAATGTTAGACCCAGGAATAAAGTTAATTGCTGGTTCTGATCCAACGGTTACGCCATTATTCTGTACAGTGACATTTTGGTTTACCGTGTTTGCAGACACACTTAAGCTGACATTTCCTGTCAGTGCGCCACCGCCTGATAATCCTGATCCTGCCAGTACATAAGTTGTATTAGGTACTGCGCCTGATACGGCAGCCACTCCGATAGCGATTGCAACATTGGCTGCGCTTGTAGCTCTACCTTTAGCGTCAAAAGTGACTTGTGATACTTGCGAGGCATTACCGTAAATTCCTGCCGTAACACCACTCGTATTTAAAGTAGGGTTAGGGTAAGAACCTGTTAAATCACCACCTGCTGTACCTCCTGGAGAAACACCTGTGATGGTGACATTGGAAGCGGAGGTAATCCGACCTTTGGCATCTACAGCAATTTGAGGAGATGATGTTGCAGACCCGTATGTGCCAGCGACAACGCCTGAAGTATTAAGGCTGGGATTAGGATAAGTACCAGTAAGATCCCCACCAGCAGTGCCACCAGGAGTAGTGCCACTAATCGTAACATTGCTTGCACTTGTGATTCTCCCTTGTGCATCTACTGTAAAAACACCAATGATTGTGGCGTTACCATAAGTTCCCGCAGTGACCGCAGTATTGGCTAGGCTAATCGTGCCTGAAGATGTGATTGGTCCGCCACTTAGACCAGTGCCAGTAGCAACGCTAGTAACAGTGCCGTTCCCCGATCCTGGGGTGTATCCAAGAGCAGTTGTGACATCAGAGCTTGTAAGAGAAACATTCCCTGTACGGGTGTTAAATGTAAGAACGCCAGCATTGTTTAATGTTACATTAGCTGTGAGATTTCCGCCACCAGATAACCCTGTACCAGCCAAAATATAGGTGCTATTGTTCGCTGCGCCTAAACTAGCTGCTGTTAAAACGACTGCGCCTGTCTGTCCGTTGACAGAAGTGACTGCATTATTGTTATCTACTTTTTCCCAGACATTGCCGTCAAATACCGCCCAGTCACCTACATTCCAAGTGGTGATGCCATTAAGGTTGGTATTTCCAGCAACAGATACAACATAGTAAAAACCTTTAGTTCCAACAGAGCTTTGCAGAAAAGGATTATTGGTACTTGCGTTCCAAGTACTCTGATAAGTTAACGATCCCGCAAAGTTGCCAGATACCTTGAGCATCTTTTAAAGTCCATCGCCATTTATGATGTACAAAGTTGCACTGTTTGCAGCAGTAATAGCGGTAAACCACGCATTAGGTACAAAAGTAATAATTTCATCCGTATTAGGCAAAATGTACAAAGTCGTTGTACTGTTAGCGCCTGACCCAGTAGGAATCACGCAATTAGACTGCGCTACCGACTGGGTTTGAGCATACGAAAGAAAACATCCCTGAGTAGTGGATGCGTTGATGATGCGGTACTGATTACCCCCAAAAGCACTGTTCGAGTTGACTTGAACGGCTGTGGGCGCTGAGGTAGCAGCCGTAAGCACTACGGTGTTACCTAACGGAGTGAAGGCTGCGGATACGCTCATTGTACGGTTTCTTCCTTTTGTTCTGGTGCAGGTACTTGTGGATCTGCCTGATTCTTAATGTTTGCCAACAAATTCCATGCTCCTGTTTTGGTCGGTAATTCACCTAACATTTGCAAAATGTAGTTCACTTCGTTAACAGACAATTCCAGTTTAATTGTTACATCTTCCATTTATATCCCCTTACGGTTGTTAAAAATTACTTAGCAATAGCTTCTTCAAAAGGCGTTAAATCATGCTCGCCATAATACTCAGCACCTTTAGCAATTTGAATTTCAAGGTGTTCTTTATTGCGCTTAACTGTATCAGCCCAATCTGCATCAGTCATATCAGCAGGTTTGCCAGCATTGATAAGGTTTACAGAATCCATCGCTGCTTTATAGTCTTGTGCTACTTGTTGTTCTTTTGTTAATTCCATTTTTATGCTCCTAATTTAGCTTGTAATGCGGCGATTTGCGTTGAGTTTTTTACCTTTATTCCATGCTGAAATACCTAAAACCCTGTAAGCATGAAGTCCATTTTCTGATACTGTAACCCATTCAAGATTATCAAGATGATTGTTTAGCTTATTGCCATCCTTATGATTTACTTGTGGTTTATTTGATTCATTTGCAATAAAAGCCCTTGCTACTAGTCTGTGAACTGTTTGATTGCTTTTTACACCATCAACACAAAAACTAACAATGTAATAACCTGACTTGCTTTTACCTTGTTTTAAGACTTTTTGTGGCGATTTACGCAAGCCAGTATTTAGGCGGTTATTTACCATGCGTTCAATAGACCGCACATTACCTAAATTGCTGACTTCGTAATGGGTTTCGTAACCAGCGCAAGGATGCCAAATTTCAATCATAAACCAGCCTTTGTTAATCTTGCTTGTAAATCAGTAATTAAAGCCTGTTGCTCTTGAATGGCTGCTGTCAATGTGGCAACAAGGTATGAAGTATCAATTCCTTGTGGTTTGATTGTGCCATCTTCGTTTACGGCATCTTTTTCGCCATGAACGGCATCAGGAATTACTGCTTGCAATTCGTGTGCAATAAAACCTTGTCCTGAAGTTCCATCAACTTTCCATGTATATATGCATGGTTTTAATTGTGTAACTTTATCCAATGCGCCTGTCATTGGGGCTACATTTTCTTTTAATCGATAATCAGATGATGTAGTAAATGCTGTGGCAGAAGCACTCATTGAAATAGAGCCTACTTGTCCATTTGGATTGTAAAATCGCCAAGCGTTTGTTGCGCTTGTTGTTGCTGCTACAGCGGTACATCCATTGGAAGCAAGAGAACTAATTGTTACTGAACTATTAGCATTAAATGAAACACCGCCAAAAATAGCTTGTCCGCTATTATCAATAACTTGTCTAGGATTACCATCACCATCAGATAACACAATGTAGTTACTTGCTGTACGGATGTCTAGACCGCCACTATTACCTTGATAACCACCGATAATAGTATTTTTTGCACCAGTTGTGATTAAATTTCCAGAAGAAACACCAACAAATGTATTTTGCGCACCAGTAGCAGATTGTCCAGCTTGAGTTCCAATAAATGTGTTATAGGAATTTGTTGTGCAAGAATAACCAGCTTGATAACCTAAAGATACATTGTTTACACCAGTAGTATTACTATACCCAGCTTGGTAACCTACTGCTGTGTTATTAGATGCGGTGGTG
>Ga0007866_1000616_pt1 | contig 10399 bp, 7 predicted proteins | sample CryBogCBH18Jul07_FD_71223 | JGI IMG/M metagenome (GOLD analysis project Ga0007866, IMG submission 71223) | Freshwater microbial communities from Crystal Bog, Wisconsin, USA - CBH18Jul07 | ecosystem: Environmental > Aquatic > Freshwater > Lake | place: Crystal Bog, Wisconsin, USA | collected... | reverse complement strand
AATGATTTCCATTGACCAAGCGTTGTCAGTTTCAGTAAGAACGGCAATGGCGTGCTGCCATGATTCCTGCCTGGTGACGTGCCGGCCTTTGTCATCGTAACCGCCCTTGCTGGATGGCACAACACCGTCCTTACGGCACATGCAACCAATCGAGTAGGCAACAACTTCTTGAGCTTGTCCATCGTACTCGTAAGTCTCACTATGTACTGAAACGTGGTGAGAGTGACCCTGTACGGTGCTGTGACGCTCCGACATTGCTTGCTTCTTCATATCAATCTTCTCGCCGTGGAGAGCATATAAAGGCGTTTGCTCGCCGTGGGCATCAGCAAGTTTGATACGTCCAGCTGGGTAGCCACTGATGTATTCAACGCCAAGTGAATCAAGAGCCAACAAGTTTGGCACCGACAAAGCAGGCCAACCTTCAGGCTCGTCAGCACGCCGAAGACGCAACGCAGCCTTAGCGTTCTTTGCTACGGCAAGCCCAAGACGGTCATCATGGTTTCCAGAAAGCAAAACGATTTCAGCTTCTTCACCAGCAGACGCACGTTGCTGAGCAAGGTACTCATGGCCTCGATTGATCGCAGGCTGAGTCGTGTATTGAAACTCAGGGTAAACGACAAACTTGGACGACCACTCGGACATATCCAAGTAATCGCCCATGTTCAAAACTCTGTCTGGCCGAACTTCCTCAATGATCTGGATGCCAATGTCCATGACGGACTCATCGTGCATTGGGACCAGCTCATTTGTAATGTGATCTTTGAGGTAACCAATCTGTGGGTCTGGCAACAAGACTGTCTTACGGACGCTCTCAGGACGGTTGCGTTTGACGTTGCGGGGCTTTACAACAGCCGGTGTTGCTGGTTGGACAACAGGCCATTCTGGACCCTCGGCCCATGCCGGATTGATCTGAACACCAACAAGGTCAACGGCCTCAGCCTCACCCTCGTCGTTCTTGACCATTCCCTGCCAGACGTTGATTCGTTGAATCTGACCAATCTCATCAATGTCGATGTTCTGGCGATCCAACAAATCGGCAATCTTGCCAAGCGTGGTTCTACGGCTTTCATTCTTGTCGATGAAAGGGTTGTCAGTCGTCATAGCAGGAGCACTCTCCGTTACGGTGGGAGGTCAAAGAATCCCTGCCCACATCAAATCCCCAAGACTTCAACACTCGAACGGCCTGCCGTGTCGGTGCTTGCTTAGAAGGCAAACGCATCGCTCCATTGAACGACTCTCGCTGCTCTTCGGTCATTGCGAGCTGTGCAATCTTGCACTTGCTCCCCTCGGCCAGAAAAGGCGTAAGGTCTACTTCGCTCATTCGTCCCTCCTTGTTTCTAAAAGTTTATCAGATAGGAACTACAATGTCAGGGTCTTTAACCAAGAGTTTGATTTCGTCCCTGGTTTGCGTAGTGCCGGTGTAGCTGATTCCAATAAACGTTGCTACCCAAAGACCCGACAGTCCAGTCGTGTCAACATCAACATGGTACAGGCCGGTTCCATCTCGAACAATGCTTAAGCCTGTCAACGTGCCACCGATATAAGTGGACTTGTTCACGGTGCCACCACCAACGGAGTAAGCAAAGATCACTTCGCTGGGGTCGCCTGCCAAACCAGTTACGTCAGTGAATGGAAGCTCTGTGTAAAAACGAACAACCGTGCCAGCAATGACTTGTCGGTTATCTCCAAAGGGAAGATTCATGTTAATTCCTTGATGCCAATTGTCATTGTTGAGAACTTGTGGTTGATCTGTACTTCTGATGAGCTGTTGCCAACAACAACATTGGAACGCTCATAGTTCATTTGAATTTTTCCAGCGACTGGATAAACGGAAATGAAAACAGGGTAATCCATCAACCCAAACGCAGGGCCGGTTACCGTAGTCGTTGCATTTCCAATTTGAATAAAAGCCATGTGGTGCCTAATCTGTTTTTACAAAAATGGCATAAATTGAGTAGAATCGTTTAATGAAATATAAGACATTGTTGCAACAGCAGATGTTGCCGAAGACGCAAAAGTCCATGTTGTCTGTGCCTGCGATCCAGTAAAAGGAAAATTGGAAGGCCCAGGTATGTAATAAGCAGCTGCTGCATTTATATTTGTATAAGACGATCCCGAAGCGCCTCCGGTGCCGCCCTTGATCGTTGATGCTGGACCACCGCCTCCGCCACCTGAGAAGGTGCTTGCTCCGTAGGGTGATGCGTCCATTACGATTGCGCCCTAGTACGAATTCTCAATCCAACAATGGGAACAACGGCTGTGGTGATGGGAGACAAAGTTAGACCAAGCGAACCATTTGGCATTGCACCAGTGACACCCGTTCCAATTTGATAACCATTGACAGCGACAGCAGCGTGAGCAGCGGTGTCCATAAGCGGAGGCCATGACAGACCACCGGCTCCGATGGTTCTCAGCGTGTTAGATGTTCCGCCTTGCTGAACACATGCGATCCACCACCAACCGGGCCGAAGGGCGTAGTAAGTGTTGAATGTTTTTTGTGATGCTCCAGGTGAAACCACGCTGTACGCTCCCGAATCAAAATACAAGTACCCCGGTCGTGCGCCAGTTTGATCGCAACTGTAAATACCAAAACGAATATTTGACGTTGTTGCACCCGCCGAAAATGAAACTGCAAACTGGTCAATGTAACAAGTCTGAGAAATGTAGATCGGGAACGCATAGGCCGTTCCCTGCGCCGTTGCCGAAGTTGAAAAAGTATTCACGGGGGGGTACAGGTATTGCGAGTCAACCATTCCAAGCGTAGGAGTTTGGCTAAGCGGGCCATAAGACCCTTGTGACAAAGCTGCGTTGATTGTCGGGGGGTTCACCGAAGTCAAAGCGTTGTAGAACAACTGCGCCCATTGCGAGTGACCAGCAATGTTCAGGTGAAGCCCATCGTTAGAAACCCAACTGTTGTCCGAAAGCCAATCGCCCGTGACAAAAGAACTGTTTGTCCCGTTGTTTCCCCGAGTTACTGTCAGTTGAAATGTTGATCCCGAAACAAGGGTTTGTCCCGTCACAACCATTTGTTCGTAGTTGGAAAACATCGGTCTGCCAAGAGGCTGTGCTGCAAACACGGTTGCGTTGTTGGCGGTGACGTTGAACGTAGACGTAGATCCTGACGTTGAGGCTGCGACGTTTTGAGCAAACGAGCATCCGTAGTTCCAAGTGAGAGTGTCTGTATCTACAATTTGAACCAACGAATCGAACTCGTTAGCAACGCTTGTCATGGTGTTGTTGAAATTGTTGATGACAGTATTCAAACCAGTTGCGTAGTTTCCAGATGTTGCTTGCGGAACATAGAAACTTGCGTAAGCAAGTCGAGGAACCTTTGCGACAAGAACCGGAGATGGGCTTGGGCCTTCAATCCATGCACTGTCAAATTGGATTTGATTTGCTGCGCTGGTGTTGGGGATACCGGCGATGCTCGCAGTAATGGTCTTGCCTGCGTCAGCGCCAGTAAGAACAAATCGCTTGATAACAGGAACTTGACCGCCAAGGTATCCCTGACCCCCGACAGTTGTGGTTCCGGTGATGGAACTGTTTGATCCATTAGTGGACCAAGTGACTGTGCCGTTCTGAGCGGTCCTTACAAGGGTCAAGTCGGCGTGTGAGGCTGCGGTGGTTCCGTTGTAACCCCGAGTCGTGACAGTGACAACATTGCCTGAAATGCTTGCACAAAGGATTTGTTCGTTGTCAATCTGAACAACAAAGTTTGTCTGTCCAGCAAATTGCGCACCCGATGCCAAGGTGAACGAAGTGGCTGAAGAACTCAGCGTGCCACCATTGTTGAGCGTGCTTGCACCAGTTGGGTTGCTGAGAAAACACATTGCCAACGTCCCACCGGGGAACGCTGCTGGAACCGTAAAAGTAACACTTCCCGATGCAGTAAAGTTTCTGACGTTGTACCCGGTGCTGTAACCAATCTGAGAAAGATCAGCGCCACCGCTGAAAGTAATCGGCGTGTCCCATGTTGCGGTTCCAGCGCCAAGAGCGTTGGTGTAGACAACACCAGCCCTTGTCCGGCTGATAGCCATTCGCAAAGCGTTTCCGTATGCGTTGACTCCAAGCGTGTTTGAAAAGTTTACATCTTGAGCAATGTCGTTGATGCCGTGAACGATGATTGCAAGGCTGCTTGAAGAAGCAAGGCCGTATGGATAAAGAGTTGAGGTTGAATCGTTGAAGTTGGAAGCGTTGCTTGGGTTGACAAAAGCAAGAACACCAGCCCAACCTGCATAGTTGGTGCTGCTCAAACCCGTAGTTCCAGTTAGTCGGGAACCACCAACACCAATGTTGACCACATTATTTTCTTGAGCGCCGAGAAGCGCCATAAGTTTTTGAAACATATTTTGCTGACGGGGGTTTGGTACACCAGTACCAGCCAAGTTTGCGCCTGCGATGTATGAGTGACCAATAGCCAAGATGTTGCTGTATTGAGTGTTTGACAGCGTTGGAACTTTGGGAGCGGTAGCCGTGCCAGCAAGGTCGCCAGCCAACTGCACGACTCCGGTGCTTGTAGTGGTCGCAGACTGAATACCAATGTTGGCAGACGTTGATGTTCCGCTATTGGTGATTGGAGCGGTAACGGCAATAACGCCACTTGAGCCTGTAGATCCTGTTGCACCTGTGGCACCCGTCGCTCCAGTTGCTCCAGTCGTCCCTTGTGAACCAACATTACCTACTATAGAAAATATCCAAGATGTGTATGGGCCACCAGATCCACCATACGCATCAACATTAATAGCAATAGAAGCATTGTTTACAACAGTTGCTATGCCTTCTACATAATTAGCTGGGGTAGTCGTATAGGAAGCTCTAACTCTGGCTCCAGTAGAAAATGCCTGTGTTGAGCTTACAGAAAATGTAGCTGTTCCAGTTGTAATAATAGAATTAGAAGTAGTTGATGTTACGCCTGAATATCCAGCTCCTTGACTTCCTTGCGAACCTGTAGCCCCTGTAGCCCCAGTAGCGCCTGTTGCACCTGTTGCTCCAGTGCTACCTTGTGGAATACCAAAATTAAATTGAGCAGCATATTGATTTCCAACATTTGTTACAGTAGCTGGTGAGCCAGGAGTCAACGTTGAAGTTGTTCCTACAGTAATAGTAGCCGCTGCTCCAGTAGCCCCAGTTGCTCCAGTCGCTCCTTGTGATCCGGTTACGCCAATTGGACCTTGCGACCCTTGGTTTCCTGTTAACCCGGTCGGGCCTTGTGACCCCACCGGACCGGTAAAACCCTGATTACCCTGCGATCCTGTAGAACCTTGATTGCCTTGATTGCCTTGATTGCCTTGATTGCCTTGATTGCCTTGATTGCCTTGGTATCCTTGATTGCCTTGGTATCCTTGATTACCTTGGTATCCTTGATTACCTTGACTACCGGTAAAACCTTGGGGTCCAGTAAAACCTTGACTACCCTGTGCGCCACGAGGACCTGTCAAATTAATAAAAGGTCCGGTCCATCCGGTAGATGCGTAGTAATAGACGTTGCCAGATAGGTCGTCGAGGTACATATCGTTGGCCATGCCGGTAGTGGAAGGTGGCGGACCTGCGCCAATCCACCACTTTGACCCTACGCCACCTGTTACAAACAGCCCCCACACGAGAGGGTTAGTTCCTGGTGTTGTGCCACGATCGGGTTGAAGACAGATGTACGAGTTACCAAGGTATTCTACTAATTGGTTAGGTTGATACGCTCCGTCTGCGTACCACACGCCTTGATACGAGTTTAACCACGGAGCGATAGTGGAAACTGTAATAGTAGACAAGTCGATGGTTGCGCCACCTGCCTGTGTAGGCAAGTAGTACGGAAACGGAACCGGGAACACGCCGTGAATACGTTCACGAACTGAGTATGGTACGCCGGCCACCAGTTCAACACTGATGTGTCCAGTTTTATCTAACGTAGCCTGAACAGGTGTAGTCGGCACGACATAACCGTCTGGGGTCGTACGTTCAATCGGCTCAAACAGCACCCAACCGGACGCCACAGAACCATCGGAGTTTTCGAATGAACCGGTTACGGTGAAAACAGGAGGAGTGGTCATGGTTGTCCTTAGTTAAGTGGGATAACTGTTATGCTTCTATTTGAAAATGACGCTGTACCGTTGTTTGTTTTATACTGCAATGTAAATGTATTGACACCCGAAGTTAGTGTGTTGTCGTAAATAACAATAGAACTACTGTATATACCATAAGGATAACTAGTTCCTACAGTTAACGCTTTAGTGTCACTGGCTGCATTGCTGGTGGGGCTACTAACTGCATAGCCTACGTAGTTACTTGATTGCGAAGCGTTTGAAATAGTAGCAGTAACGATAACTAACGCGGTGGTAGCAGTTGATAAAGTGACAGAAGGTCCGCCAGTTAAAGACGTGTAACTCGTTGAACTGGTAGTTTGTACGCCACCTGCATTTCCAGAAGTTGACGCTGTTAAATAACTGTATAACCAATTTAAATCAGTGCCAATGTTGTTCATTTCAGAAGCAGTAAGAACTTCACCCACTCCAAAAACGTGCGGACTTACCCAAGCCATTTATTTCTCCCTTGTTTAGTATCCTAATAAGTTAACGTTTAACTTGCCTTGAGTGGCGCTATCTAATAAAAACCATGGCGCTAATGCTGTAGGAGCTAAACGAAACGTAGTTTCAATTTGGTTAGCGTCCCAGTTATGTTCGATTCCTTCAATAAGTGAGTATTGAGTAAAAGTGCCGCCGCCGCTTTGGTCGTCGTAAATAACTTGAATTTGTGAATACAACCCCATGCTGAGTTGCATGGTAAGGTTGCCTCCGTTGTTGATTACGCTGTTAGATTTAATAGATCTAACTCGTGCAATTGGGGCGTTGTACATTGTGCCCATCCATTGAGCAACGTACAGCGCTTCAAGGTCACTATTAACTAACAGCCCACTAATGTTTAGCGTTCGTTTACCGTACTTTTTTTGACTGTTTAAGTTTTGAAATAATTGCACCGCTCCAGATGGAATAGAAACATTACCGTATGACGGTCCTGCTTGTGTAGATACAAAAATTTGATTCCATAGATCTAAATTGTCAAGTCCGGGCGTAAATTGATCAACAACATAAGGATAAACGCCAGTAGAAGGTGCGGTGTTGTGAAATACGGCTTGCGGCGTGGATGATGGAGAACCTGATTCAAAAATCCAGTGTCGGTTTTTGAACTGAATAACACCGGTTTGATCTTGCCATAAATAACCTTGATCAGAACTCGCTACAGTTTGAATGTAACTAAGAACCATAGTTCCAACAAGCGTACTAGTTGCTGGTTGAAGGGTAGAAATTCCTGCTTCTAATTCAAACAGTACTGTTGGTACGCCTTGATTTTGTAACGCAGCGTTAATTCGCGAGTCAGCGGTGCCGATAGTAAACCCTTCAGCGCCAATTTGGTACTCGTTTAAAGTGTTAGCCGTAGGAACAAGATAATTATAAAATGCAACTTGTGACAAGTTAAGTGTTAAACCGTTAGACTGAAAGTAAGCGCTACTAACAGCAGAAGACAAAGGCGGTGCAAAAGTTCCGCCATTTGGTGCTTTGGTTTGTGCACTTATAACGCCGTCAATTTCAATAGAAACAACAACGCCGCCACCAGACGTTCCAGGGGCCGATAATGCGCCTAAGTTTTGTAACCTTACAGTTACCATATGCCTAATACCGTCAGTAATAGGTTTTTTACTAACTAGTTGTGCGTTAGGCGTACCAGGTCCGGTACTCCACCCCCAAAGTTCACTTAACACTCCTACGTAACCGTCAGTGTTGACGCCTATATAAAGAAATGGGTTTGAAGTCGACTCGTACGTAGACTGAAAAAACCACGTCCATCCGCCGTTTAATGGCGTAATTAAATCGTTTACGCTAGTAGTAACTGTGGAACCAGTGGGTACACTTATAAACCGAACGCCAGTCAATGTTCCAGTAGATTGAGACACTCCTGTATATGCAAGAGTGTACCTATAAGTAACATTAGACGACGAGTCAGTGTGGTCTAACGTAAAAACGCCGCCTGAGGGACTAAAACCTTCTGTGTTGGCGATTATTACGCTATTGTTACTACTAGGGTAAGTTAATATTGTTGACGTAGAAACTGTTGTTGATAGCGTCCCAGGCGGACCGGTTTCTACCCAAAATGACACAGTAAAGTCAGAAGAATAAACATTCCAACTTGTAGAAGTTCCTGGGCTAGTCGGTTTTGACGTAATAGTACAGTTTGCTACTTTAGTTGACGAGTTATAACTTACGATAGAGGCGTATATGTATTGAACATTACTGCTTCCTGCTAAAAACAACCCCATTCCTACGCCGTTGTTCGGTGTTTGACTTGGTAATCCAGTGCCTAACGTAATGTTAAATGTAGTGCCTACGTCCCAACTTGTGGTGTTTAATGTTGTGTTTGACGTGTCAGTATAAAAATGAAATACGCCATTTGAATAATCGGTGTTAGAGTTAGCATGCGGAAAGTTAACTACTGTAGGCGTTGATTGACCATTACCGTCTACGTAGTCATTGATAATAAGACTAGTGTACGGGTCCGATGCTAAAATACTAGGATTACCAAATGTATAAGACGGTAACGCTGAGTTTACGTCATTACCAAGAAATGTGGCACTAGGAAGTTGGCGATAAGAAGAGTCAGCCGCTGATGATGAACCGGGCAAATCTTTAAAAATGTAGTATGCTACTGGATTGTCGTTTAATACTAACGTTTCGATACCTGACGACGCCATATCGCAAACGTTAAGCATGCCAAAAATGTCGGTGCACGAAATAGTAATGTTCTGCGAAATTGGGTTGTCCCAAATTGGAATCCAAGAGTCTACGTAACCAAAGTACATAGGGTAAACGCCTGGACCACCGCCAAGTTGCCACGTACTAGCCGAGGAGCCGAACTCAAGTTGTACGTTGTCAACGTAGTAATACGAACTTGACGCGCTAAGATTGCAAACAGTTATTACTCTAAACTGCACAGCGTCGTATGGAACCGTAAACGTGGTTTGTACGCGCGTGAACGTAGAACTAGGAGCAGCAGAAGTGGCGTACGTTGCTGACGAAATATAAGCACCATTGCGGTTATAAAAATAAACAGTAATACCGCATGGGTCGCCACCACTCGTGGCAGATTTAAACGACGCCGACACTGTGTACTGTTTGCTAGGAACGCAGTTGTAAAGATCCGACTTAGCACTTGCATTTCCAGCAGCAGTGCCATTAATACGCATGCTACCAGACGACAACGCCAACGACGATACGTTAATGTTAGCTGTGTACGTTCCGATACTGGACGCAAACGAGCTGTCGTCAACGCTAAGTTGATTAGTACCGCACGCTATTCCGTAAATTGCAACGCTGTTTTGAGGAATAAGACCGTTACTGCCAGAAAGATTATCAGGAGTGTATGGGCTTGATGAGTTCCACGTCGAAAAACGCCCATCTCGGTTATCAAGAGTAAGTTTAAGAGTGGCAGCGGTAACTGATTGAAGTTCATGTTGCGTTCCCATGCTGCTTTGACCAGAGATGGTCCACTGCGTAATGTCTTGCCAGCCGACAGTCCACGCGTCTACTAACGTAGAGTCTAACTGCCATGGGTCACCCAGCCCTAGCAAAGTTATGGTTTGTGCGGTGGGGGTTGTCATGAAAGTCCCAACTTGACCATGGCACGCTTATTTTGCAGCATGGTCTTGAGCATATCTGGGTAAATGGCGCTGGCGAACTGCCTACCATCCAATTCTAGCACAATCGTGGTGTTCGTGGGTGCCTGCGAGTTATTGTTAATCGCAGACAACGGCTTGATAGTGAGAGTACTGTCAAACTTACCCTGATTGAACTTGTCTTTTTGCAAGCCAGTAGTGGCGATCATCTCGTTAATAGCGGCCTGAATATGAGGAGCGCCAGCGATGATTCCGTTTGCTAGTCCTTGTGAAAGCCAAATACCGTGTTGATGTGTAATACGAGAAGGCGACCCAAGCCCAAGAGCGCTGCCAAACCAACTAATGATTTTGCCACCAAGGTCGGCAATCTTACCACTAAGGTTACTAGTCCAACTAGCGACGCCATTCCAAAGACCAACAATCAAATTTTTGCCAGAGTTGAACAACCATTTACCAGCGCCGTTGAACACTTTAGTTACTGTGTCAGGAACCACGTTAGTAAAGAAATGAACAACAGGGTGCACAACATTGGAGTCAAACAACTGCCAAAGGTTATTGCCCCAATTTCCTACACTCTTGAACGCCCCGGTTACTACGTTGTAGACGGTATTAGCGAAAAAGTGAACAATAGGGTGCACAACATTGGAGTCAAACAACTGCCAAAGGTTATTGCCCCAATTTCCTACACTCTTGAACGCCCCGGTTACTACGTTGTAGACGGTATTAGCGAAAAAGTGAACA
>Ga0007866_1000609_pt1 | contig 10444 bp, 6 predicted proteins | sample CryBogCBH18Jul07_FD_71223 | JGI IMG/M metagenome (GOLD analysis project Ga0007866, IMG submission 71223) | Freshwater microbial communities from Crystal Bog, Wisconsin, USA - CBH18Jul07 | ecosystem: Environmental > Aquatic > Freshwater > Lake | place: Crystal Bog, Wisconsin, USA | collected... | reverse complement strand
ACCATTGCGACTGTATTGATCTACTTGTCCATTTGGATAAACTATGGTGATGACACGGACTCCATCTAGTTTAACTTCAATTAATTTTGCGCCATGGACAGCATGTTCGTGATTAGCTGAATCATGTGCCAATTGGCAACTGAATACAGGAATTTCATAAGCTGGTTTTTTGGCTCGTTTGACGACTGTATTAATGGTCTTTTCACTGACCCCACAGCGTAGGTCTTTGATCAAGATCCTGCGATACCAGTGATTCCATTGTACCATAGTGGAACTTTTACGAGCTTGTTCTATAGCTGATTGGGCATTGTTGCCTGTCAAGATACGGTTAGCCAGTGCATCTGTTAGCTGAGTAAATTCTTCCCAAGTCAATCCAAACCCATCTGTGGCTGTTTCATCTACTTTTTTAACACCAAAGGTAATCATGGCATCTAGAGTCAAACGACAGCCAGCAAAGAATTCTACATTGTCTGCGATAGCTTCACGTTCAATGACTGCTTCTTTGGCCAAACGGCTGTTATCTGCTTCTAATTCTTGGATGATATCCCATGGATTACGCATTTTGATTGACTTTCTTTATTAATTGTAGTAATTATAGCATCTCTTTATATATTTGTCAACTCATATTACAGAATATGAAACCAGAGTATAAATACATAATATAAGGATAAAATATGTTCCCAAATAACAAATATTCAAATTGGTACTTGAATTTAATCAATTCAAGAAAACTTTTAAACAGATCTAAAAAAATTGGTTATTTTGAAAACCATCATATTATTCCAAAAAGTTTAGGTGGTAGTAATAAAAAAGAAAATAAAGTTTTATTGACAGCTAAAGAACATTTTGTTGCACATGTATTATTGGCTAAAATGTTTGTAGATCCTAAAAAAAGAGTACTAATGCTATATGCTATGAATAGAATGGCAGTTAGAAACAATACTACTCATAAAGAAAAATATGTAAATTCTCGTTTATATCAAACTATTAAAAAAGAATGGGCACAAGAAAGATCTTCATATATGATACAAAATAATCCAAATGTAAATGGTCTTAGTCAGGATCATAAAGACAAAATTGGAAAGCATTTTAAAGGAAGGGTATTCTCAGAAGAACATAAACGTAAACTGTCCTTAGCTCTCAAAGGAAGAAAAACTACAAAATCTCCTGAAGTTATTGCTTTAGCGGCTGTAAAAGCATCAGCAAAATTAAAAGGAAGAAAAAAGCCTGATGGGTTTGGAGAAAAAATTAGTAAGATTGTAAAAGGAAGATTGCTATCAGATACAGCTAAAGAAAAAATGAAAAAAGCCTGGACTAACGAACGAAAACTAGCGGTATCAGAAAGAAAAAAGTTTAATATTGCAAATCACTAATATGTTTGCAAGAACCTCTATAGGTAAATCCCAAACAAGAACATTGGAATTTTCCTTTTTGGCGTATCACAAGATATTCATTACCTTTTGAGCCTTTTACTGTCCATTGGCGATAATCTTCATCCACTTTTACTGTAGATCGCTTGCCTGCTAGGTCCTTGATCCATAAGATATTTTTCTTATGTAATATACTAAAACCATTTGGGTGAGCTGGATTAGCGACAGCGATTTCATCAGGTTGTAACCATTTGATTGTATTGAGCTGTTCACCAGTTATTTCATGCTCAAGATAAGCATCTGCACGGTGATAGCTGGGCTGATACAAGCGGGTTCTAACAGTAATTTGACTCAAAATAGGCCTTTCTAACCATTTATATACTGCTATTATATAGCCTTTTGGTTAAAAAGTCAAGTGATTTATAGGCGTCCTACTACCACTTCTATGGTGGAAATTTCAGCATTTTCAATGGGTTCTAGGGCTTTACCTATGATACAACCTGGTTGATAATGTATGATGTCCAGGACTTGGGCGACACCTGGTATATCACTGGCAACCAATCTATCACCTTTGGCTACTGGTCCTAATACCTGGCAAGGTACTCGTCCTGTTAGTGCCACTGGAATTCCAGTAGCAGAACCATTCATTAAATATGCTGGGTTGGTACTTACTACACCAGCTATACGTGGATCGTGGCCAGATGTGCTAATTGTGACTTCACTATCTCCACCAAAGATAACCACAGTACCAGGAGGATACTTACTATCACTGGTATAGATTTCTGCTAAGTCAGCGTATTGAGCATTTACTGATACTCCCCAAACTTTATTCCATCGTGCAGTAGTATTACCTAATGTATAAACATTACTAACTGTTGGAAGAATATTTCCTTGCATCACAACGCCATTATAATTAGTAAATCTAGCGATTTCTAATTGGTTAGCGTCGGAAGCCGCATCATTGACAGCATTATTTACATATATACTTAGGAATTCTGACCCCCAATTGGTCTGAGTTGGATCAAATCCACTGCGAAGGGATGCCACATATCTTTCACCAGCATCTGCACTATTTTGAAAAGTGCCATAAAATCTGATCTTACTTTGCCTTTGATTTTGTCCAGTAGTAGCATGAAGAGATAGCTGTCCTAAAGTTGCACTACTTACAGTATAAATATCCAACCCAGTTGCTACGGTATTGCCAGAATTAATACTAACAGCACCATTGACAGTTAGTGCGTTATGAACAGCACCTGTAGATAGCACGTTACCAGTTGTGTTAATCTGTCCAGCATTTAATTGAGCTGTTGATATATTAGCAGTGGTATTGATATAACCAGTTGATGTGATTGCTCCTACTGTACCAATACTACCAAAGTTAGCTATAGCCGCTGATACGTTACTTGAAGTGTTGATGTATCCAGCCGCTGTACCACTGGCAAAATAAGTGGCTACCTGTACATTACTATACCCAGCTGGCAAACCTGTTAATTGTGCGCCATTGCCAATGAATGCTGATGCAATAACATTACCAGTGACATTTAAAAATCCATTGACAGTGCTGTTACCAGTATTGATAGCATCAAATATCCTATTACTGTCTGTGACGTTGATATTACCAAGCACACTTGGCTCTGCAATATTACTGATTAGATACCAAGCATTATCAGTATAGTTTCTCACAAATGCAGTGTGGGCATATACATTAGCAGGTCCACCAACAAAGTGTCCATAGAAACCAATTGAATAATTATAAGGATATACCGTTGGGTTTTGTAGATATATTAAAGAATCTTGAGAAGTTAAAATATTTGCTACGGTACTGATTAAATTACCAGCGTAGATATTACCACTGACCCAAATGTCTTTGGCGATGCTCATACCACCAGCAACATATATCGCACCACTGCCTAGCTGATACGGAGTTGAATTAGTTGTACTAGAAAAAGTTACTTGGGGTGCTGTAAACGTATTAGATGTTATAGAACCATTTGAAGCAAGTGTAGTAGTACTTCCGCCAACTACAAAATTAAATCCAGAAGAACTGACTGAAATTTGGCTACCACCTAGATCGATGGTGTTGCTTGAAAAATATCCTGTGCGGAATCGTGCAGTTGGTGATCCTAAATCATATGTGATATTAGCACTGGGAAGGATACTACCATATACACTGAGATTACCGGTGCTGTCAATTGACATCCTGGTGACACCAGGAGTATACCAACGGAAAGTACCAAAGTAGTTGTCTATCTGCCAATTTTGTGTGCTGTTGCCATTGAAGAAACCTACTCTAGGACTTGGAGTACCTGATCCAGCATTACCAACAAACACACCTGAAGTAGTTGTATTTTCATTATAAATACCACTGAACTGTCCAGCAGATGTGACAATCAAGTTACCTGCTGTGACATTACCGGTCATTGATACAGCATTAGTATATTTGTTAAAAGTAAATGCACCACTACCATTGATTATACTGGCATCATTGAACTGTACTTGAGTATTTGCACCACCAGCTTGGGCAGCAGAATAGGGATTAATAAATGTTAAACTTGTAACACCAAGAGTGATTGGATCTGGGGTAGTTAAACGAAATTCTCTACCACCATTTACACTGCCAAGCACTACCGTTACTGTCAGCCCTGCGGTTACAAAACCATTCTGATTAGCATCTAGTGTACGTTTCCACCAACCATTTGATCCTGTACCAACATTGGCTACGATGTATAGGCCATTATCCCACCCATTGGTCTGATCTTTGACTAAGATCCTATAACCAGTTTGTAAGCTGACACCATCTAAGCTGCTGGGCTGACTATTGCCTACAGTTAGATTACCTACGTCACTGCCAGTGGTAGCTACTTCTGCACTTTGTTTCCAATCAGTGTCATAGATCTGGCTGTATTTTGGTCTGGTTAATGCCATTGATATTTGCTCTTTTCAATTGTTCTAGTATTTATCAAGAAAACAGGAGCACTGGGCTCCTGTTTTGATATAACCAACCTGGCTGTGTATTACGCTTGTGATTCGTTCCACTGAACTTGAATTTCACCGTAAACTGGTGAAGCATTAGCTGATAGTGCTGTGATGTTAATAGCTAACAGTTCTGGGCCGTCTGGGTATGTGTTAAAGCCTGGTATACCTGAGTTACCTAGCTGTTTAACCATTGACAAGTCCAACATACCTGAGTTGGTATAGTTAACTGGGATCGCAAACAAACGTTCACCGCCCCAAGCATAGGTAGTTTGTGTACCTGTGTATTGGATTAAACTTGATCCAGCAACAGCATTCAAGTTACCTGGAGCCACTTGTGTGTAGCTTGGTTGGATAGTACTTGATGGGTTAACAGTAGAACTATATGGTGAGTTATATAAGTAACTCCATGTAGTGCTTGTAGTACTGATGTTATTAGGATTTAGGATACCTTCAACCAAGTAACGTTGACCAGTTTGTACACCACCTGCACCAGCAAAGTTAATAATCATGTTTTGTAGAATTAACTGCGCTCTGTTGACTAGATCACGTGTACCTAAGTCACCTGGAATTTGGTTACTTACGCTTGGTGCTAGTCTCATTGCGAACGCTGTAACTGTGGCATTGGCTGCTATTTGAGCTGCTGTACCAGTTGTCGTTAAACCATTTGGGAACACAACGTTAGCAGCTTGGTATGTATAAGCATAACCACGGTCAGTGTCAAAACCACCGTCTAGGATAACTGCTGAACCCCAGTGGTTTAGACTTGGTCCTGATGTACAGTTCAACACACGCACTGAAACGTTGGCACTGTGCGGTTGTGCGTTACCTGCTGAGAATGATGTATTCTTACCGTCTTGATACAAGTTAAATGTAGCTGCACGTGTAACACCAGTGATCGTAGCTGGTATGATGTTACCATAGTTAGAACTGTATTGATATGCGCCTAGGGTGATACCTGTACATTTCAACACTTCATTTTCAATCAACACATAAACTGGTTGTGTTGGTGTTGGTGTTGGGAACTGTGTGCTGTCAACGATAGTGAATGTAGTATCACTTGAGTTAATACCTGTGTTGATGTATGCAGTACTGTTACTGTTTAGGATCACATATGGTGTTTCATTGATAGCTTGATATCTCGCTGGCAAGTTACCTGAACGCATGTATGCTTGATAGTTCAAGTTGTTGTTCATGAAACGATGACAGAAAATGTAGTTACCGTTTTGTCCACGGACACCAAAGTCTACGAAACCAGCACCGTACCATGTGTATTGGATCATCAACATCTGCATCTTGGTAGCATCTAGTTTATAGCCGCTTGGACCTGTGCCATCTAGTTTGTCAATGTTCCATTGGCTTTGTGGCACACGTGTTTCAATAACCTTAGCTGGTTTAACACGCACTTGGTTAGTTAAACCGCGCCATACTGGAGATATAGTTAGTGTGTTGTTGTCAATCACTGATGTCACAGTGTGTGTCATACCACGTAGGACGATCTTGTCACCTGCTGCGAATTGGCTTAGGAACTGTCCATTACCGTCACTGGTACATAAGTTAGTAGCAACTTCAACTGACACAGTACCTGCCATGTAGAAAGCCGCGCTACGTATTACCACGTTAAGCACTGAACCTGTATTTTCCCAGAACACACCGTTCTGATCGTCAAAAATACCAGCACGCACACTAGCACCTACCCAACCAATAGTAACCAATTTAGGTTGATTACCATATACTGGACTGGTTGAACCCAATGGCGTAGTCACGTTGGCTGTGAATGTATTGAAAGTAGAAATTTGTTGCACGATGTAGTAACCGTTATAACCAGTAGTGTTAAGTCCAGTCAACTGTACGTTAGCACCAACTTGTAGTTGATGTTCTGCATCTGTGGTAATAGTGATAACGTTACCAATACCTGTACCTGAAGCTGAAACTGAAACCACGTCAAAGTTTGAACCTAATAGTGTACCACTTGTCCACATTAGACCCTTACCAGATTGGTAACGGAAATATTTCTTAGTCTGACGTGCCGCACTAGCGCCATGGTGTGGTGTACCAGTACCTAGGTTAACACCGCCGTCTGCTGCACGGTGTGTGAAGAATGAGTTAGGACGTACATACACAGCACCTGTAACAGTACCAGTAACAACACCTCTAGCCACGAATGTAAATGAGGTTACACTTGGAATAGTTTGGATAGTTGCAGGACCAAATGCATATACAGTACCTGCTGTAGCAGCCACGTTGGCAATGATTGGGGTACCTGGTGACAAACCATGTGCATAAGCACTAGTAGCTGTGATCGTGCTTGGATTACCACCGTCTGTGGTAAATGTCAATGCTGGCAAGCTAGCTGTACCGTAGAAACCTGCATAGCGGATATAAGTGTCCCAACGGTTAACCTGTGTACCAATTGGTAAAGCAGGGTTAGTTTTTGGCACATAATCTAAATAGTTAGTATATACATCACTGACTTGATATTGTCCTTCTGTCACTGGTGTATAGTGATTTTGTGTACTGATAGCTGCATTTTTGTAGAATGCATGTCCTTTCAAGTTCATAGCCACTAGCGGAACTGCTGTGTTACCAGCTAGGAAGATACCTGCTAGACGTAGTACCAAACTGCCTATACCGTATTGTGGAGCTGGTGTTGTGCCCATCGCACCACGTGTAAACTGTGCTGTGTTACCTTGAGCAGAGCCAATAGTTGTCATCTGTACGATTTCAACGTTAGTACCTGTTGTACCACCTGCGTCCCAATATAGTTTACTTACGATGGTGTTGGCATATAAGTTATCTTGAGGTTGTGTGTTTAACCAACCACGGTTAACTGAAATCTGTGTACCTGAATCAACTGATGTAACGTTACCAACTTCAACTTGTCCAACTACGAAAAGACCCGCACCTGCGGCGATAGCCACGTTGGCTGAGTTAGTGTTCCATCTGTTACGTACCACTGTCAGTGATGTTGTACCACCACCTGCTGTGACTGCCATCAATTCAACTGGATACGTAATGTTACCAGTGTTGACACCAATCAACGCACCGTTGACGATACCAGTACCTGCTGTAACAGCTAGTGCTGTAGCGCCTGCTGTTAAACTGCTGGTAGTTGTCGTAGTCAATGAAACGCCTAGTGCATTAGCGTAGATTACCGCTACAGTGTCACCAACAACGAATCCTGTTGAGCTAACCACTGTTAGAGCACGTTGGTTCTGTGAAGCCACGTTGGCAGTAACATAAGTAGTTGTTGCTGGTTTACCCACTGTGTCACTGTTGTAAATCAATGCAAAGTCATTTTGTGTCCAGTTAGGTTGATTGTTACCTGGACCTACTTGTGAGAAACCATTTGAAATGATCTGTACGTTACTTGACCCAGCTGCTACTGCACCTGATGTTAGGCTGTTACCTAAGAATGTCACGTATGAAACCACGTTAGCATAAACGTCTGATCCTGGAACTTCATAGATACTTGGGTTATCATTGTTGGTAAACAGTGATTGCCATTTGGTATTTTGTAAACCGTACTCAAAGTCAGCGTCAATAAGTGATTGTGGGTTAGCCACACGGAAACGTTCAACCGCATCACGAGCAAAGGGGCGTTCTGCTTGATACGGAGCTTCAACGTAAATAGCTAGTTTGTCAGTGCTGGCATAACCACCAGTGCTGGTATTGGTGTTTAGTGTGATCTGTGTAACACCGTCAATACTAGTTGGGAAGTTAGCATTTGGACCTGGTGTCCATGTAACTGTACCTAATAGTGTTGCGTCAGCGAAGTTATAGATAAAAGTCTGTAGATTAGCATCTAAGATCGCTATAACCTGTGCTGATGAATAGTTTCCTGGTATCTGTACATAACCAACACCTGAGTTGCCAGGTACAAATACATATTGTTTAATCGCTTGTCTTGCCATTTTTTATGCCCCAAATAATAATGAATTAGCTAACAGTGTAGCTCTTGTTGTTGATGCTAGTGTTGCGTATTGTATAGTTCCTGGTACCATCATAGCATTAGTAACTGTGTTGTTGCTAGGTACACCTACACTTAGTACATCACCTAATACTATACAGAAAAATTTACCGTTATTAGCTGCTGATGGTGCTACAGTAAATGAAATAGTACTGCTGTTAAAGTTATAATCAACTCCAGGATTCTGTACTGATCCACCTAATCCAACGACTGTAGCATATGGATTGCTAGGTACGTACGGTGTTCCAGACACAGTAACGTTAAATGTTTGAGTGCTACCGTTAAATTGTGAACTGATATCGTCAATTTTAACGAAATTACCGTTCTGCGGTCTATTACCTAAGTATGCCATATTGTCTCCTAGTTCCTACCTACAACGATTTCAATAACGCCTTCTGCGTCATTGAAGTTTTCTAATGCTTTACCAATAACTGTACCAACCTGTGGAATAGTTTCTGCACGAGCATAGCCATCACCTGCTGATACTAACAAGTCACCTTTGACTATAGGACCTTTAACTTTACATGGAACACGTCCTAATAGTGCAACTGTACTTACGTATGTACCAGTTAATCCTTCGTTCATGATGAATCCTGGTTGTGTAGATACTACGCCAGCCACTCGTGAACACATATCTGTGTCACATAAGGTAACTTCTTGTTCACCACCAAAACATACTACTGTACCTGAACCATATGCATCATCAGCTAGATATTTTTCTGCCACGTCAGCGTATTGTGCTGTGGTTGCTTGTGCGTAAATTGTATTAAATCCAGCACCACTAGCACCAATATTACCTTGACCAGCTGTGCCACCATTACCAATAGCAACAGCATTGTTCAAGCTGTTTACGTAAATAGCACCACGGATACCTGCACCACCCATAACTTGTAGCGCACCTGTTTGGCTGTTGGTTGATGTAGTTGTTTGTGTGACGTTAGCGTTGCCTAACCACAAGTCAGCATAAACATAACTACCATCTGTAGTAGTAACTGTTGTGCTTGGAGCAGTAACTAAGTTACTGAATAATCTCCAACGACCGTCTGCTGCTGTTTTATATAAACCTGTATAACGTTGAATACCGTCATTATATGTACCAGTGATACCAATATCAACTGCGTTACCTACGTTGGTATTAGCTAAGAATAAGAATGGAGTATTAACAACCAAGCTGTTTGTACTTGTGGTATTAAATGAACCAGCAACTGTTAACCCACCAGATACTGTCATTGATCCACCTAAGAACATACTACCTGTTGCACCAATACCACCTGTTACTACCAGTGCACCTGTAGTTGAGTTTGTTGCAGCTGTACCGCTTTGTGCGTATATAACGCCACCATGATATGCTGCTCCAGTGATACCCATGCCGCCTTTGACTTGTAGCGCACCTGTTGTAGTGCTAGTCGCTGTAGGAGTACTTGAGAATATAATAGTATTTTGACCTGAAGCTGTTATACCCAATGATGTAGTTGTTGGCCAATATAAACCTGTTGTGGCAGCACCAACACCTGAAATACTTGGAGCAACGTTTGTTCCCAATGGAAATACGTTAGCTGTTAAGTTAACTGTGTTTAGCGCACCAGCGATAAAAGTCACTGAAATGTTATTAGTACCTGCTGTAGGAGCACTTGTAAATGTTAAACTAGTACCTGAAGCAGTATAATTAGTACCAGGAATTTGTAAAACACTACCAACCTGTACGATGATGTCGGATGCTTTACTGACACCTTGTTGTAGTGTAAAGTTTACGGATGTACCGTCGCCACTAAATTGCTGAGTACTGGTAGCAATCGTTTGGCTAATTGGTTGTATACCAACGTATGCCATATTATGTTAGCTCCAAAACGCTCATTACTGCATCAGCTGAAGTAGCTGCTGAAGTTTGTACAAATACTCCATAACCAGTTGCTAGTACGACCTTTTGATCAACACCAACTGGAATTAGTGTACCACCTGATGAAATAGGTGCATTATAAATTATATAAACGTTTGCGCTTGAACCAGCAGCATAATTGCCAGTAAAAATACCGACGTTGGCGCTGATAGTTGCACCAGTGGTATTAGCTATCGCTATACCAAGAATAACACCAGTAGTAGCTGCACCTACTGTGTAATTGTTTATAAGACT
>Ga0007866_1000589_pt1 | contig 10605 bp, 11 predicted proteins | sample CryBogCBH18Jul07_FD_71223 | JGI IMG/M metagenome (GOLD analysis project Ga0007866, IMG submission 71223) | Freshwater microbial communities from Crystal Bog, Wisconsin, USA - CBH18Jul07 | ecosystem: Environmental > Aquatic > Freshwater > Lake | place: Crystal Bog, Wisconsin, USA | collected... | reverse complement strand
AATGGATGTGTTGCAGCAATCAATTGAAACAACGGTAAGTCAAGCCGCCGCGCCTTCAGCTACGTGGTTGCAGTTAAAGATGTTTCTGTTTCAATACTCATCCACAAATCCGCAAATTCTGCAATTAATAAATACCGTTATTCAATACCCAGTGGTTGATGCCACCCTGCAAATAATTACAGGGTGCAGCGTTACAAGTAGCGTAAGTAATGAAGTTGTAATAAAAGTGGCTAAGGGCAATCCCTTTGTTGCGTTATCAAGCGGGGAGCTTTCGGCGGCTCAAGGATACGTCAATGAGTTGGGGGCGGCTGGAATAAAATACACAGTTGTTTCTTTAAACAGCGACAAGATTTATATCAATGCCAATATTTACTATAACGGTCAATACTCGGCGGTAATACAGGCTAATGTCATCGCAGCCCTTAATGCCTTCTTACAAAATATCGCAACAACTAATTTAACTACTAATCTTTCAACAAACGGGGCTGTAAAGATTAGCGACATCGAGAGTACCATCAGGAGTGTCACGGGGGTTAATGACGTGGTATTGTTGAATGTTTCCGCGCGTCCTGACAGCGCGTCTTTTAGCGCAAGTGTTAACCTTGTATTGAATCAAACTCTACTTAGTAGGCAATGGCTGCCTATTGCGGGCTATACGGTACAAGAAACAACAACGGGCTACACATTTGCGGATTCGCTAAACTTTATTCCGCAATAATTTTTTTGCTTAATTTAGCTAAAATAGTTAGAATAAAAATACTATATAAATGAGTTTTTACGACTTAGACATATCAAAGCAAGCGAAAATATTGTTACCGCCTGATAAGCGATATAAAAATACTATTGCTATTATCACAGCTTTGCTTTCGCCGCTACAGTGGGCGCACGATTTACTGTTTAATTCGTATTATGTAGGTAGTACCGCGCCCGCTTACGCCCCTGGCACTTACAACTATCAGGATGAGGTTATTTATAATAAGCAAGTTTATAGTAGCTTAATAAATAATAATACGGACGCACCCACTACAAGCAATTGGATACTGGTACAAAATAATTTCATAGGCGTACAGGAAAGGGCGTTGTACAATGGAAACAAACTGATTTTAGAATATGCCTGCAACAAAGAATTTGGCACAACATTCAGGCAGCCCAATAATCCTGTTAATCCAACACCGAGTGATATTTATATAACCAACGTTGCAGCTACATTAACTGGATTTAGGGTAGGTAGTACGGAGGCCGGCAGCAGCAGTGTTGGCGCAAGCGGCGCAAGTGCAAGTATTGGCGGTTTGACACCGTTCGTTTATATAAACAATTTTACCGTGAATATACCAGCCGCGTTAGCTACGTCACTGGGAACTAATTATGCGGCAATAGTTAGCAGCTTTGTCAGGCAATATGCGGCGGCGAGTATCAACTTTACAATTTCAACATATTAAAAATTTATAGCAATGAGAATATTAGATGTTTCAGCAATAACAAACACAAAGCAGTTTTTTCCAAAGCAGGGGACGTTGCAGTTTTTACAGGACGCCTATAAAGAGCAGTTGAATAATCTCTGTTTAGCTTTATTAGGTAGTATAGCTTATTCGCCTACAACTGCCTATGTTTTATTTGGTTGCGTAAATAGCGGTAGTGGCAGCAACTATGTAATTAATGCGGGTGCTATCTTTTACAATGGTGAAGTTTTTAGCGTTCCCGCAGTTTCATTAACGGCAAGCGGGAATGTACCTGTTGCCAATATTACAACGACACAATATACCGTTAATGCAGACCCCGTAACTTATAGCGATTCCACAACGGGCAATATTCATAATATTAGAACTATCACAATAGGCTTAGGCGCAAGTGGAAGCGGTATAGCCGACTATTCTAATTTTGTAAATGTTAATTTGGTGCAGCCGTCACAGGTATTACTCAAAGGCGGCACGACTGCTTTTACGCCTAGTTTACCAACTGATCCCGCAACTAAGGGATATGTGGATAATAGTGGAATCAATATTCTTGCAAAAGGGTACACACATTTAGGAGATGTGCCAGCAGGATTAAACCATTTGGATATTAGCTTAGGTACAACATTGATAACCACAGCCTATAAAGTATTTGTAACCGTTGTTAATAATAATAGTGCAGACGCTAGGATAACGTGGTATATTGATGCTACTAATCAGACCATATCTTCGTTTAGGATTGTTTTTGCCGAGGCTACAAGCGGATTACAAGATATTTATTTCGATTGGTTTGTAATAGCAAGATAATTTTAATAATATGGCAAACGAAAACAATAAGTCAAGCCCGCAAGAACGTGGCGAAAAAGTTTATTTACCGCCTTTGTATCACCGTCTTGTGGAGGCGGAGAAAAATTACACTGGTGATAGTAAAAGCGGAATAATTGCGGCAGCCGTAAAAAGGTATTACGATTCCATGCCTTTAGACCAAAAGAATAATTTACTAAATAGAAATAGGGGTTAAGGTTCTCATTGTTTAATAGTTTTTTTTTAATTAGGGCGGCGTTTCTACGCATAGCCCTTTTTTTATATCTAAAATTATTCCAACCCACCTATAACCCATTGACTAACTACCCGTAACCGTCTAACTAGCTTTACACTATGATTTATTGTATTGACCCAACAGTTGACGAACCAATAATGCTGCTAAACACGCACATTGGCATGGACGAGCAAGACGGTCAAGGCGTAAATGGCTCTTTGTTTCAACAGGAACTTTTGCAACTGGATACTTTAGGTAAGAAACGCATACAGATTTGGATTAACAGCCCCGGCGGCGTAGTAACGGATGGTTACAACATCTACAACGCTATTTTAAAATCCAATACCCCCGTGGATACCTATTGCGTTGGTTGTGCAGCCTCGATAGCTGGTGTCATATTCCAAGCAGGGCGCAAAAGGATAATGGCTGATTACGCATGGTTGATGTACCACAACCCATTTGGAAGCGAAAACGGCGACATCATAAAGACGATGAAAACAAGCATCGTCACAATGATTGAAAAGCGTTCCGGGATGGATGAAGGTTCGGTTAACAAGATGATGAACCGTGAGACATTCATAACTGCACCGGAGGCTTTGGAAATGAAGTTGTGCGATTCGATAGAAAGCAGTGTAAAGTTAAACACTAAGTATTTACAAAAAATTTCGGATAGCTTACAATTTCACAAGGAATGCAACAAAGTAGTAAACACTTTTCTAAACACAAATACAAATAAAATGAGCGAGTTAACAAAAATTACAATGCGCTTAAAGCTGAATGACGCAGCCCGTCAGGAGGATATAGTAGCTGCTATTGATGCCATCGAAAACAGGGCTAAGGTAGCCGAGGAAAAAGCCGTAGAGGTAGAAAACAAGGCTAAAGTAAAAGCCGATGCCGACATGGAAGAAATGGACGCTTTGAAAACCAAAATCAAGAAATTGCTTGAGGACAAAGAAAAAAACCAAGCCGAGTATGAAGACTGCAAGGCTAAGTTGGACGCTATGACCAAAGACAAACTTGCCGCAGAGGAAAAAGCAGAAGGCGAAAGGGTAAAGAACATGATTGAGGGTTACGCAAAAATCGGTCGTATCAAGAATGAGGCTACCGTGGTGCTTGAATGGTGCAACACTGCAAAAGAGTTGGGTTTTGACCGTGTGAAAAACATTATAGAGGCTTTGCCTTTGAATGTAAAAGCACCAGTCATTACTGATGTGGTAAACACTTTGAAAGAAGGTGAATTGCCCACAACCGCACAAGGGCTGGCAGTTAAAAACAAACTAAAAAGAGAAGGTAAAATCTAATTTCAGTAAACTTTAAAACAAAATAAAATGGCATTAAATATTCAAGACGTATCGTACTCCGGCACATACGCATCGTATTTCTGGTTGCCCGCAACCTTCGGTATGGATACCGTAGAAAAGGGAGTGGTTTACGTTCAAGATGGCATTAAGAAACAACATACGATTGACCGTATGGATTTCTCTAATCCATTGCAAGAAAGGGCAGCAACGCCTACATCCAGCGGAACGTTCACAATTGACGGTCGTGTATTGACACCACAAGATATTATGCTGTACACCGAGTTCAACCCTCGTAATTTCGAAGCTAACTTTTTAGCAGAACAATTGAGCCGTACGTTGCTTGCTCGTGAGTTGCCAGTGACAGCCGAAACATACATGATGCAGATTGCGCTTAACCGTGCATTTGAGCAAGTAGAAACAATGTTGTGGATGGGTTCAACATCTTACACCGCTCCTATTGGTAGTGCTGGTAACGGTCAATTGAAATTCTTTGACGGGTTCTTAAAGAAAATGGTAAACGATAGCTCTGTTTATCAAATAGCTAATCCATTGCCGTTAAGCGCAGCCGCTACAAGTGGAAGTGTTTACAACATCTTAGACGCTTTAGACGCTTTGATTTCAAGTGCAGCAACCAATAAGAAGGCATTGATAAGCCGTTCAAGCCGATTTAAAAGGATGAAGTTCTTAGTGTCGGTAAACACTGAACAAATCTACCAAACAGCAATAACACAGGGTACAACCTTTAAAGGTTTGAACACTATGGATGCAGGAGTTAAGCCTTGGAAGGGTTATGAAGTAGTAACGCTTGCTGGTTTACCTGATAATACAATACTATTCTGTGAATCACTGGACGACACTAGCTCTAACCTTTACATTGGTATGAACAGCACTGAAGATAACGCTTTACAACTTGAAAAATTACAAGCTAATTCGGAGTTATTCTTCCTTAAAGGGTTAATGAAGTACGATGTACAATATGGGTTCTCTCAAGAAATATTCTTGTTTACAACATTGACAGCAGCATCTTTTAACGTTTAAAATTTATAAAAATGAAAAAAGTATTTTCAATATTGGCTTTATTGGTTTGCCTAACAACCATTTCGAATGCACAATCTACGGGTCCACGTTTTGACACAACAAGGGCAGGAGATAATACAGGTCGTGTGTTGACTTACCGCTGGTACACCATGACAGATGCAACAGGCGCAGACAGCCTATCCATTACTCCACGGGCATGGTTAACCACTTTGCCTATTGCTTTGGTTGATAGCTTTACATTGAAACAACCAAGCATTGTTTCTTCTTACGCTGGTGACAATATTAAGATTATAGCAACAGGCGCAAGTGGAACGAAGATTAAATTTTACGGGTCGTACTGGAAAACAACCGGAACTGCCACGCTATCTACTAATGGGAGGGCGGTAATAGATTTAGTTTTTGATGGTGCATATTGGGTAGAGGCTAATCGAACAGTTCAATAAAATGGATACTACTAAAGTATTTGAGGCGTTGCCTCATGTAACCGAGATATGGGTAACAGCAGATGGAAATTTTCACTTGCACCCACATTACGGTGGAGAAAAAGTTTCACGTGGAACATTCGAAGAAAAAAAAGAGGTAGTAAAAAAGGCTACCACTAAAAATAAACAAAATGGCTAGACCAGATATAGTTTTCATAAAGGGTCAAGGAGCAAGCAAGAGGGTAGCACCGGGACAAGACTACATTAGTGGCTTATTGCTTTACACGGGTTCTTTGCCAAGTGGTTTTACCACAACAAACAACACAAAGGCACTTTATAGTATCGTTGATGCTGAAAATGCGGGGATACTTCCTAACTACGCCGATGCAACTGCTGCCACAGCTACTTATTTGATTTCTACAAAAGGCAACACTGGAGATACAATAGCATGGATTTATACAGGTGCGCAAGGTGCAATATTGAACTTAGGTACTTACACTGTTGGCAGTAGCGATACTACCATAGCCTTACAAGGGGCTGCATGGGCTGCCGTTATCAATGCGGGAACGAATATCCATGGTTGTACCGCTTCATTTACAACGGCAACATTAACGGTAACGCTCCCTAAGTCACAGGGTATATTTCCAAACAGCGGTACACCTAACGCAGTAACCACTACTGGTGCTTTTGCTGGTACACTTACCCAAAATGCAAGTGCGGGGGTAGCGAGTAAACAGGCGATTTGGCATTACCATATAAGTGAGTTTTTCCGTGGCAATCCCAATAGCGTTTTATGGATTGGATTTTATCCAGTTCCTTCTACCTACACATTTGCAGAGATTACACTTTTGCAAACTGCAAGTGGCGGAACAATCAGGCAAATGGGCGTGTATAAGGATGCCGCAGCATGGGCAAGCGCAGACCTTACGGCTATCAATACGCAAGTAGTAACATACAACGATAACAAGCATAAGCCACTATCCGTATTGTACGCAGCAGACCTATCAGGCACTAGCGACATTACTACTGTTTATGATTTGTCAACTTTAAGCGCAAACAAGGTAAGTTCAATTATAGGTCAAGACGGAAACGCTTTGGGTAATTTCCTTTACCTTACTTATGGTAAATCAATCACACACTTAGGTATTGCTTTAGGATTGCTTTCATTGAGTGCGGTAAGTGAAGATTTTGGCGAACCTGCAAAGTTCAATATTTCAGATGGCACGGAAAACGCCGTTCCAGCTTTTGCAAATGGGCAGTTGCTATCAGCTCCAGCTTTGAGCGATTCAGCTTTGGATGCAATAAATAACAAACGCCACATTTTCGCACAGCAATATATTGGTTACAGTGGGACTTTCTTTGTGGATAACCACACCGCCATTAGTGCAAGTAGTGATTACGCCTATATCAATGACAATAGGGTAATCGACAAGGCTACCCGTGGTATTTATACTGCTTTGATACCTTACCTTAAAAGTAGGCTAATAAAGAACGCAGACGGAACGTTGACTACAACGACTATTTCTTTCTTGCAAAATCAATGCCTTGCACCACTTTATCAAATGAATAGGGACGGCGATTTAAGCACAGTATCTACTAGTGATGTTTATATAGACCCTACGCAAAATGTGACAAGTACAAGTACTTTGGTTATAACGGTATTATTGAATGAGGATGCAATTGCAAGGAATATTCAGATACCAATTAGTTACAAATAAATTTACAAGATATGACCCCGTTAATAAATGGTGTGAATTATAACTACGCAAGTATCCAGTTCGTTTTGTTCGGCGTTCCCGTTGTTGGTATCACCGATATTAAATACACCTCAAAGCAAGAAAAGACCAATAATTACGGTGCAGGATATGAACCTGTTAGCCGTGGTTACGGAAAGAAAGAGTATGATGGTGCGATAGAGGTGTATCAGGACGAATGGAAGAAAGTTATTGCAGCATCTCCCAATCGTGACCCATTGTCTATTCCTTGGTTTGATATTACCGTTACTTATGGTGACAGCTTAGCTAATTTGACTACCGACATTTTACAGGCGGCAGAATTTTTGGAAGACCCGTTCGAGGCAAAAACAGGCGACACTAAATTAATGGCAAAAATCCCATTGATAATCGGCAAGATACTTAAATAGAAATTATGGCAATAAAGAAAACAGTAGAAGATACGCAACCTAAAATTGATATTGATTATAGCGTATTGAGTGAGCAAGAGACATTGGACTTAGAAGCCCACGCAGCGCAATTGGCAAAAAAACACGGTGCAAGCAAGGTGCATATTTATGTAGCTATTGACCCCGAAACAAAGGAAAGGATTGTAGGGTTCTATAAAGATCCAAGCTATATCCAAAAGATTTACGCTATGGATAAGATTGCCACAGTGGGTATGTTTACGGCGGGGGAGGAGTTAAGGTCGGCATTGGTATTAAAGGGTGAGGGCGAGAGCGATTCACGCATTTACACGGTTGATGATTACAAGCTGTCTATGGCAAGTGCATGTATAACATTGATACAAGTTGCCAAAAATGCCTTTAAAAAAAAATAGCTGAATACGAAGATATTGTAAATGGTTCGCCTACGGGCAGGATGGCGGCGTTAATACGCTGCCATCTTCGTTTAGACCCCGACCTGATGAATGAAGATGAATTTGCAAAATCATGGTGCCAGGTAAAGTATTATTTAAGCGTTGTTCACCAAGTAGAATTTAAGTAATGGCAGATAATATAGTTGAATATATTTTAGGACTAAAAGACGAAATGTCACCCAAACTTGACGAGGCTACAAACCATGTCAAGAAGATGGAAGGGGCTTTTGGTGGATTGAAAGAAACGGTTTTGCACACAGTGGAAGCGTTGGGGGTTTCTTTTGCCATATTCAAGGGCATGGAGTTTATAGGAGAGGCTAGGGAGTATGTGGAAAAGCTAGATAAAGCCGAGGCTAACCTTGCCAATACCATGCAAAACATGGGCAACTACTCAAAAGAAGCCTTTGAGAAAGCCACAGGTGCAGCCGATGCGCTCTATCATAAGACAGGATATGCCAAAGATGAGATATTAGGTTTACAGGCACAACTAGGATTGTTGGGCAACGTATCAGAAGAAGAAATGGGGCGTATAGAAAAAGTCAGTGCCGACTTTGCCGCTAAGTTTGGTGGTGGTATCCAAGAAGCAGGTAATATGCTTGCAAAAGCCATCAACAATCCCGAAATGGCTCGTAGGTTAGGGATGCAATTAAAGATTGACCCCGCCGTAATGGAGCATATCCAAAACCTTGCAAAACACGGCAAGGAAGCGCAAGCCCGTTTGGAACTATTGAAGATTGCAGAAGAAAAAGTAGGGGGTGCAGCAGAAGCGATGTTCAATGCCGACCCGTTGGCAAGGTTTAATGTTGCCATGACGGACGTAAAGGAAATGGTGGGCAAGGCTGCAATAAGCGCAACAGAACTATTAGCCCCCGCACTTGAAAGTATCGCCAACTTTATGAGGGACACGGGAAAAGCCGCAAAAGAAATGGGCAAGTGGCTAAGTGACAATAAAAACATCTTACAAGATATAGGGGTGGGATTGTTGGCAGGTGCGGCAGCTTTTGGCGTAATGACAGTAGCAATGAATGCGAATGCAATTGCAGCCGCAATAGATGCAAGTATCAATGAAGGGTTAGCAATGGCAATAACAGCTTGTGGGATTGCCCAAGAATTTCTTAACGCAGCTTTTATAGCTTCCCCCATTGGTTGGATAGTTGCGGGGGTAGCTGCTTTAGCAGCAGGTGTAATGGCTTTGGTGCATCATTTCGGCTCATTTAACGCCGCAATGTCCGCAACATGGGAAATGATAAAGGCTTTTGGTATTGGGGTGGCAAAGGTTTGGTGGGGAGTACAAGAAGCTATAGTAGGCGGATTGACGCTTAACCCTGAACTCATTAAAAAAGGAGTGGCAGATAGTATAAGTGCAGTAAAAGAAGCATCGGATACAATCAAAGCCGTTTGGAACAATAAAGATGCCCAAGATGCCGCCGCCAAAAACAAAGGCTTAGTCCCGGGAAAAGAAACGGAAGGCAAAAAGGGTAAAGATGGTGCAGCCGCTATAATTGCCGACCCCAAAACAAAAGCTACGGGTCAAAAGAATGTAAACATACACATTGCCATAAATGGGGGATTGATACATGGTGATTTCAAGATTGTAACCAACAAACTAGGTGAAGGATTGGGCAAAGTGAAGGATATGGTTGCCGAGGCTTTGACAGGAGCGATTAATGACAGCCAAATTGTAGCAACCAACTAATTAGATATGTCAGATAAATTCATCATACCGACAATAACGCCGCAAAGCCTACTTAATACGGGGTTACAGGTTGCGGCGCAGATAGCCACCGAGTTAGCGGGGGAGGCACGCAACAATGCACCCAAGTCTAACCCGTACACTAAAGGCATTGCAACGATACAGCCACATTTATCATTTGAGACAAATAGCCCCTATGATGGCAAGATAGCAAGCAACGACCCTGATTTGCCACTATATGCAAGCGATTTGGGAACGCCTGTTTATGCAGACGTGACCTTTGATAGCATCACTTATACGGACAATAACAACAAGTCTATCACTACGCCTTCTATGACTTTGCAGGCTATTTTAATCGATGTTGTATTTCCGAGAAATATTGTAAAGACTGAAATACAAGGAACGGATGGAACTGTTAAGGAATATATCGGCGAGGGAGATGCACAAATAACATTTAGGGGAGTGTTGACCGGGACAAATGGAAGTTACCCAAGTGAAGACGTATCAACTTTATTAAAGATTATCAAAGCACCCGTTGCTATCCCTGTTACGTGTACCTACTTGAATGACAAGGGGATTTACAATGTAGTTTTTGAGGATAGGACGCTCGGACAAACAGAGGGCGGTTATAGTTACCAAACTTTTTCATTGCCCGCAATTTCGGATACCCCACAAGAATTATCAATGGCACAAAAATAATGTATAGGGCAATAACCACGATAACAATAACGCAGCGCACGCAAACAAAGGCTTATCCTTTGCGAAACAAGGTGTTTACATTCAACTTTGCCCACGAATACGAATGCACTGACAGTTGGCGGGACTTAACTAACCACGGTAAGGTGGTTGTGCCTAAAAATTTATATGTAAGGGATGCCAATAATAAACTAGTGCCATTGGCGGGAACGATAGTAAACATTGGTGGTTTTTCTAGCAACCCACCATTGATAATGAGGGGCGATGCCATAACTATAGATTGGGCTTACAAATATTTCTCTAACGGTAGGGAAATACAAGAAGGGACAAATAACACAACCGACAATACGCATCTTTTCCAAGGCTTTGTTTC
>Ga0007866_1000581_pt1 | contig 10662 bp, 12 predicted proteins | sample CryBogCBH18Jul07_FD_71223 | JGI IMG/M metagenome (GOLD analysis project Ga0007866, IMG submission 71223) | Freshwater microbial communities from Crystal Bog, Wisconsin, USA - CBH18Jul07 | ecosystem: Environmental > Aquatic > Freshwater > Lake | place: Crystal Bog, Wisconsin, USA | collected... | reverse complement strand
CGTCCGATTAATAATCGATAGCTTTTGTTTTGTCAATTTTTGTATTTCAGGCGAATTTTGTCTCTCTCCGATTAATAAACGATTTCGAAAACCAGATTTGAGTCGAATTATTTTTGAAAAATTGGTATCACTTAAAAACTAACCGAATACCAATTGGCATAGAGTAAAAATGGTCGAAAATAAATTCGACTATTTTACTGGTACGTCACGTATTTTAGAAGACAAACTACAAAACCATTTACAAACTGTGTAAAATAGTCGAAAGTATATTTCGACTATTCTACGTGTTCGTCTTTAAAACCAGTCGAACGATTTTAGAAGTTGGCAGCGTCTAAATAATAGTCGAATTTAATTAGCGTCCATTTTAGTGGGATTCCCCGGATGGCAGCGTCATAATAATAGTCGAATATGTATTTTATAAAGTACATTGGTATTTGTTTTATGTTCAAGAAAATATGAAGGATCGTGAAAAAATTCACGATCCTTGTACTAAAGTATGAAGGATCGTGAAAAAATTCACGATCCTTGTACTAAAGCTCAAGCATTTCAAAGTCAAATTAAGACCAATAGAAAAGTAAACCCTGAATTTGGATGTTCAAGATAGTTGAATTAGAAGATGATTTGTGTGTGGTTTATAACATACTATAGATTTATCTTGGGCAATGATGTTATTGTATTTTCCTTTCTATTTATAATACTTATAACCGCACATATTAGGCCATTTTATTAGTTGAGGTGGGTTAAGAATCGATTAATGTGAGTTATTTATCTATAAACGTTTGTTAATGATTGATAAAAGTGAATAATAAATCTATTCAATTTGAACGCCATCTATACCTCATATGAGATACTATGAGATACAAATAATAATTTTGAATAATGTTTGAAGCCATCTTATAAAAGATGACCATAAAAAATGTGTTATTGCTGTTTTTACTATTCAGAACTTAATGATTACTCATGGGTTTGTGTGCTAATTGGTTGAATCTGTAAGTTTCGAAATTGTCGATCTAAAAATTATTTTGCTTCATAACTATTTGCTATATGTGTTAGTCATGTTCGTACTGTAGTACTTATTTATTCGGATAGTTCAGATAAAAACTTATATGTAACCTTTGATATCGATGAAGGTTTGTTAAGGATTGATAAAAGTGAATAATAAATTTATTCGATTTGAATGCCATCTACAAAGCATTAATATAATTGAAAAATAAATCTATTTTAGTTGAACGCCATCTATATGAATTTATAAACGTTAGATGGCCTTCAAAGTATTATTGTAAGTAGTATGTTCAAAAACAAAATACAGAGGAGCAGGAATTTTCCGGAATAAGTTGCAGGGTACATAAGCGTTAACTCTCATCTCCCTGGACTTAAACGGGATTCGATCCCTCGCCGCACAATGTCAAGTCTTAGTTGACCAGCGACGCTACGAAAAGAGCCACACTCCTCTGTCTGTTTTGTAAACAAAAAAAACTTGTACCAATGTTGCAAAGGTAAACAAAACAAAAAAATAATAATAAATAATCAACCAATTGTGCATTATTGTCCTATAAGAATTTTGAAAAATTAATTTTTAGTAAGTGTAAGCGAAATGCTTTAAAATAAAAATAAATAAAACAAAATACAGAGGAGCAAGGAGTTTTCAGGAATAAATTGCAGGGTACATAAGCGTTAACTCTTATCTCCCTGGAATCGATCCCTCGCCGCACAATGTCAAGTCTTAGTTGACCAGCGACGCTACGAATTGAGCCACACTCCTCTGTCTGTTTTGTAAACAAAAAAAACTCGTACCAATGTTGCAAAGGTAAACAAAACAAAAAAATAATAATAAATAATCAACCAATTGTGCATTAATTCATTTGAATTACTTGCCTCTTCCTCTGTCAAATTTCTGATGAATGGTACTCCTTGAACTGCAACTCCAAATCGTTTGTCATTGCCGGGGTTGAAGTAGCTGTAGTTGACGATGACGTTGCAGAGAGGATTCTTCGAAACTGCGTTTGTGATCTGTTCCGTCGTGTTCACATGGCTGTCGAGTGCCACATGAAATTCAATGCTTTCTCCAAAGAAACTTGAAATTTCCAATAGAGTTGTGATCAGCGGCATGTTGCTGTAGTCTTCTTTTGAAAAGAGCTTGAAAGAAAACTTTTGTGGACGAAATATTTTTGGAAAGGCCTCGGCAAGGCTGTACAACGTTGTGCTGAGAGACTTTGCGCAGTTGTTGTTTAACTGGCAGATGGTTTTAGCATAACCTTCATAGTAAAGGTAATGCTGTAGAACGACAAGATGTCCGGTCTTATTGTATTCCGTCAAATCTGCTTGCGAAATCAAGTTCACTTTCGCATACACAGCTTCCCAAAGCCGGATGAGTTCCTTGGCGAGTGCAGGAGATGCACCAGAGGTGTGCGCCAGCATATGTTTTCGAAGTATTTCGTATTCTCTCTGGCACATCTTTGACACCGCATCCCATTTTTCTGTTCCAACCAAAGTTCCATATTGTGATTCTGTATCACCAGACGTATTTCGGCTCACCTGAAGTCGCCTGCGGCTGGTACATGGCTTCTTCCTTGCCATTCTCCTTTTCTCCAATGATGCGGGGGTTGAAAAGAGGTTCTTGTTGTTGAATTTGCTTCGCCACTTTTGAAAAATGACATCTTTGAACTGCTCTTGTCTCGTTGTCCGGACTTGCTTCTGTGGTTTGATGTCTTGATTGTCAAAGTTGGAGTTAGGGATGGAGTTTTTGTCCCAGATATACCAAGCCCAGGTATACTTGCTGTCCAGATACTGGCGAAACAAAACGAAGGTCTTGGAGTCCGGGCGGAAGTTCATTGTCTGGAAGTACTCTGGTTCCATGGCATTGAAGAGAATGTCGTTGAATTTTGTCCACTCACTTTTTGACAAGACATTTGATCTGAAAATTAGTGAAACCTTACATACCGTGTCTTATCTTAGATGTGATGTGAATAAGAAAAAAAAACATTACTAAATAATTTGTTACACATGAATTTTATAACGTTGTTACCTTGTTCGCAGTCTGAGTTTGGCAGTCTCGCCGGCATTGATGGCCGATTCCGCTATTTTCTCGATGACCTCCTGCTCCTTCTGTTGTTCTTCAAATGTGCGCTCCCTGATGTCTTTCAAATGATGAGTGTGCTCTTGTCCTGACAAATCGTTATTTGGGTCATCATCGTTTCCGGTTTCATTTTGGTCGTCCTCATCTCCGGTTTCATTTTGGACATGTTCATATCCGGTTTGATTTTGATCGTCCTTATCGCCGGTTTCATTTGGTAGATGTTCGTCGCCGGATAGCATGAAATCTGTAAATGTTGACATTTTTAAAGATAATATGAAGGAGACCAAATGTAAGTATGCATTGCTTTTCACTTTTTAGAAATATAATTACCCAAACCAATGAAATTCGTGTGTTCTTTTTGAAGAGTCACGGGGCCATCATCCTGAATTTCACCTAATGCTGCACCACCGAATGCTGCTTCAAAGTTCTGGGCGTCTTCAAGTTGAAGACGAGGCGGGTCAGACTTCTTAGCAAAGAAATGCTGGAAAAAGTAGCAGTATGTTTTATTTTGTAAAAACTTAACTTTGTTAAGGACAGAATTAAATGTAGAGATGAACGATAATCAATTGTTACACAAACCTGGGAAGTACTGGGGTATTGTTGAGAAAATTGCTCCTCTTCGTTGTTCATGCCTGTCTCGTAGTTAGCAGCATTGACGTCATTTTCATCTTCAAAGAGGTCAACATCATCAATGTGCGTTGTGTTAACAGCAGAACTTGCCTGATTCTGTGATTGTGAGAAGTCCTCGTCTGATTTACTTTTTTGTGGCCCCAAGAAATGTGGAACATCCAGATCTTTCTTTTTGCGTTTCTCAACAGTGTGCTGAGTTGCAACCCTCTTCTTTGGCGGCATCTGTAAGTTTGAAAATATAAACAATTTGATTGAGTAGAAGAGCCTGCATGACATCGACCAATGCCACTTTTATTCGTACACAAGTGCTTCATGTGCTATGACATAGATGATTTTTTCTTTCAAGTGATTGACAGCTGTATAGAGATTTAACGGACACGAAGATATTAAGTCCTCAAACTTTATCAAAGACTGTAAGCATGTTCTCGTGCAAACACGCATTCCCAAATGTTTTACAAAAGTCACATCCAAATCTTGCACCAAGAGGAAAACTTTGTCACTTTCTTTTTTCTTCAAAATGTATAAAATTTCAGCATAATTGTTTGCTTCGTTACGTCCGTGAATGACGACCTGACTCTGCTTTGACTTGAAAGTGTAGCCGAATTTCTTTACGTGCTTGATCACTTTAAGGTCTGTCAAGTTACTGATCCCGGAGGCCTTCAAAGTTCGACGATCAAGTAGCTTTAGACGCAACTCCAAGAGATCGTTGGTGTTCTTTGGCGCAAGATCCATGTGCTCACTCCAAGCCTTGACCGCCTCTCGTCTTAGCTCTCTAAGGAATACAATACCATGGATATGAATTCATAGGAAATTTATGAAAGTATTACATTAAAAGAATTTACTAATTAGGGGTAAGATTACAAAGTCTACTTTGGTTGCATTTTCAAAATTAATTTTAAACGAAAAATGAAGAAATGTATTTAATATGTTTTTTGCCAAGGGTTTGATCTTATAATTAGGACATTAAACATTGAATTTGGTCAGATCTTACCTTGTTGTTATTGTTTTCAGAACGTTCTTTGTCTGATTGGCACGAGTGCTCAGCTTCCTCATCTGTCCATTTTTCTTTTCGGCAATGTTTGTTTCCATGAGGCTAAGCGGACCAAAAGCTTCAATTTGGCGAGGATAGTTCAGTAGCCAAACAGACTTAGGTGTGAGGGGTGCCCCGAGAAACTTTTCTCCTTTGTGATCATTTCGAAATTTAATTTTCATCTGGAAGTATAAACGTGACACAGGTTAAAACAGTGATATTGGATAAACAAAGAGCAAGGATATTTATAATATTTGGTTCTATAAAATTAAGTATATAGAAAATTAAAAATGTGTTCAAAACATTTGCTCATTTTACCTCCAGGTACTCCTTAATCCTGGTACCAAGCTCTTCCTTGTTTTGTCTGGAGAGGATCTTTGCACTCACTAGCTCGGAAATTCGCTTCATCTTTAAATACATGGCCCAGGCAGTCGTAGCAAAGATCTTGTTGTTAGGCGGACGATTGACGAATAGAGTGCTGAAGAATCTGATGATGAGATGGTTGCATCCGTGATTTCCGGGCAGCTGAGTGAAGTTGGGCTTGGGAGTTAAAATGTCGTACCAGCCTTGACGATCATCTCCGGTCAACTCCAATCTTTTCGTCCGGAATTTAGCCTGCAAGTCAGGCCAACTATAACAGCCTTCATTTGACAACGACACCATGATTCTGGCCATATCGGTTCGGAAAATTCCTGAATATAGGTCGTGAGATAGGCAATAAATCAACGACCCTCTCTCCACAACGTGAAAGTTTGGGACTTCATTCCACGGACTTGAAAACTTCAACCCTCGAGAGTATTCATACTCAGACTTAAGCGTTGACCTTGACTCGTCCAAGGTTCCGGCGGCTCTCATCCTTGCTTCATTTCGTTTGCGTCTCCCCAGGTTCAAAAGGTCATCCTCGTATGAATCTGGTGTGCGACGTTGGTCTACTTCGGTTTGAAGGTCGGCAACTTTTTTGCAATTCAGTCTTGTTTTGGTTGTGACGTACGACAACGGATCAAAGTGGGACACCGCAGAGAAAGTGCCGCACATGCCGGACATCGAGGCTCTCTCGAGTCCATCTCCTTGCAAAGCCGCCAATCGGACTGGATACACAATGTTGTTGTACGTAATTCCATTTCTCACGACCTCCTTTACGTCCTCCACCAATGGCTTCATGACTTCTTGGTATGAAGAGGTCTTGAGCGTGCTGTCGTACATGACCTGAAATGATGTTTGAACATTATGCATTGTAATTTTTTCGTGAATTGAAAGTAAGGTGTACACGTTCTCATTTTTAAGTCATTTACAAGAGCAATGAAGAACAGAGGTATTCACCTGCAACAAATGGTAGTCATCTGCCGAGCGTTGCCTTCCCACTGACAGGTTGAGTATTTGCACATAAGTGAGGTGAACCTTGTTACGTCCGGATGTGTGGCCCATCATATCTCGATCAAGGCCATCAGCATATATTATTATCTCTATGACCGAACTTTGGCCCACTGATGCCACAATGTCTGTGTGCCTGTGACCATCTACGTAGGTAGCAAACAGTGGTATGCCAGTTTTCCTGAAATGAAATGAAAAAAGTGCACTTAAGAAATCTCTATTGTATAAATTGCCAAACTTGCACCTATAATGGGAAACAAATTTGTACTTCCATTTCATTTTATTACATTACTATACCTCAGCTTTTGGATGTACTCGAACTCCGGATAATAACCGTCATGCCTGTCAGGGTCCCAGTTGTGCCTTGCAAGTTCCTGTTCAATGATGTCAGCCAGGGGAACCTTGTATATTTCGGACTTCTTAGATGACTGAAGTTGAGGAAAAGACGTCAAGACTTCTGGATGAAGCACTGTTGTGACCGACTCCAATGCCTTTCGACGTCCATATGCTGTTGCAACACCAGTGGACAGGAAATTATTTCTTAACAGATCGTGCTTTCGAAACGTGTCGTCAATGAGGGTGCTGTCATCTGGCAGAAGAAGTTTGAGTTTTTTTGCCAAGTGTTCGCTTGATACAGAGGCAAGCTCAAAGAGGATTGCAATCATTTTGTCAACCTGACTTTCTGGCAAGAGGTCACAAAACTGAGTTTGAAGCCAAAAGGCCAAAAATTTCTTGCCAAAAGCTTGCTCCGTGACGTCGACTCCTTCTCCAGCGGCATCTTCTTCATCAGGGTCGTCAAAGTCCATGTTTTGGTCATCATCGAAGTCTTCAACTTGTTGGGTGAAGGAGGCAATGGCCACCGGCAGAAAGGGCGCGTTGTTGTGAACTTCGAGGTTGTGCCTTTTGTACACCATCCCAAACTTGTACTTAATACTTGCAGATTGGAAAACTGAATTGCAATTGGGATGGGGACATGAGAACCTGTAATTGTCGTTGGCATGTCTTTGCAAATGACTCCTTATATTTGCAGCCATTATTTGCAAACCGCAATCCTTACACAGCACATTGGTTGTGTCTTGAACCCGATGGGTTACCCTAATATGCTCATCCAGAGCCCTTTTTCGGAATCGTTTAGGATAGTCTTCTGGCGGGCAACCCGGACATAAGTAATCTTGCCTAGGACTAGGGTGATGTTCATCAGCATGGTCACGGTACCTTGCAGTAACGGTAAACTTCAGATCCGGACAGAGTGGGCAGTTGAGTAACATTTCTCCCGTGCTACAGTGAAATAAATGTGAATTTCCCTATTACATGTGTTTTACATTAATCAAAACGAATTGCTTCACTTACACAAAAAAATTTTTCGGTTATGACTTTGTAACATCTTAAGATAATCTCAATTATAGAAACCATCAAAACAGCAGAACCAAAACTTCCCAATTAAGCTAGATCTTAATCCTTAATCTAGCAAAACATTCAGCGGCGTTTTCGAGTAACATTGCTCCCGCGCTACAGTTAAAGAAATGAAAATTTACACTATTATATGCTACACCAAAAAAATAGAATAATGAAATAATGAAACAATTTTATTCACTTACAAAATTTATTTTCATTGCTGACATAAGATGGTGTCAAATTTTTACACCATCAAAAGAAAAAATTTCAAACGAAATTGAAAATTTTAAAAGCTAGATCTTAATAAAAATCTAGCAAAACATTTAGCGGCGTTTTCGTCGCCCGTCCGGTCTCCGAAGCTTCATCTTGTCAATTTCGAAGTCGGGCTTGACAGGTTCCTTGTACTCCATTTGAAGCATCTTGAAAAGTTTTTGGGACTCGCAACGGTTTCTGCCAGTGAGCTGCAACTTCCAGAGTCTGTCTTCCATACAGGGAAAGTACTCATCCAAGTATTCCAGGAAGACTACGCTCGAGTGAAAGTTCAGGGGGCTCCACACCAAGAAGGTGTACACAAGATCCATGTGACTGTGCCTGTTAAGGAATACTGCATTTTTACAAAATATTTGAAGCTTAATTAAACTAGCATAAACATTTGCTAATCTAATCTTTAAGTGTCTGCTAGATGTTTTCTCAAAAAAATATGTTGTCCCAAAAATTACAAATTATGAAATGGTTTTATTAAATATTTCACCTTCCATGGTCTCTTTCTTGGTGTCCCCGGAGCTTGCAAAGGCCACACCTTTTGAACATGGCAGGACATGCTCCAACTGCATGGCCAAAAACCCGGCAAAACGGGTAGCCGCATCTGGTCCTTGACTTTTGGAGATCACAAGCACTAGGTATGTGCCCGTAATGCCCGCATGTGCTGCAACGAGTCCCGAGGTTGAAATTTTTCCCCGATGTGCGTGCTGAACTTGGCAACCACAACTTCCATGGCCAGAATTCTTTGGCTGGCAAGGCTCTCCGATGCCCTGTGAGGAGTTCTGGTGGCAGCAGATCAACTGTTTGGAAGGAAAGTAGGTAGTGAAAAACATTTGATAAAAAAACCATAATGCATGGGTTCTACTGAACAGATTTGTTACTTGACTGTGAAAAGAATATGTAACAATATGACTGTAATTAATCAATTACCAGGTAAGGTGTAGTCATCAATGGTGACGTAGAAACCCTGAGCGCATGTCAGCTGCAAAAGACGGTCAGCGTCGTCATGAGGAAGCAGCAGCCGATGCTGCCACAAAAGTCTTGACTCGGTTGAACTGTTGGAGTCGTTCACCCCCGAAAAATCCGAGTTCAGTTGTTCAAGCCTTCGCCAGATAGGTTCACCTGGCTTTTGCAAATAAGGCAGCTCCACGCAACTGTAAAATTTGAAGGAAAATAATAGCATCTTATTGGTTTAAAATTATCAAGTTGTAATTAATAATTTAATAATTGTAATTGTAACTCCAATATATAAAGATTTAACGTACCTAGTTAGAATGTGATGAGCGATGGGAAGAATGTTTTGCGCATCGGAGACATCGAAGGCTTGACAATAATTCTCCACGATCATGCCCAGACCGGCAAATGGAAGGCGGCAATCTTGGCATGCATGGACGAGTGCATCGGGAGTTAAGGGCTTGGGCGAGTCGAAGTCCAATTTTTTTGGTTTCCTCCTTGGGTCAAAGAACGGGATGGATGTCTCGTACATTAATTGGGCCAAAAACTTCCCACCCGACTTGTTCCCATCGCCCCCCTCTGCGCCCAAGAAGATGCGATTGAGGTAGATGGAGTCCACTTCGCCATTAACCTCAAATGCCTGAAAATAAGATTAAATAATTAAGATTGGCTATAGTATTGTTATGATCTTAATTGAAGTAATGCACCGTCAAGAAATTTAAGACTACTTTAGACTTTTTTAAGACTAAATTTCTTTTATAGGATTGGCTCCAGGAGGTATTGGCTCTTATCGACCCACTCAGTAAGCTAGGCCATCTTGAAATATTAGCTGATTTTTATTCAAGTTCATGCCTTTCTATTAGCTTACGGAGTGGAGCGATAAGAGCCAATACCTCCTGTTCAGCTGCAGTTCTCCTTGCATTGATATAACATGAAATTTTGAAAGATACAGAAGATTGACTACCTGATGAAGCATGACCTTGTCTGCAAAAGCGGAACACTGCAGCATGATGATACAGGGGTTCTTGGCAAGGTCACGAATCGCGTTAGGTACCGAAGTGGGCGAGTGGAATACGAACACGCTACCGCTGGTGCATCCAAACTGTAATGTTAAAAAGTTAAGGTTACTAACCAAATCCTACTTATATAATAAAAGTGTAGTTTTCTATGAAAATGATATTTAAGATTCGTAAGAAATTTATAATTTAATGCCGTAAAATCTTTGGAGTTTTAAAACTTAAGTATATACCTGCACCATCGGTGGATACTCTTGTCGCTCTGTGTCGAACGTCATCATCCCATCGCGATTTACGTAGAACAAGAAGTCTTGAAGAAAGCTGTCATTCTCTTCAACTGCTTGCCCTGGTAGAACTTCACGAACTGTCTTGTAGATGGACTTGTTATGAACTTGTGTGAGATTGGTGCGGTAGGGTGAGTGTTCGTTCTTCCACAAGCTTCGGAACTCGCATCTTGAGAGGAAACCTCCTTGATGAAAATCAAGTTTCCTGACCGTCTGGAAAAAAGTTCGTATATAAATACTTCAGTAATGCAAATATTTACTCGACAAATAAAAAATTACTAACAGATAGATAAACACTTCTGTTCTAGTTAAATAATTAAGGACTCACAGCATATCCGACCATCCGGGCTTCTTTCTTGTGGTCCTTTCCCCGGACACGGTTCTGCACTGCATCATCACGGCGTTGATAACGAGCACTGAATCGGTCCTTGTCGTCAGGATGGTCTTTGGCCTGCTTATGTCCGTACCTATGTTATGTGAACAATTTCAAATAATTGATTAAGATGGATAAGTGCCTAATTATATCTAAATCAACTTGTGCTATTCATTATAATAAGGTTCTAATTACAAAACATAAATATTTACCTGGCAACCAAATCGGCATGAATTACAGCATTCCGACGAACAAAAGCCTTCTTGTCCTTA
>Ga0007866_1000569_pt1 | contig 10776 bp, 6 predicted proteins | sample CryBogCBH18Jul07_FD_71223 | JGI IMG/M metagenome (GOLD analysis project Ga0007866, IMG submission 71223) | Freshwater microbial communities from Crystal Bog, Wisconsin, USA - CBH18Jul07 | ecosystem: Environmental > Aquatic > Freshwater > Lake | place: Crystal Bog, Wisconsin, USA | collected... | reverse complement strand
TACTGTATCATTTTTATGTTCAGTAGCATTAACATCACTAAACTATTATCCTGAATACCTATATCTAAGCCTTGTAACTAATCTGCTTTGGCTAGTGACAGGCGTAATTTGGCGTAAATGGTCTCTAATTATTGTTGAAACTATTGTTTGTATTATGTATGCTATAGGAATAGTCAAATATTGGATTAGCTAATGAAACGCATTTGGCGACTTTGGGCTAAAGCATTAGGCGAGAAAACAGGCAAAACGGACGAGGAATCGGATCGAATTGCTTGCATTCGTACCTTAATTGTGTTATCATATATACTTACAAACACTTTTATAATCTTAGGCGTCATAAGGCATTGGTAATGGGAAAAATAGGCTTTGCGTGTAAATGGATCGACCACGCCGATCAAATCAACGGCATTAAACCTAAGGACGATTGTAAGCAATACAACACCGGTACAACTACTGTTCGCTGGTTAAATAATCAATCAAGAGATGTCGCGGAGCAAAAGTTATGGGACCTAATGGTAGGCAATATCGAATCAACAAGGCGGTTGGTTGAACGTGTCAGCACACTTGAGCCTAGTCTTAGGATGGTTCGGATTAGTAGTGACATCCTGCCTGTTTATACTCACGCTGACTTTGCTGATTATTGGCGCCAATCTAGTGTTGTTTCATACTGCGAAAAAGAGTTTGCACGAGTGGGTGATATTGCTCGCAATAGCGGTGTTCGCTTGTCTATGCATCCTGGGCAGTTCACTGTCTTGGCAAGCGATAACCCAGGGATTGTCGAACGTTCAATTGCAGAGTTTGAATACCATACCGACATGGCACGATGGATGGGCTACGGACAAAAGTTCCAGGACTTCAAAATTAACGTACACATCAGCGGTAAACAAGGCCCAGAAGGTATTAGGCGTGCCTATAAGCGACTGAGCCCAGAGGCTCGTAACTGTATTACTATAGAAAACGAAGAAAATTCATGGGGTTTAGATGACTGTCTTACTATTAGCGATATCATTCCTATTGTGCTTGACGTACACCATCACTGGATACGTGAAGGGGAATACATCAGTCCGGACGATAGTCGTGTTAAGCGTGTCGTGGACAGTTGGCGCGGTGTGCGCCCTACTATGCATTATTCAGTATCTCGTGAAGATGTACTCGTGGGTCATGACACTAATGTAGCACCTGATCATAAACTGTTGCTTGCACAGGGCTATAAGAAACAAAAAATGCGAGCACACTCCGACTTTTATTGGAACAATGAAACAAACAAATGGGTAATAACATTCCTGGAAAAGTTCGACATAATGTGCGAAAGCAAGGGCAAAAACCTCGCCAGCACAATGCTCAACGAACTCCGCAAAAGCTCTCAAGAGAGCAATTAATCTTTAGAATAGAAACACTAAGAGAAGAGCTAGAAGAAAATCCTAACCTCGACGAAAAACGAAGGGTTAGGATTCAAGAAGATATGGCTAGTTACGCTAGCCAATTAGCTAAATTTTAATTATTCAGCTTTAGGTTTTTTAGGAGCACGTGACTTTTTAGGAGCCGCTGTCTTCTTAGCCGCCGTCTTTTTAGCTGGCGCAATAGATTCTATCACCGCCTGACTAGCTTGTTCTGCAACTGGGCTAGGTGCTGGTGTTTCCACTTTATATGGAACTTCTGCTACCGGTTCTTCTTTCTTTTTAATGCCAAATAGTTTTTTAATGTGATGTAACATAGTTAAATCTCCTGTTGAATATTTAGCTCGATAAATACATTATGTACAACTTTATTAAGTATGTGACCCTAAACGAAGGGCATAGTCCAAAAACCCTAACTCAAACAGAACTAGACTATCGAAAGGATAGTTTAGACCCTGCTATGAGTGAAGATACTATGAAGTATCATTACGGCAAACTATATAAGGGTTATGTGGAACGCTATAATAACGGAGAGGGCGATGCAGACTTTAACGAAGCTGGAGCATTTTTGCACAGCATATATTTTACCCAATTTCAACCTTATTCATCAGGCAACAATCCTAGCGGTCTTAGTCTAGAGTTTATTGAAAAGCATTTTAAAACTTTAGATTCATTCAAGGACAAGTTTCAAAAAGAGGCTATGGGTATACAGGGCAGTGGATGGGTATACTTGGCCAGAGATGGCAGTATCAAAACTATTAAAAATCATCAGATCAAACACGACATTGTCTTGTTGATTGACTGGTGGGAACATGCCTGGGCTTTAGACTATCAAAGCGAAAAGAAAAAGTACTTGGAAAATCAATGGAAAATTATAGACTGGACTGTTATTAATGGTCGTGTTCCTATAACTGGCTAATTGGTTTAAGACTGCTTACGGGCATATCCCACACTTTGCGAGCTTCAACGCCTTTTTCCTGAGCAAACTTTTTAGCATCGCACTCTCCGCATACGTGGTATACTGCGTTGGTTAAACGCTTAGGGTCCATGTTGCCTTTATCTCGATTAAAAGTTTCACCACAACAATCGCACCTCATGACTAGCACAGTCTTTTTACGACTATAAGTGTGCGTCTTTCCCTTCTTGCTGACCCGCACATAGTGGTTTTCTCTAAATTCAGTACCTAAGAACATAATACTATTTACATTAAGATTATAAAATGGGTTTGATAAATATCATATCGAGGGCTACTATGATCACTATATCACCATCAGCAAAAGTAAAAATCCAAGATTTGCTCGCAGAAGAAAACGATCCCAACTTATCATTACGCACATTTGTACAAGGCGGAGGCTGTAGCGGTTTTAGCTACGGATTTACCTTTGATTCGGAAAAGAACGAAGACGACTTTGAAGTAGAGTGCGGTGCATGGAAATTACTAGTCGACAGTATGAGTATGCAATATCTTCAAGGTGCTGAAATAGATTATAAAGAAGAGCTAATGGGTAGCAGTTTCACAATTAAGAATCCAAACGCAGTTACAACTTGCGGTTGCGGATCAAGTTTCGGAGTTTAATAAAAAATGTCACAACAAACAATTGATATTGGTATACAAGGTAATGACGGCACCGGCGATAGTATCCGCGATTCGTTTAGAAAAGTTAATGAAAACTTTACAGAAATATATGCTATTTTTGGCGCTGGCGGCACTATTCCGTTTACAGCACTTAGCGATGCTCCTAGCTCTTATACCGCAGGACAGATTTTTTATACTCAAAATGTAAACGGAACTCCTAAGATTACAGCTAGAACTATTACTGGTACAACCGGTGTTAGTATCGATGCTACTACAGATCCTACGCAATTACGAATTGTTGGACAATTATCAAACTTATCAAACGATAGTCAGCCACGTTTGACACATGCTATGGACGCAAACTTCCTAGCGATTGGTAATATTCCAGATCCTAGCGATGCTCTAGTAACTGCATTTAACAGAAATTTCCAAGGTATTTCTACTACAACTATTAATCAATTACCAATTAGCAAAGGCTATGCAGATGCGCACTACTTGGCGGCTACCAACGGAACTAACGTAAGTGGTCCGGTTCGTGTACGTAATGAACCGGTCAGCCCTCCAATTAGTGATCCAGATTATGATTCAACTCTGAGCGGTAATTACATAGCTACTGAAGCTGTACAACGTAGACATGTCACATTGCGTGACGGCGATACTATGACTGGAGCACTGACACTAAGCGATCACCCAGGTGCGCTAGCAGGGTCAGGAACTCCAAATAGTTCAGACGATAAGCAAGCGGCTACCAAGTACTATGTAGATAACAAAACATTTGCATCAGGTATTAACTTGTATGTTAGTACCACATCAGGTGATGACACACAACTAAAAACTCCAGCAGGAAGCGAAGGACGTTTTTGGAACTATGCATATAAAACAATCGGCGCGGCCGCACTTCAAGCTCAGAATTTAATTAGTTTAGCTAGTCTAGAACCTGGTCCATATCGTCAACGTATTGCATATACTATTAGTCCTAACCAATATTTTAGTACAATTAGTAATGTAAGTTTATCAGGTGGAAATAACACTGTCCAAGGTTATTTAGATGCCGCATATTTGTTAGAAACAAATAAAACATTTATTCAAACAGAAACTATTGCCTACATTAACAACAAATATGTTAATGCATTTAGCTACGATCAGTCTAAATGTCAGCGTGATGTGCAATTAATTCTTAAGGCTACTAGCGAAGACTTGGTACTAAGCACAAACTTCAATAGCTTACAAGCTGGTACAGCATACTTTGATTCACAATCTGCTAACGTAATTAACAACCAACTAGTTCAAACTATTGACGGTATTAATCAAGCATTGAATCAAGTTTTGAGTTTTGCCTATAACAGTACTAATTTAACTGCTTACCTAACACAGGTATTTAATGCTCTTAATATAGACATGTTATATGGCAGTAACTATCAAAGTATCATTGCAGGACAATACTATTCTTATGCCAACACAGGTGTTACTGCATCTGAAATGGTATCTGCTCTAAATTATTTAAACACTCAACTTAACCTTGTATCAAATGTATCAGGTAATAACACTATTCAAACATTATTTTTGAATAACATCAATACTATTATTACAATCATTCAAGGTGGAGTAACTCCAGCAGTAGTACTTCCAAGATTAAACGGAACTACTTCTTCTAATGCTACATTTGTATCTTCAACAGGCGCCACTTCTGCTACTACATTGTTATTGAATAATATCAGTTTCATGGAGGCAGAAATCATTGCCTACTTAGGTGCGCAATATCCAACATTATCCTATAACAAAGTAACTTGCAAACGTGACGTAGGATACATTGTTCAGGCTATTGCCTATGACCAATTGTATGGCGGCAATAGTAGTACCATTTATGCTGGACAGCGTTACTGGTACAATAGCACTCAACAGATCGCATCTACTGAAGTAACTGCTACTGCCGCGGCCATGACCTATCTTGGCGTACTAATGCAAGCAGTTATTACAAATCAAAGTCCTGCTCAAGTTTATCAAACTGCTGTAATCCAATATGAGAACCAAAGTTACTCAGGCGGTGCCGCACAGTCTAATACAATCGCTAATTTGATTTCAATCATTAGCGGAACTATCGTAAATGTTACTGCAACTGCAAGTAATAATTCTTATATTACTGCTACCAGCACTACAGCACTTAGTGTTGGTATGCCAATTACATTTGCCAGTGTTTCAACAATTACACTAAGCGGTTATGTATCAACAGCAGGTACTGGTCCTTATACTGTAACATTTGCAATTCCGACACAAACAACTGCTCCTACTACAGGTATTTCATACACTGTTGCTGGTAACAGTAATACTGGTTACAACGGTGTGTTTACTTGTACATCAAGTACAACTACAACTATTACACTAAGTTATGGAAATAGTAATCCAGGTTCTTACGGATCAGGTACTACCACTGTAGTTCCATTCTTAGGAAACATTACCGCAGGTCAAACATACTATGTAAACAGCATAGTTAACGGAACAATATTCACAATTAGTTCTACTCCTACTGGAAATAGTATATCACTAGCGAACGCGGCATTGTCAATTACTGCTAGCTATGCTGGTTTAATTTCAGCTAACACACCACCAAGCATAGTGTACACTACTTTAACCAATGCCGCGGCTGTTCGTTATAGTGCTTATAACGCTGTTGTTGCAGTGAGAGACGGTAGCACTGGTATTATAAACCTAACAAATAATTATCTATCTACTACCTATCCGTATATCAACAGTACTGCGGCTCCAGGCGCTGTTACAAAGATTACAAATAATTTTGGAGTGGTTACAAATGTACTATCAGGAGGTCTAGCAAATAGACCAACCTTTACATTTACTGCACCAAGCTCACTAGCGGCCAACATTGCCAATGCGGCTACTTTAATTACTAAAAACTATGTGTTTGTACAAGCAGAAATTTTAGGCTGGATTTATAATCTATCACCTGCATTTAATTACGTAGCATCAAATGGTGCTCAGTTGTTTGCAAAAGATATTCAATTATTAATGGAAGCTACTGCATACGATTTAGTATACGGCGGAAATAGCGGAGCATATACTGCTTCTACACAATTCTGGTATACTAATAGTTCTAACGTAGTAGTAAGCACTATTGATCCTAGCGAAACAAATATTAAAAATCAGGCACTTGCCTATGTACAAACTCTAGTAGGTAACGTTGCTACTAACACAAGCCCAGGTAGTAGTTATCAACAATACATTACAAACTATGTAACATTCAGTAGCAAGACAGGCACTGGACCGTATCTAGTTACATTAAACTTAGCTACTACTAGAGTTATTCCAATTCCTGTTGGTACACTTGTAACACTACAAGGACAATCAACCACCGGCTATAATGTTACAGAATCTGTTGTATCTAGTACAGCAACAAGTATAACATTGAGCTACCCAAGCGATCCAGGTGTATGGAGTACTGTAACCCCAACTAGTTTTGTAATTGCGCAATTTATCGATACTATTGATTATCCAACTACTGATGCATCTGGTCTTAACACAACTGTAAGCGGTTTAGTCAATGCCGAATGGACTTTAATTACTAGTGTTATTGCAACTAATGCGTCACAAACTGTCACTTATCCAGATTTAACCAATAGTGTTTATGCACCAAGCGGTTATGTAGCTGTAAGAAACGTTATCAATAACAATGCGACTACTATTGCACAAGCTGTTACTGCATATCTAAACGCTACTTACACAGGTGGATTTAGTTATAACCAAGCTACATGTTATCGAGATGTTGGCTATGTAGTTGACGCTATGGTCATCGACCTTATCACTGGCGGTACTTATCAAAGTATCAATGCAGGTAAGAGTTACTACAAAAACTCTAGTGCTAAATCAATTGCAATTGGTACACAAAACAAAGAAACGATTGATGGATTAGTTTTTGCAGAATTGTTAATGCAACAGGTTTTAAATCAAACTACTGCTAACCGTTATCAAACATTAGTAACACAAACTGCTTTTAATAGTAATAAAAATGCAAATAGCGGTTATAGTGCAAGTGCAAGTTATGTAAGCATATCAGGTAAAACTTTAACCGTAGGTACAATTACTGGCACTGTACGTGTTGGCATGATTGTAACTGGTACTGGATTCACTGGCGGGCAAACTGTTACTGCCGTTAATGGAACAACCATTACACTAAGTGCTACTAGTAACTCAACACCAAGCGGCACTATAACATTTACATTAACTGCTTACACCACATTCACTAACAATTATAATACTATGTTAGGAATTATACGTGGCGGAGTGAGTGCGGCTCCTACTCCAAGCTACGGTACTGGTGTATACAGTATTTCATTTACTAACGGTGGCAATGGCAACGTTGACCAAGGTGTTACAGGCGATATTAAAATCTTAGCTGGTAAAATCTTACGAGGTATTAATAGTGGTGTAACTGGTTCTATTATTAGTTACACACAAGGTGGCACAGCAAGTAGTGATACAGTTACACTTGTACAGACTAATACTGGTTTCTGGCAAATTATTCAAACAACTGCCACTGGTACAAGCGGTCAAAATACTATTACTGTGGCATCGGCTACAGGAACAACTATTGGTACTGGTTTAACAACTATTCAAGTTGGCATGGGTGCAACAGGTGTAGGCATTCCAGCAGGTACAACTGTTACAGGAGTTAATGGAACAACTATTACACTAAGTGCATCGTTGTCTTCTAATCTAAGTTCAACTAGTGTAACATTTGCTGAACAATTAGAATATGCAGAAAGTGTTGGACAACAACAAATTACAATTCAAGTTGAAGCTGGTATTTACTACGAAGACTATCCAATCAAAGTTCCTGCTAACGTATCTATCCGCGGAGATGAATTCCGTAGAACTATTGTACGTCCATTAGATCGCGTATCACAATCACCATGGCGTGGCATATTCTTCTATCGTGACAGTATTATTGACGGATTACAAATCGGTCCTATCAATAATGGTGCAGGTGCAACTGACTACTCTCCTACTGTGGCTATTACTAGTTTTGCAAGTAAAACACAAAGTGGATCAAATTATCTAGTTACATTTAATATTCCAAGTTCTTATGGAGCACCAAGCACAACTAATACCTATACTATTAGTGGCAATACGAATATTTCTTATAACGGTACATTCGCTTGCAGTTCAAGTACTTCTGGAACTATCACTTTGACATATCCAAGTGATCCAGGTGTCTATGGAACTGCAACTGTAACTTATATTAACAACCTAGTCAGTGCTTCTCTAAGCGGTAGTTCTGGTGCAATTACTATTACATTCAATGGTAACACACAAGCTAGTGTAAGTTGGTTAGGCTATGTATTCCAATCAAATGCAGTTGATCAATATGGCAAACCAGGCCAAGCTGTTGTTAACAGCGTGTCAGGTAACTTCCTAAATGCTACAGTTATCTATCCGTTTGCTGTGCCTGGCACATTAACCATTACTGGATTGTCAGGAAGTTTCCAACAGGGCGAAACTATTACCCAAGCAAGTACAGGTGCTGTTGGTATAATTACAGGCATCTTAAGTGGAAGTATTACCTATACTCCTACTACTGGTACTTTTGTTATTGCTAATACAGTTGTTGGTAATACCAGCGGTGCAACTGCAACTATTACCGCAGTAGCATTGTCAAGCATCGCGGCTGGACAATGGCACCTTTATACTACTAACAACTATGGACGTCATTATTTGACTAATCCAATTTTACCAGAAAGTGCAACTAACCCAGCAAAGAACAACAAAGAAATAGATATGTTCTTGTGTAACGATGCTGTTCGTATTAGTAACCTAACTGGACAAGGACATGGCGGTTTCATGATGGTACTTGACCCAGAAGGTCAGATCAAATCTAAATCTCCTTACGGACAAGTTTGTACCAGTTTCTCTCGCAGTTTAAACAAACAAACATTTGCTGGTGGTCAGTTTATTGACGGATTTACAGGACGTTTATTTGGTACAATTACATACGCAAGTGCTGACGGTTTCACTATAACTGCAACTGGTGGTATTAACAGCGGTTTAGATATTCGTGCTCCGCAAGCTCCTTGTGCATTCTATGTAACTGGTAACCGTTATCAAATTAATGCCATTACCAACTATACACAAATTTTTGATTCTAATAATAATGTTATAGGCGGAAGTGCTACATTCTCAATGAGTGCGGCTACACCTTGGAATGGTGGAACCGGCCAAGCCATTAATATTGAAATGGGCGGTAACAAGTCAATGCTTGCTAACGACTACGCTCAAGTTAACGATTTAGGTTATGCTATTCTAGCTACCAACGGTGGTATTACAGAACAAGTTTCAACATTTACCTACTACTGCTGGACAAGTTTCTGGGCGTTAAACGGTGGACAAATTCGTTCTATCGGTAGTTCAAGCGCACACGGTACATACGCTTTACGTGCTACTGGATATGACGTAACCGAATTACCAAATGCTGTTAACTTATCTAACAACTTGGCGCAGACTGCTCGCATTTTCAATCCGCCAACATTGCCACAAAGTCAAACAAGTAACCAGTTCTATAACAACATGAACACCAATAGTACTGCTGTGTACATTATTGGTTACGACTACTATCCAACTAACATTAGTGAACTAGAAATCGATCACTCTATCGCTGGTAAAGGCGTTGTAAGATATCAAGTTAACAGTATTAGCCATACAACTGTATACGTTCCAATTAGTCAAGTTGGTACAGGTTACGCAGTTAACTATGTTACCTATACATCAAACAATGGAACTACTCTGGTTGTTTCAAGCACAGCGGGAGTTGTAGTAGGTATGACTGTGCGCGGTACAGGATACAGCCTAGGGCAAAAAGTTGTTACGATACTAGCTGACGGTGTATCTTTAATATTGAACGCAGGCGCAGACAGCACACCTAGCGGTTCTTTATACATTGGTGATATCGCTACTATCTCAGGTGCAAGCCTAGGTGGAAAAGACGGTACATTTACAGCAAACACTATTAATGCTAGTAACGTAATCACTAGCGTAAGTACTCTAACTGCTGTTACTCCAAGTAGTGCAATTTTAATTATTCCGTTTGGAACTACTGGATACAACACTAAAACAGGTACTGGTCCATACTTAGTTACATTCACTATTCCTACACAGGCTTCGAGTCCAACACCATCGGCTGGCTGGACCATATATGGTTCAACCAATACTAGCTACAACGGTAGTGTTACTGTAACTGGTAGTACTGTAAATTCAATCACAGTACAATATGCTAGCGATCCAGGTGTGTTTAGTCAAACAACAAGTGTTGTTATTATGCCTCCAGGATTAACAGTAAGTGGTAACAGTAAATCAGGAAGTGCTCCAAACGTACTAGTAACACTTACTATTCCAACACAAACAGTTGCTCCATTAGTTGGCGGTTACTATACTGTTGCTGGTAACAGCAATGCAAATTACAATGGTTTATTAATTTCTACAGCAAGTACAACAACCAGTGTTACTCTACGTTATGTAACAGATCCGGGTGTTTATGGATCAGGAACTACCACTGTAACATTTATGGGTTCAACTATTGCTGGTCCAAATATTCCATTTGGAACTACAGCACTGGCAACTTATACTAATAACCAAATTATTCTAAGTGCAGTAGCTACTGGAACAAGTAGTGGTAGCGTGTACACAACTAATTCAGGTAATGATATTACTATCTATATACAAACATTGACTAACACTGGTATTAGTACGTTTGCCTATAGCGGTAATGCCGTAACTGGTGGTAATGGATCCTATACCAAC
>Ga0007866_1000561_pt1 | contig 10837 bp, 10 predicted proteins | sample CryBogCBH18Jul07_FD_71223 | JGI IMG/M metagenome (GOLD analysis project Ga0007866, IMG submission 71223) | Freshwater microbial communities from Crystal Bog, Wisconsin, USA - CBH18Jul07 | ecosystem: Environmental > Aquatic > Freshwater > Lake | place: Crystal Bog, Wisconsin, USA | collected... | reverse complement strand
ATAATGACCAACTGGGCAATGCGATCGCCCACGGAAACCTGAAAATCCTCGCGGGGATCCGTATTAATCAACGCGACCATGATCTCGCCGCGATACCCCGCATCAATGAGCCCGGGCGCGTTGATCACGGTCACCCCATGGCGTAGAGCGTTGCCGCTTCGCGGCAACACCAATCCGGCGAAACCGTCGGGAATAGCGAAAGCCCACCCGGTGTGGATGAGCGCGCGGCCCCCACCGTGACCGATGGTCATGTCCTCGACAGACACCAGGTCGGCCCCGGCGTCATTGGCGTGCGCGTAGGCGGGCATCACGGCCAATGGGTGTAAGCGGGTGACCTCAAGGTTCATCGTCTGAAGGCTAGTGCCATGAACCTCCAGTCGTCATGGCCTCAGTAGTCTCGCGTCGTGCTGGTGTGGATGGATTTAGAAATGACGGGCCTCGAGCCGGAGCGTCACGTAATCGTGGAGATTGCGACCCTGGTGACCACTGACGATCTCGAGATCGTGGCCGCCGGACCCGATCTGGTCATTCATGCCAGCCCTGACGAGCTCGCCGAGATGGGCGACTTCGTGACTCAAATGCACACCTCGTCAGGCTTACTTCCGCAGATCGCCGCCTCCACGATTTCCGTGCGTGACGCCGAACTCGCCACTCTCGCATTTCTGAAAGAGCACGTTCCCGCGGGGAAGATCCCACTGGCCGGAAATTCCATCGGCACCGATCGCCGCTTCTTGCAGCAATACATGCCCGAGCTGGAAGCCTTTTTCCACTATCGAAACGTGGACGTCTCGACCATTAAGGAATTGGGTCAGCGCTGGTTCCCTGTGGCCATGACGCAGCGTCCCGACAAGGCCACCACTCACCGCGCCCTCGATGACATTCGCGAATCCATTGCGGAACTGGCCTTTTACCGATCTCAACTATTCCGCGACAACGACGTCAACCCTTAGGAGAGCTATGAGCACTGCCCTCGGCATCAACGAGGCCACCACGGCCATGACCGCGCCCGGCCAAATATTCGAAATGGACACGGTGGACATTCGCGGCGTCGCGACGCGCGTCTGGAAGCATGCGCCGGCCACCTTGCGCAGCGTGCTCGACCTCTCGCTCAATCACGCCGCGAAAGATTTCCTCGTGTACGAAGATGAGCGCTACACCTTCGAGCGTCACTACCGCTATGCCGCCACCTTTGCGCACCGCTTGCTCGAGATGGGTATCGAGAAGGGTGACCGTGTCGCCATTGTGTCGAGAAACCTCCCCGAGTGGCCGATGGCCTTCTTCGCCACGGTGGGCCTCGGTGCCATCTCGGTCCCGCTGAACGCATGGTGGACGGGCGACGAGCTCGAATACGGTCTGAGCGACTCGGGTGCTCGGATGGTGATCGTCGACAGCGCACGACTCGAGCGACTTCGCCCCCACCTCGACCGATTGGAATTCTTGACCGACGTTATTGTCGTGAGCGAAGACCGTTCGGTGGCCCCCGACCTCGGCGAACCCCACCCGCGCGTACGTATTCGCAGTTTCCAGGACGTTCTGGGCGACGTGGCCGATGACGTCACCTTCCCCGACGCCACTATCGCGTCCGATGACGACGCCACCATCTTTTACACCTCGGGTACAACCGGACGTCCCAAGGGCGCGGTCGGGTCACACCGAAACGCCATCAGCAACTTGATGAACCTCTTCTTCGTTGGCCAGCGCGCCACCATGCGCTTCGGCGGTGGCAATGTCGACGCTGATGGCCAGTCAATTCAGAACTCTTACCTCCTCAACGTGCCCCTCTTTCACGCCACGGGCTGCCTAGCGATTTTGATCGTGAACGCCGCGTCGGGCGGCAAGTTGGTGATGATGCACCACTTCGACGCTCGCGCGGCCTTGGGGCTCATCGAGTCCGAGAAGATCACGACCTTCGGTGGCGTTCCCACTATCGCGATGCAAGTGATTGATCACCCGGATTTTGCGAGCTTTGACACGAGTTCGGTCCGCTCCGTCTCCTACGGTGGTGCGCCGTCGCCGCCCGACCTGGTCCGACGGATTCGCGACGCCTTCCCGCTGGCCCAACCTGGCAACGGATACGGCATGACGGAAACCTCAGCCGCCGTGGCCCTCAACAGCGGCCCGGACTACATCGCAAAGCCGACCAGCTGCGGTCAGCCCATGCCCGTGTCGGACATGGCCATCGTCCCCGAGGACTTTGCCGGCGACGAGCCCACCAGCGACCTGCCGTCGGGCCCCGACGTCGTGGGCGAGCTGTGGGTGAAGGGACCCACGGTGGTTCGGGGTTACTGGAATAAGCCCGAAGCCACCGCAGCCACCTTCACCAAGGGCTGGATTCGCACGGGTGACGTCGCGCGCATTGACGACGACGGCTTCGTTCACATTGTCGACCGCGCCAAGGACATGATCATTCGTGGCGGCGAGAACGTGTACTGCGTCGAAGTGGAAGCAGCCATTTTCGAGCACCCCAACGTGTCCGACTGCGCGGTGATCGGCGTCCCACACCCCGTTCTCGGCGAGGAAGTCGGCGTGGTGGTGGTCTTACGCCACCCCAGCGCGACCACCGTGACCGACATCATCGAGCACGCACGTGCCCGACTGGCGCACTACGCGGTCCCGACACACGTCTACGTTCGCAGCGAGCCACTCCCCCGCAATCCTCAGGGGAAAGTCCTCAAACGACAGTTACGCGATGAGGTCGTTGCCTCGTCCTAGCGCCACTGTCGTGCGGCGAGCCGCATGATGGCCCACTTCGCCTTTTGAGCACGAGACAAGGAGAGCATCTGACCGTCTCGACGTCGCCATAGGTCATCGGCGAGAATCTGGTCACGAGCGGCAATCGTCGCCAGGACTTCTGCTTCCGCTTCCCAGTAGCGCGGGTACATCGAATACGCACTGCCGCCATCGGTAATGCGATGAGCGGGCCGATCCAAGTTGATGGTCTCCACCGCCATGTAGAAGCCACGCATGTCACCCTCGATGCGCCACGGCTTGGGGGCACCGGCGTAATGCCATACCTTCTCATTGCCGATCATCGGGTCCGAGATAATGCGATTGAACTCGCCGGGGAAAAACGCCATCTGACCCGCGAGGAGATAATTCAACACGTCCTGATCGACGATGGTGAAGCCGTAGTTGGCTTCGTCGCGTACCAGTTGCGGCCACTGCGTCGGATAGTCCGTCGCTTGCCAGCGAGACGGGCGCACGTACAAGATCCCCGAGTTGAAGTACTGGTCACCCGCGGCCGTAAAAGCCGCGTTGTTACCACGCGCGCGCAAGATGTCAATCATCTGCTGACGGTCACGCACCGCGACCGCAATCTTGGAATCATCCGCCAACGCCGCGGCGCCACGATCAAAGAGCTCGCACCAGCCCGGGCGGATGATGAGATCAGAGTCCAGCCAGAGAAAGTCATCGGTCAGCTCATCCATCATTCGCAAGCGGGCGTACACCGTGGCGTTCCACTGGTTACGCGAATATTCACCCACGGGAACTTCGAAGTCTTGGATTTCCAGATTGACGTCCAAGGCGGCCGCGATACGTCGCGCCTCGGATTTACCCTCTTGCGTCAATAGCCCGTTGGCATTAGCGACGAAACAGCGAAAGTCACGGTCGGCATGTTTCTTCGCGGTGGCGATGGTCATGGCCCACGGCCACAAGTAACGATCGTCGAAGCACATCGTGACGGTGGGCAAGGAAGCGGGTGTTTGACTCACCCGTCAAGAGTACCGAGCCTCGAGCCGGCTTCTGGCAAACTCACAGGCATGCCTGAACCGCGTCCCGTTGTTGCCGCCTTTGACCTGGACGGAACCCTCACCGAGGGAGGATCGGTCGTTAAGTGGCTGCGACACGTGGGTCGTCGCGCTTCCGTGACGCCCGCCATGATGCATCACGCTCCTGAACTCCTGTGGGGAGCCCTTCGCAGCGGAACCAGCGCGGATGACGCCAAAGAGAAATTGTTCAGGGATGTCCTCAAGGGTCAGTCCTTGGAGCATGTCACCGCCGCTTCCGCCGACTTTGCACGCCATCACCTCACGACCGATGCCCGACCTCATGTCGTAGGTCGTTTGACCTGGCACCTCGACCAGGGCCATCACGTGGTCATCGTCTCCGCCTCCCCGGAGATTTACGTGGCGATGATCGCGGAGTCCTTGGGCGCGCACCACGCCATTGGCACTCGCCTCGCCGTTGACCCTCGCGGACAGCTCACGGGTGGTTACCTCGGACGAAATTGCCGCGGTGCCGAAAAGATGCGTCGTCTACAAGAGTGGATTGACGCACAAGGCTTCGCCACGCCACCGGAAATTTTCGCCTACGGAAACTCCCGGGGCGACCGGCGCTTGCTCGCGGGTGCGCACCACCCGTACGACGTGGGCAAATTGGGCCGATTCGGCGCCTTGCGGGCCTATCCGCGATTTAGCTGACGCGAACTCGCGGAGCGAGCTGGATAATTCCTGCGCCGCGCCCGCGATAGGTCACTTCCAACACGGCGGCTTGTTCACGCCACACGAGAGCCTGACTTCCGAAGTCGCTGACAATGCCGACGCTTACCTGGTACGCCCCATCCAGCAACGACATCGACGGCGAGTCCACGTGAATGATGTGCGATCCCGGAGAGAGCGACACCGGGGCAACTTCCCAGTCGGAGCGGACCATGAGCTCGCCTCGCTCGTTGTGCAACTCCATCACGAAATGGCCCTCAATGGGCTCGTTTGCCGTTACCGCCACCGACATTTCCCATGGCTCGCCCGTGGTCGCCGCAAATCGGCCCGAGGCAGTGGTGACCGCATCAATCGTAGCGACAGCTCGACGCGAGGCGTCATCGCCAATAACCAGTGAGGCACCCATGAGGCGCTCGCGAAACACCCGCACCCCATCAGGCGACGGCCCGTCAAAAACCAGTTGTGACCGGTCCAGCACCAAGGCGCGGTCGCAGAGCGTGCGGACTTGGTCAGCATTGTGCGACACGAGCAAAATGGTCCGACCATCGCGCTGGAATTGACGAATCCGATCCATGCACTTGGCCTGGAAGCGCTCGTCGCCCACCGCCAATACTTCGTCGACGACCAATATTTCGGGTTCGACACTCACGGCCACCGAAAAACCCAGACGGACGTACATGCCGGAGGAATAGAACTTGACCGGCGTGTCGATGAATTGCTCGAGCTCGGCGAATCCGACGATGTCGTCGAAAATGGCATCCACGGATTTGGTGGACATGCCGAGCATCGAGGCGGAGAGATAGACGTTGTCGCGACCTGATAGTTCCGGCTGGAAACCCGCGCCCAGTTCGAGAAGGCCAGCGAGCGAACCGCGCACCAAGACTTGACCGGAGGTGGGTCGTAGAACACCACAGATGCACTTCAGCAGCGTGGACTTACCCGACCCATTTCGGCCCAAAATGCCCACGGTTTCGCCGCTGGAAATCTCAAACGAGACGTCGGTAAGAGCCGTGAAATCGGTGGTGACACCTTGCCCCGGTCGCAGCAACTTGTCCTTAAACGAACGATGGCGCTCGCTGTGAAGACGGAAGTTTTTCGAGACGCTGTCGGCCCGCACGACGAAGGTCATAGTTCCTCCGCAAAGTTGCCCTCGAGACGACCGAACACGCTGATGGCACCGAGGAGCCCCGCAATGGACAGGGCGATAACTCCCCCGAGGAGGCCGAGATAGGTCAGTGATGACCAGGTCGGCAGCTCTGCAAATGTGCCATGAGGGGCGACGGTCGACGTGACGAAAGGCTGGGCGTACAGGACGCGCTGAAAGGCCATCACGATGGGCGTCACGGGGTTCAGAAAGAAGATCCAGGTGATGCCGTGACGGTGCAGCATGGGCGACAGCTTTTGCTGGAAGCTATAGACGATGGGCGTGAGCCAGAACCACAACTGAATGCCGATTTCGACAAAGTGCTTCGTGTCACGCATGTACACGTTGACGGCGGACAACAAGATGCCGATGGCCGACGTCAACAAGACGAGGGCCACCACCGCCACCGGCAGCAACCACAGCATCCCCCAGGCCGGTGCGTGGCCCAAAATTGCCATCAAGGCCACGAGAACGCCGAATTGGATAAACAGGTACACCAGCGAGGTGCCCAACGTGGCTAACACCAAAATTTCGCGGGGGAAAGCGACCTTCTTGACGATGCCGGCTTGGTTCACGATCACACTTGTCGCGGTGTTCACCGTCAACGCGAAGAAGTTCCACACCACGAGGCCCGCACCCAGCATGAAGACGTAGTTAGGCACGCCGTTCTTCATGAACACCTGAAAGACCAGGAAGTAGATCGCGAGAACCATGGCGGGATTGACCATCGACCACGCGATTCCGAGCACGGAAGACTTGTACTTAACCTTGATTTCCGAGCGAATCAGATACGACAGCAGTTCGCGGTGATCCCAGATGTGCTGCAGTCGCTGCCCCAAGGTGGGCGACGCCGAGACGACCCGAATGGGCCGCTCTGATGGCGGCACAGCGGGAGTGTGATCGGTCACTTAGTTAGCGATGCTCGCCGCGTGAATCGAACGGGAAATGACCTTGTCGATAAAGCCGTACTCGACGGCCTCGTTCGAGGTAAACCAGTGGTCACGGTCCGAGTCCGCCAAGATCTTCTCGAGGGGCTGACCGGTGTGCGTGGCGGTGATTTCCGCCAAGTTGCGGCGCATGAAAATGATCTGCTCCGCCTGGATCGCAATGTCCGAGGCCTGACCTTGGATAGTGCCATTAATGAGGGGTTGGTGCATCAAGATGCGGCTGTTCGGCAGGGCAAAACGTTTGCCCTTGGCGCCGGCCGTCAGCAGGAACTGGCCCATCGAGGCCGCCATACCGAGGCAAATGGTGCTGACGTCGCAGGCGACGTATTGCATGGTGTCGTAAATCGCCATGCCGTCGGTGACCGATCCACCGGGCGAGTTGATGTAGAAGGCAATGTCGGCCGTCGGGTCTTGGGCTTCGAGGAGCAAGAGCTCGGCGCAAATGCGGTTCGAGGAGTCCTGGTCGACCTGCGAACCGAGGAACACGATGCGCTCCCGCAGCAGACGCTGATTGAGGTTCATGCCGGAAAAGTCGAACTGGGGGTCACTGTTCATCACCATCTCAATCTACCGGTCGAATGTGTCGCGTCGGCGAAACGGTGACTCTCCTGCGATAGCCTTGGACTTTCCGCGGGCGTGGCGAAATGGCAGACGCGCTGGGTTTAGGTCCCAGTTTTCGAAAGGAAGTGGAGGTTCAAGTCCTCTCGCCCGCACTCTCACCACTATCCGGGACGCCTTTTTCGTGAGCAAAATCTCTCACCTTCAAGTGCAAAAGTCCCGCAATAGTGCGCCGTCGCAACTGGTGACGTGAGAGTTTTCAATTCACCCCTTGTTTTTTGCACAGGCCCTGGTGTAAAGTTGAACCTTGCTGTACATCGGTGCAAATTGCACTGGAGTTTAGATTCGTCCTCAGGTTGGTCGAGTTTGAACTCATGACCATCAGGAGAATCATGACCACGTCATTTCGTGACTTGGGCGTCCCCACGCCTCTCGTCGAACGCCTTGAAGCCAGCGGCATCAAGTCCCCCTTTCCGATTCAGGAAGCCACGCTGCCTGACGCTCTCGCCGGACGCGACGTCGTCGGCCGCGCCCCGACCGGATCGGGCAAGACGCTCGCCTTCGGTCTGGCGCTGCTCGCTCGCACCGGACGCTCCGAGCCCTACCAGCCCCAGGGCCTGGTGTTGGTGCCGACCCGCGAGCTAGCCGCTCAGGTTCAGCAAGAGCTCGCGACCTTGACCGCTGACCGTGGTCGTCGCATCATCACCATTTACGGTGGCACCTCGTACACCAAGGCGCGCAAGTCCCTGGCCGAAGGCGTCGACATCGTCGTCGCCTGCCCGGGCCGTCTGGAGGACATCTTGCGCCAGGACGAGATCGACTTATCCAATGTCAAGACCGTCGTCGTCGACGAAGCGGACCGTATGGCCGACATGGGCTTCTTGCCCGCCGTCCAGCGCATCATTGCCCTGACCGAGGAAAACCGTCAGGTGATGCTGTTCTCGGCCACCTTCGAAAACGAAGTTCGTTCCTTGGTGAGCCAATTCACCGCCAACCCCATCCGCCACGACGTGGCCTCGGACTCCGAGCCGACTGACGTGGACCACTTCTTCTGGAAGGTGGGCAAGGAAGAGCGAATTTCCAGCGTCGTGGACGTGGTCAAGGAGCACGGCCGCGCCGTGATTTTCTGCCGCACCAAGTTTGGCGTCGACCGTTTGGCCTTTCAGCTGTCCGGCAAGGGTGTCCGTGCGGTTCCGCTGCACGGCGACCGCTCGCAGGCGCAGCGCGAAGCAGCGCTTCGCCAAGTCATCAAGGGTGAGGCCGACGTTCTCGTCGCCACCGACGTGGCCGCTCGCGGTATTCACATCGAAGAACTTCCCTGCGTGATCCACTACGACCCGCCGCAGGTTGCCTCGGACTATGTGCACCGCTCGGGTCGAACTGGCCGTGCCGGTGAGACCGGTGTGGTCATTTCCCTCGTCGCCGCGGACACCGTCGGCAAGATGAAGAAGATCATGCGCGAAGTGGGCCTCCCGCCCATCATCGGTACCCGTGAGGAGGCCGAAGGCCTTCGCCTGCAGCCGAAGCAGGAAGACTCGCGTCCCCTCGTCGGCAAGGCCAACAAGCCCGAGCCGGCCGCGCTGAGCGACCTCGAAGGCCCCTTCTGTTACGACACTCCCCCGGCGGGAGCTCGTCGTGACGGCGACCGACGCGAGCGTTCACCGCGTCGCGATGACTGGACCCCGCGCGATTCGCGTCGTGGCCCTCGTGACGACCGTCGTGGACCTCGCGAAGACCGCCCGTCGTATCGCGATGACCGTCGTCCGGCCCGTGAGGGAGATCGTCCCGCTTTCCGCGATGACCGTCGCCCGGCACGTGAGGGAGATCGTCCCGCTTTCCGCGATGACCGTCGCCCCGCCCGTGAGGGAGAGCGTCCGGCTTTCCGCGACGAGCGCCCGTCGTTCCGTGAGGATCGTCGTCCCGCCCGTGACGGAGATCGTCCCGCTTTCCGTGAGGACCGTCCGTCGTTCCGCGAGGAGCGTCCGGCGTTCCGCGATGACCGTCGTCCCGCCCGCGATGGCGAGCGTCCGCGATTCCGCGACGAGCGCAGTGACTCACGTCCGACCGCCACGGTGACTTTCTTTAACGAGCTCAAGGGTTATGGCTTTGCCACCCGCGAGAGCGGCGAAGAAGTCTTCATCCACTTCTCTCAGGTGATGGGCAACGACGGCCGCGTGCTGTCGAAGGGCCAAACCGTGGCGCTTGACGTCGTGTCGGGTCCCAAGGGTCTCGAAGGGCACAATGTGCGCGTCCAGGGTGGATTTCGCCCCCAGGGTGGTGGCAGTGGAACTGGTCGTCGCCCCGAGGGTGCCGGTCGTCGTCCCGACAGCCGTCGTCCCGGTGCCAGCGACCGCAAGCCCCGTCGCAAGTACTAAGCCACTTTCGTCCGCCCACTACGATCATCGCCATGAGTTCTGAAAAGCCTTTAGTTGAGCCCCACATGGGAGCGGCCCCGGCCGACCTCATCATCGAGGACATCATCGTGGGTGACGGCACCGAAGCGATCGCCGGCACCATGATCGACGTGCACTACGTCGGTGTGTCCGCCTCGAGCGGTGAGCAGTTTGACGCCTCGTGGGACCGCGGTGAACCGCTGTCGTTCCCCTTGGGTGCGGGCTACGTCATTGCGGGCTGGGACCAAGGCGTGCAGGGGATGAAGGTGGGCGGCCGACGTCGCCTCGTCATTCCGGCACACCTCGGATACGGCGATCGCGGTGCTGGTGGCGTTATCGCGCCAGGCGAAACCTTGATTTTTGTCGTGGACCTTCTGAACGTTCGCTAGTTGGCCGGGGGGAGCAAATCCCCCTGGTCCACCAGCGCGCGCTGCAATTCGCCGTAACGATCGCAGCACCACTCCGCCACTTCACGCATTCGCTCATCGGGCTGCGACAAGCCGAGCAAGAACAACTGCTCAGCACTAGATGCCGAGGTCATCGCGCAAATCTGCCAGGTCCGCACTCCCGGATCGCCGTCGAGGGCCCCGATACCGGTGGCGTGGGGTGCCAAGTCCATTTCGATTTCGAGATTACGAACCGCCCGGAGCGCATTTTCCGCAGCGTCGAGCACCCGTGAGTCGACGACACAATCTCGCGTGGGCAGCAACTGAACACGAGCGCGGGGGTAGTCATCGCTGGCCAACCATCCGTCTATCTCGAGTCGCTGTTCGCCACGCACCACGACGAAGGAATGCCCCCCGCTAAGCGAGATTTCCTTTTCAATCGTCACCATGGTGCCGAGAAGTCTCCCCTCCCCCGGGGACTGATGGAGATTCCACACTCCGAAGCGCTTCGTCGTGGCCGACACTTCCGCCAAGAGCGCCATCATTCGCGGATCACTGACGTGAAGAGCCGTGACTTGATAGGGAAAAACCACCTGTGGCGATGGCATCATCGGCAGCACGGGCAGGGAGTTCACCCAGTCAGAATAGGAACGCCCGTGGCGCGGCAAATCGCTCAGCGCGTGGCGAGGGCCACCGCGAGAGCTCGAAATGCGTGCCCACGGTGTGAAAGTTCATTCTTTTCCTCGGGCGAGATTTCTGCCAACGTTCGAGGTGCGACCTCGCTCGGAATGAAGACGGGGTCGTAGCCGAATCCGTTTAAGCCCTTGGGTCCGTGGCCGATATGGCCCGGCATCTCACCTTCCACCACAAACCACGATCCGTCGGGGTAGGCAACAGCGGCCACCGTGATGAAACGCGCACGTCGCTGCTCGTCCGGCACTGACTCCAGCGCGCCCAGCAACTTGTCGAC
>Ga0007866_1000560_pt1 | contig 10870 bp, 11 predicted proteins | sample CryBogCBH18Jul07_FD_71223 | JGI IMG/M metagenome (GOLD analysis project Ga0007866, IMG submission 71223) | Freshwater microbial communities from Crystal Bog, Wisconsin, USA - CBH18Jul07 | ecosystem: Environmental > Aquatic > Freshwater > Lake | place: Crystal Bog, Wisconsin, USA | collected... | reverse complement strand
CTCAGCCGGTGCCAGCTTCGCGAAGAATCCCGCCTATTTCGACCCCGCCAACATCTGCGAGCTCGCCATTGCGGCCGACTGCTCCGCGGTCGCCACCACGTTGGGCGTGCTCGGCACCGTGTCGCGTAAGTACGTACACAAGATTCCTTTCATTGTGAAGATCAACCACAATGACTTCCTGCACTATCCGAACACCTATGACCAGATCATGTTCTCCTCGGTCCGCCAAGCGGCCGATCTCGGCGCCGCCGGCATTGGGGCCACGATCTACTTCGGTTCTCCCGAATCGGACCGTCAGCTGCAAGAAATCGGTGCCGCGTTCGCCGAAGCCCACCGTCTCGGCATGTTTACGGTGCTGTGGACGTACCTGCGAAACCCGGGCTTCAAGGTGGAGGGCGTGGACTACCACACCTCCGCGGACCTCACGGGCCAGGCGAATCACCTCGGCGTCACCATCGAGGCCGACATCATTAAGCAGAAGCAGGCCGAAAACAATGGCGGATACAACGCCGTGAACTTCGGCAAGACCGACAAGTTGGTCTACGACAAGCTCACGACGCCGCACCCCATTGACCTGACTCGTTGGCAAGTGGCGAATTGCTACAGCGGCAAGATTGGCCTGATTAACTCTGGTGGCGAGTCCAAGGGCGCGGGCGACCTCGCCCAGGCCGTTCGCACCGCCGTGATCAACAAGCGTGCCGGCGGACAAGGCCTGATTGTGGGTCGCAAGGCCTTCCAACGTCCGCGTGACGAAGGGGTGCAGTTGATTCACGCGATTCAGGATGTTTTCCTGGACGCGAGCGTCACTGTCGCGTAGGTCTTTCGGCCCCCGCGACAGTCCGAGCGAATTTGCCTCACGCTTCCTAGACTTCGATGTAGAAATCGAGGTTCTATGACTCAGTCCCCATCGCCACTGTCCAGTGTCGTCTTGCGCTTCGCGGGCGACTCCGGTGACGGTATGCAACTCACTGGTGAGCGTTTCACGACGGAGTCAGCCGTCTTCGGCAACGACCTCGCCACCTTGCCCGACTTTCCCGCCGAAATTCGCGCCCCGGCCGGGACCCTCGGGGGAGTCTCCGCCTTTCAGGTTCAGATCTCCGATCATGACATCACCTCCGCGGGCGACACCCCTGACGTTCTCATCGCCATGAACCCCGCGGGTCTACGTGCCAACGTGGGTCAGCTCGAGCGTGGTGCGACCATCATCGTCAACGTGGACGCGTTCGACGAACGAGCGCTGGCGAAGGCGGGATATCTCGAGAACCCCCTGGCCGACGGCAGCTTGTCGGCCTTCAGTGTCTTTGAAGTGCCGATGACGTCACTGACGACCGCGGCGTCAGAAGAGGTGGGGGTGAAACCCCGTGACGCCGAGCGGTCGAAGAACTTCTTTGCCTTGGGCTTGGTGTGCTGGCTCTATTCGCGTCCCATCGAGAACATCACGGCCTGGATCGATAAACGATTCGCCAAGAACGACCTAGTGCGCCAGGCGAACTATCGCGCGTTTCGCGCGGGCTACGACTTCGGTGAAACCTCTGAAGCATTTGCGGTTCGCTACGAAATCGCCCCGGCACCGTTCGCACCGGGGGAGTACGCGAATATCACCGGCAATACCGCACTGGCCTGGGGACTCGTCGCGATTGCTCAGCGTTCGAACTTGCCGCTGTTTTTGGGTTCGTATCCCATTACTCCGGCGTCGGACATCTTGCACGAACTGTCCAAGCACAAGCGCTTCGGCGTGCGCACCTTCCAAGCGGAAGATGAAATCGCGGCGGCCGCCTCGGCTATCGGCGCGGCCTACGCGGGTTCGCTAGCCGTCACGACCACGTCGGGACCAGGCCTGGACCTCAAGAGCGAAGCGATTGGATTGGCCGTCGCTCTGGAGCTGCCCATGATCATCGTGGACGTGCAGCGTGGTGGTCCGTCAACCGGGCTGCCGACCAAGGTGGAGCAGACCGACCTTCTGCACGCGCTGTATGGACGTCACGGTGAGTCACCCGTCCCGGTGCTCGCCCCCGCCACTCCTGGCGATTGTTTCGACACGGCCATCGAAGCGGCCCGCATCGCGGTGAAGTACCGCACGCCGGTCATTGTGCTGAGCGACGCCTACCTGGCGAACGGCACCGAGCCGTGGCCTATCCCCGACCCGCTCAGCATCGATCCCATCGATCCCGACTTTGCCAGTGGCCCTAATGCCACCGACGCGGAGGGTAATCCCACCTTTTGGCCCTACCTGCGACACCCCGAGACTCTTGCTCGACCCTGGGCGGTCCCGGGCGTCGCCGGACTCGAGCACCGCATCGGTGGACTTGAAAAAGCTGACAAGACGGGAGCCGTCGCCTATGACGGGAAGAACCACGAGGTCATGACGCACCTGCGGGCCGACAAGGTGGCGGGCGTGGTGGCCGACATTCCTGATCTGGTGGTCGACGACCCCTCGGGTGCTGCTCGTTTGCTGGTGGTCACCTGGGGTGGCACGTACGGACCGGTCGCGGCGGGAGTACGTCGCGCCCGCGCGCGCTCGGTGAACGTGGCGCACGTGCATCTTCGGCACCTCAACCCTCTCCCCGCCAACTTGGGCGAGATTCTGTCGTCCTATTCGACCGTGATTTCCCCCGAGCTAAACCTCGGCCAGTTGGCCTCGGTACTGCGTTCTCGCTATCTCGTGGATGTGAAGACCGTGTCCAAGGTTCAAGGCGCACCCTTTCGCGCCGCCGAGATTGATGCCGCTATTGAGGAGTACCGATGAGCACGCCCGTTCAACTCACCACCCGCAAGGACTGGGCCAGCGATCAAGAAGTGCGCTGGTGCCCGGGCTGCGGTGACTATTCCATCCTGGCGGCGGTGCAGATGCTGATGCCGGAGCTCAACGTGAATCGTGAGGACACGGTGTTCGTCAGCGGCATCGGCTGCGCGGCACGTTTCCCGTATTACATGAATACCTACGGAGTGCACACCATCCACGGACGTGCCCCCGCGATTGCGACGGGTTTGGCGGTGAGCCGACCCGATCTGCACGTGGTTGTCATCTCCGGTGACGGCGACGCCCTCTCAATTGGCGGCAATCACCTCATCCACGCACTTCGTCGTAACGTGAACATCACCATCTTGCTCTTCAACAACCGCATCTATGGTTTGACCAAGGGTCAGTATTCGCCCACCAGTGAGCGCGGAAAAGTGACCAAGTCCACGCCCGCGGGTTCGCTCGAAGCTCCGTTTGACCCGGTGTCAGTGGCACTGGGTGCCGAGGCCACGTTCGTGGCGCGCACGCACGACATGGACCGTGCGCACATGCAAGAGACCATTCGTCGCGCCTGGGCGCACGAGGGTGCCGCGCTTGTCGAGATTTACCAGAACTGCAACGTCTTTAACGATGGCGCCTTCACCGACATCACCAGCCGCACCAGCCGTGATGACATGTTGATTGATTTGCACCACGGCGAGCCCATTCGCTTCGGGGCGCAGAAGCAGTTCGGCGTTTTTCGCCATCTCGATGGCAGCGTCTACACCGACACCATTACGTCTGACAACGAGGCGTCGATCGTGGTTCACGACGAATCCGCGCCGGACCCTTCGGGTGCGTTCGCACTGTCGCGCCTAACTCGCTCAGACCATGAGCCGACGCCCGTGGGCGTATTTCGTAATGTGCAGCGACCCGAGTACGGGGACTTGCTCAACGGGCAAATCATCGACAGCCAGGAGCGCGACGGCCTCGGCGACCTCGCCGCCTTGTTCCGTGGAAACGGGTCGTGGACCGTCAGCGCGTAGAGGGTGATGCCGGCTGGCTCACGGTGCCCAATGCGGTCACCGTGGTTCGCTTGGCGTGCCTCCCTGTCTTTGTCTGGTTGGCGGTCAGTACTGCTCACCACGCGATTGCGGCGTGGTTCCTCGGCGGCATCGGTGCGACTGACTGGGTAGACGGGTACCTCGCGCGTCGCTTCGCGCAGGTATCCAACGTCGGCAAAATCATTGACCCGGTCGCCGATCGCTTGCTCGTGATCACGTCGATATTCACCGTCGCAGGCCTAGGCGCCGTGCCGTGGTGGTTTGCGGGGGCGACCTTGGCGCGCGAAGTGGTGGTGTCGGGAATGACTCTCGCGTTGGCGGCGGCGGGGGCGAGCCGCATTGACGTGTTGTGGTGGGGCAAGGTGTCCACTTTCGCCCTGATGACCGCCTACCCGTGGTTCTTCTTGACCTACGCGCCCGAGGGGCATGCCGCTCGATGGCTGGTGGTCGCGCGCCATATCACATGGGCGGTCGGCGTGTTCGGGCTGGTCCTCGCGTGGCTTGTTTTAGGGGCGTACGTGCCGCCCGCATTGTCGGCCCTGCGTCGGGGGCGAGAGGGTCGGCGGGCGAGTAAAATTATCCACCATGGAGATTCCCGCAGACCTTAAGTTTTCTCGAGACCACGAGTGGGCCCGCCTCACCGGCTCGACTGTTCGCATTGGAATTACCGACTACGCGCAAGATGCACTCGGTGACGTGGTCTACGTCGACTTGCCGACGGTGGGTAGCACCATCGAGGCGGGTGCACCTCTCGGTGAAGTCGAATCGACCAAGTCGGTGTCGGAGATTTACGCTCCGGTGAGTGGCACGGTCGTGGCGGTCAACGCTGACTTGTCGGGAACGCCGGAGTCCATTAACTCCGACCCTTATGGCGGCGGCTGGATCTGCGAAATCGAAGTCACCTCGGCGGCGGCAGTCGACGAACTGCTCGACGCTGACGCGTACCGCGACTTGACAGCGCACTAAGCACCGTGAACGCGGGATGCCGTCGCTGCGGAGAGATTCTCAACGCCAATGCCAACTTCTGTTGGTTCTGTGGTGCTGCCCAACATGATGACGGTGGTGCGGAGACGGCGTCGATTCCGGTCGTGATCGCCGATGACAAAGTGGCGAGCTCGCTGAGCCCCGCGGGCGACGGCGAGTACCTGCAGATCGCGACGGGTCCGGGGGGCGGCGACTGCTACCCCCTGACCGGTGATGTGGTCACCGTCGGTCGTCACGAGGAATCGCTGGTCGTGCTGGACGATGTGTCGGTATCGCGCCATCACGCCGTCTTTACGCGCACCGCGAGCGGGCGCTGGACGGTGAGAGACCTCAACTCCCTCAACGGCACCTACGTCAACGGAGAACGGGTGGACGAGTTGGTGTTACGCTCCGGCGACGAAATTCAAGTGGGGAAGTTCAAGATTGTGTTGTGGGGAGTAGCAGAGTGAGCGCGTCAGGAGTCTTTATCGGGCGCGTACACAGCATCTTGCGCGAAGAGTTTGCGGACGTCGAATTGTCGACAATCCGTTACTACGAAGAGCGGGGACTCGTCCTGCCGCGACGCACGTCCAAGGGCTATCGCGTGTATTACCCCGAACACATCGAATGTCTTCGCGTGGCGCTGCGCATGGCTCAGTCCGGAACGCCTCTCGCTTCCATTCAGCAGCACCTCGTGGACCGCGGTTTGATCGCCGGTGACGTGGTGGCGGTGCCGAAGGCCGCCGCCGCACGAGAGGGCCTGTCAGCCATTGTGACGGCCTACGTCAATCCCACCGCCGCACCGGCCGCCCCGGTAGAGCCGGCTCTGCACGTCGTCCCGGCACCCGTCGCGTCGGCCGTGTCGACCGGCGATGCCGTGGCACTGGACACCGTGTTGGCTGACGAAAATATTTCGCGTCGCACCGTGGATGCCCTTCGCGAATTCAACATGTTGAGCACCTTCACGGTGGGCTCCATGGAGATGCTGTCGTCGGCGGACGCGGACGTGCTTCGTACCGTGGCACCCCTTGTCGCCCGAGGCCTAGATGTTCGCTTCCTTGCCGGTTTGCGCCGCACGGTGGACCGAGAGCTCGACCTGATTCGACAAGCCATTGAGCCGTCTCTCGCGGCCGCTCGTGGTGATGCCCGCCCGAAGGCGTTGGTGAATGCCCAGCACGTCGCTGAAGAGATGGACGCCCTGCGCCAGGCTCTAGTGACCCGCGAGCTGGACCGTTTCTTCGCCGGAGGCTGATTCTCGCGCTCGAGAGCGTAAGGTACTGCCATGGTCGAAGTCATGCTCCGAGCGGTGCGTGTGGACGTCGAATCAGCGACGCCCTTGCTGTTACTCGAAGAGGTGCACGGCTCGCGTGTGCTGCCCATCTTTATTGGTGCCCCCGAAGCGGCGGCGATTGCCTATGCCCTCCACGATGTTCCGACGACTCGTCCCATGACGCACGATTTGTTGAATCAAACAATCTCGGCGTTGGGTGGACGTCTCTTCAACGTCGAGATCACCAATCTGGTGGGTTCGACCTATCACGCGGCTTTGCGAATCACAACGAACACCGGCGAGATTGTGGTCTCCGCCCGTCCCAGTGATGCGGTGGCGTTGGCGCTACGTAGTGGCGCACCCATCATGGTGAATGATGACCTGATGGCGAGCGAAGCGGCCGAGATCGATGATGCCGATGTCGAGGGCGACCCCGAAGATCTGCTCGCCGAGATGCGGGCATTCTTGGACGAAGTGCGACCGGAGGATTTCGAATGATGCGCCGCTTACTGCTGTCTCGCTTGTTAGTCATCGGCTTGCTGCTCGTGGTGGTTTTCGGTGGGGGCGCGTATGTCGCCCACAAATACTGGAACCAGATCATGCCGTCCACGGCCACGACCACGACCTTGGCCGCCATTCCGTGCTCCTCGGCGAATACCACTGTGTCCTGGGTGCCGGGCAGCGGCTCAGCGGGAACGGCGTACGCGTGGATCACGGCTCAGTACAAGGGCAAGGGTCACTGCACCATGACTGGCGACTGGGCGCTCACGTTCACCGGGGCCGATGTTGACCCGAGTTTGATCGCCACGGAAAGTGCGAGCCAGCAGTGGTCGAATCCGCCGGAAGGCAATGGTTCATCATCCGTCCTACAGGCGGGCCCCGGCGTCACCGTGAATTCGCAGCAAGTCATCTGGAAGGAATTTGCCTTCTATACGACAGCGGCGTGCCCGAGTGTGGACAACGTCACCATTGCGTGGCCGGATGGATCGACGAACAACGTGCAGCCGTCGTATCTCACGGCACCATGTTCGGCAAGTTTCCCGGTGACGGTGTCACCGACCTACGTCAGTTAGGGCTGCACCAGTACGCGGCCACGTACCGTGCCGCTCGCCAGTTGGGCAAGAGCCGTGGGCACGCCCTCAAGGGGAACGGTCTGGTCGACGAACTGCTCGAGATCGAGGGTGCGGCAGACATCACGCACTAGTTCCCACACCTCGACTCGTTGCGCGTGAGGGGCGAGAACCGCATCAATCCCGACCAAGCTCACCGCGCGCGTGATGAAGGGATAAACGGTGGTGCTGAGGTCGGCGCCCGCGACTAGCCCACTGGCCGCTACGGCAGCGCCGTAGCGCAAGGAGCGAAGGATCTGATGCAAGGTGTCTCCGCCGACGCAGTCAACGGCCCCGGCCCATCGCTCCGTCGCGAGCACTCGGTCTGGTTTGTCGGAAATCTCGTCACGGCCGATGATCTCCTGCGCACCCAGTTGGTAGAGCCAGTCATGGTCGCCAGCCGAGCCAGTCGAGGCAACCACTCGATACCCCGCGTGGGCGAGCAATGCGATGGCGAAGGAGCCCACACCTCCCGTGGCGCCCGTGACGAGGACCTCTCCATTGGAAGGGCGAAGTCCGTGACGCTGGAGGGCTCGCACTGAGGCCATCGCCGTCCACCCCGCAGTGCCGAAGATCGCCGCGTGGCGTGAAGTGAGGCCGTCAGGTGCCTCCGTCACCGTGGCGGGGTCGGCCAGTAGCTGCGTCGCGAACCCACCATCTCGGCCGGTGCCGATGTCACCACCAGCGGCAATGACCAGCGTTCCGACAGCGAGTTGGCCGGTGGAGTCGTGGCGAACGGTGCCGACCGCATCGACGCCCCCGACGAGGGGAGTGCGCCGACGAACACGGCTGCCGGGCTGGACGCACATCGCATCTTTGAAATTGAGAGAACTGAAATGGACGTCGATGAGAACGCCGTCGCCTTGCGGAGACGGAAGTTCGAGGACGTTCAGCGACGGGTTACCGTCGCTCTCGGTGATCTGGACGGCGCGCATGGCGTCACCCTAGAGGCGCGAATACGACCGCTAGATTCACGCCGTGTCCAGTCCCGTCAGCCGAGGTCAAATCGGAGATTGGGGAGGTCGGCTCACGTGGGTGCAGTCCAGCGCCCTCAGCGGATCGAACCGTTTATGGTCCCTGGTCGATGGTGCCGAGGTGGTAGTCACGCCCGAGGGTCTCTCGCTGTCGAGCTCGCTGTATGGATACGGCGGCACCACGTGGTGCGCGATTGATGGCGCACGCGTTTTCACGTTGCACGAGCGGGAGGGGGTGGCGCGGGTCATTTCTGTCGCGGGGACCATCGAATCCTCGTGGCCCTTGCCCGACGGATCGGTGGGCTGTCCGGTCGTCCAAGGTGATGACGTTCTCTTCCTTCTCGATGGACCACCGCGAGGGGAGCGACGCGTATGTCGACTTAGTCTCCTCACGGGCCAGATCAGCACCGTGTACGCGTCGTCGAACTTTCTCAGTCGACTGGCGGTGAACGGGGACCGAGTGGCGTGGACCGAGTGGTCACCACGAACCGTTCCCTGGGAAGAGTCATCGCTCGTTCTGGCACGAGGAGCCACTGTTCTCAACATCGAGAGCGTGCAGTCGAGCCCCGGTGTTGGTTGGGGTCCACCGGTGGCCCACGGGGACTCTTTCGCGACTACCTGCGAAGACGCCGAGTGGTCGAACGTGGTTCGCGATGTCGATCAACTTGAGCATCGAATCGACGTGTCTCCTGGCGGTGCGGCCCTCTCCTTGGTGTCGTGGTTTGGCACCTCTCGTCTGCTGGCCAGTCAGGGAGGCGATTTGGCAGTCGTCACGGCCAAGGATTCGGCGCGAGGGGTCTCGGTCATATCGGACGCGGGCGTGGTGACGCTCGAGGGGGCAATGACCTCGATCGAAGACGTGGCGGTGGTCGCATCGAGCGTGGTCGTGGCTGGTCGACGACCCGATCACAGCGACCGCATTGAACTCTTCCACGATCAATGGCAGGCAGCGGCGTGCGGAGAAGAAGTGAGCGACCCCACTGTGACGGCATCGTGGCGCCCGGGAACATCGGCGGTGCCCTTCGTGTGGTGGGGCGTGGACAATCCGTCCACCATCGTCATTGATATCCACGGGGGCCCGACGGGAGAAGCGGGCCTTCGATGGAGTGCGTCAATTTCTCGGTGGCGAGCCAAGGGATTTGCCGTCGCCTCCGTTGACTATCGCGGATCGACGAGCTATGGACGGTCGTATCGCCGTGCGCTGAACGGCGGCTGGGGGCGACTCGACGTGGACGATGTCGCCTCAGTCATCTCGGAAATCGCGACCGAGTTCCCCTCGGCACGCATCGTGGTTGCGGGAAATAGTGCGGGTGGTTTGACCGCGCTTCGGGTGGCCACGCTGCCTGACGTCTGGGGCGCGATGGTGCATTACCCCGTGACGGATGCGGCCACCATTATTGCCATGTCGCACGAATTCGAAGCGGGGTACAACGACATCCTGTTCGGCACCTCGGACCCGAGCCAGTTGCAGGATCGTCGCATTGAGGTGGAAGATCTCCGACGCGTTTTTGTGACGCACGGGATGGAGGACTCAGTGGTGCCCATCGCGGGAACCCGCGCTTTCGTTCGTGACGCACGTGCCCGAGGTGTCGACATTAACTACATCGAAATTCCCGGCGAGGGGCACGGTTATCGCCGCGCTGAGTCGCTGGCGCTGGTGGCGGCCGCGGAAGAACGATTCTTGCTAAATCAGTGAGTTGTTCTGGTAGATGCGAATCCGATAATGGGTCTCGCTGCCGGTTGATTCAATCGTGACGCCGTAGACCCAGTAGAACGAGTCGGACCCCGCCGTCTGAAACAACACTTGCTGGCCGTGATGCCCGCCCGCGGAGTGGCCGGAAGAAAAGAGTTTCCAGCCCAAGGCGACGACGTGAGTCTGGTAGTAGGCAATGATGTCGGCGCTAGAGCTGCTCGTTCGATAATCGAGGTAGCAGTCGTAATCCCCGGCGCCTTGGTTCACAATTTTGTGGGCCGTGAGGTGCGCGGTGACCGGAACAATCAGGGCGTCGCGAATGTCCGACGGCGGCGAGCCAGCCGACGAGCAACCGTCGGTCAAGGTGAGATCAGGAGAGGTGTCGAGTCCGCCCACGACGGCCACGGTGGTCGTGGTGACCGTCGTGGTACTGGTGACCGCGTTGATGACCATGAAAATCGCCAAGGTGGACAAGGCGACGATGAGGACGGTGGCGGCGGGCCAGATGCTGGTGCGGTGCGACGGGGCGCTCATGAGTTCCACCCTAAGTGGTCGATGGGTCCGTGCCCCTGACCGAGGTGCCACTCGGCACCCCCGCGAAGTGCCCGCAGAACAAAGTCTTTGGCAGTCGTCACCGCCGAGGGCACATCGAGGCCCAGCGCGACGTTGGCCGCGATGGCAGCGGCGAGCGAGCAGCCGGTTCCATGGTCATTGCTCGTGACGACGCGTGGTGCGTCGAAGATCTCGTACCCATCGGGTCCGACCAGCACGTCGGGCGCACGCAGACTGGTGGCCCCCGCTTCTACATAGTGGCCACCTTTGACCAGCACCCACTGCGCGCCCATCGACTGAATGAGACGTCCGGCTGACACCATGTCGTCAATGCTGCTGATGTCAGCGACGTCGCTGCCCACAAGGACTGCGGTCTCGCGGAGATTGGGCGTCGCCACCAGGGCGTAGGGGAGTAGTTCGCGACGGTAGGCCTCCGGTCCGCCCTCTTCCATCAAGGCGTGTCCGGTCGACGAGACCAGTACGGGGTCGACCACCAAGTTGGGCAGTCGCCCGTCACGAGCGAGTT